>Ga0082212_10004558_pt1 | contig 19157 bp, 13 predicted proteins | sample TergutNt197P3_FD_71548 | JGI IMG/M metagenome (GOLD analysis project Ga0082212, IMG submission 71548) | Neocapritermes taracua P3 segment gut microbial communities from Petit-Saut dam, French Guiana - Nt197 P3 | ecosystem: Host-associated > Arthropoda: Insects > Digestive system > Gut ... | reverse complement strand
TCCAATTCTTAAAAGCATCAACAACTTCTTCTATGCTGATGTCAAACATTTTCATATCTTTAAATAGTTCAGGTAGTATATTATCAAAGATTTTTTTTCTATTTCTTTGAATTATATTTTCTTTTGCATTTTTAGACACGAAATACCCCAAGCCACGCTGTTGATAAATTATATTTTCTCGTTCCAATAGTTCAAATGCACGAAATGTTGTGTTAGGGTTTACCGATATTTCGATGCTTAATTCTCGCACGGATGGTATTCTTTCGTCTGCTTTAAACAAATCCATCGCTATATGACAACAAATTTGTTCTGCTATTTGTAAATATATTGGTGTATATTTTGATATCATTTTAAATCTGTGTTCTAATAAATTTATTATAAGATACAATCCATGGAATAAGTGGAAATATTATACACAAAATAATTCTTCCATAATCTGCAAGAAAGTTTAACAAACCCGAAAAATTATAAATAAAATCTATCGGTAGATGTTGTGAAACATAATAACTACCTCCAATTAACAAAAAAGTTATTGTTGCAAAAGTTATTATAATTTTCATATTTTTATTTTCTTTAAACCAGAAAATAAGTAAAAATAGAACAGATTGAATCTGTATTGCATAAAAAATCCACTGAAAAAACTCGTTCACATCCAGCACAATTTTATATGGATGTATAAACCGCAACACCGACAAAGCCAACCAATAAACTGCTATCAAAACCACAGGCATAATGATAGCACATATAGAAATAGCAGACAATACTTTTTCTAACTGCGAAGCAGGCATCATTGCATAGCGAACTCCCTTGTCTTTATCGTAAAGATTTTTGTAAATTCCAAGTGGAATTACCATAATCATAACATAAAGAAATAACGCAAAATTGGTGTCCTCTTCCACATCTGTAGCATCAAATGTGACCGACATATTTTCGCTGTTGCCAATCTCTTGCCCACAAGGTTCGGTAATTCCAAAAAATGTTGAAGAGATAAAATATGCAATAAACATTACACTTATCAGTCCTAATATTGGTCTAATGAATAGCATTTTGTTTATGCGGATTTCTGTTTTGGTTAATTGCCAAAATCTTTTGTAACTAAAAATTACATTCATAATATTATATTTTTATTTATTAATTTCTTTTTTTATTTGGTAACTATATACAACATAACACCATTTTGTTATTAAAAAACCACCCCGTCTGTGCGTTGCACAGACACCCCTCCACAGAGGGGAACTTTTGCACCCCGTTCCCCTCTGGGGAGGGAAAGCAATTACAAAGTAATTGCGGGGTGGTGTTATGTTGTATATAATTACCTAAAATTAGTTTTTAAATATTCTTTATTTTTAATCGCAGTATTAAACAGTGCTTCAATATTTAAAATACTTTCAGTACCGTTATTATTAGGTTCAACAGATAAATACCCACCAGGAGTTTGCTCAAAGTAAAGAGCATTTTGAGTGGGCTGTGGCTCAACAATAAAGTTTAATTTCTGAGTAATTTCTTGAACGCTATGATTAAGAAGTATCTGATTATGTTCCAAAATAATAATTGGGTCAATTAAGTTTTCCAAATCTCGCACTTGGTGAGTGGAGATTATAAAAGTGGAATTTTCGTTCAGATTATCAGCGAGCAGTTTTCTGAATATAGTTTTAGATGGAATATCCAATCCATTAGTTGGCTCATCCAATAGCAACAATCGGCATTTACAGGCGAGTGCAAAAGCAATCATTACTTTTTTTTGTTGCCCGAAGGAGAGATGTTTCATCTTTTTATTATTTATATCTACGCTAAATTTTTCCAAAAAATCGTAGAATGCATTATGATTAAAATTTGGATACAGCGGGCTGTAAATCTTTTCGTATTCGCTAATTTTTATTGCAGGAATATCGAATACTTCGGGGAGATAGAAAATTTGTTCTAACATTTGTGGCAATCGTTTTTTACTTTCATTATCGAAAGTTTGGCAGGAGCCACTATTTGGAAATAGTAATCCACACATAAGACGCAGCAGTGTAGTTTTGCCAACGCCATTTTCTCCGAGCAATCCGTAGATATTTCCTGATGATATATTTAGGTTAATATCAGAAAAAATTGGTTTACTTTTTTTATAACTGAAGTTCAAATCTGAAATTTGTATCATATTATTTTATATTTTAATAATTAAAAATTCGTTATTGTGTGTATTAGTTAACTATAACACTTATAATAAAAAAAATGCTTTAGTGTATTAGTTAATTATAACACTACAAAAATAAATATTTTTTTTCAATTTACCAAATTTTTATAAAAAAAATTAATTAACATTTTTATTTTTTATTAAAAACAGCAAATTTTTTAAAAATAATTTGTAATTTAGTTATGAAAATAAAAAATAACACAAGATTATAAGTATAAATTTAATATGTCAGAAAAAATAATTATTCCTGCGAAAAGAACAGAAAATGTAAGATATGCAATAAGAGATATCGTTGTTCTTGCAGGACAAGTAGCAAAAACAGGTAAAGAAATGCTTTACATCAATATTGGCGATCCAAATGTTTATGATTGGAAAACGCCAAATCATATCATAGAAGCAACCTATAAGGCAATGCTCGAAAATCAAAATGGTTATTCGCCTTCAAGTGGTGTGCCTGCTGCAATAAAAGCAATAGAAACAGAAGCACATCAAAAAGGTATAGATAATATTTTGGATATATTTATCACAACAGGTGGCAGCGAGGCAATAGAATTATGCTTGAATGCTTTAATAAATCCTGGTGATAATTTTTTGATGCCAACACCTGGCTATCCTTTATATACTGCAGTAGAAAGCAAATTAGATGCTGCTCAAAATCCATATTATTTGGATGAAAAAAATGGTTGGCAACCCGATATAGAGGATATAAAATCAAAAATCAACTCTCGCACTAAAGCAATAGTTCTAATTAATCCGAATAATCCAACGGGTTCTGTTTGCAAAAAAGAAACTTTATTAGAAATAATTAAAATTGCAAAAGAAAATGATTTAGTAATTATGGCTGACGAAATATATGATAAACTTTTATTTGATGATGCTGAAATGGTTTCTATTGGTTCATTAGATAAAGAAGTATCTTGTATTACTTTTTGTGGATTAAGTAAAAATTATGTTGTTCCCGGCTGGCGACTTGGTTGGGGAATTGTTAGCGGCAGAGAAAATATAATGAAGGATTATATTGAATCAATAAATAAATTATTGCGTGCAAGATTATGTGCTAATCATCCCGAACAATATGGTCTTATTGCTGCATTAACAGGCGACCAAAGTCATATTCCTGCGATGAATAAAATCTTGCAACGCAGACGAGATATTAGTTTAAATATAATTAAAGAAATAAATGGCATAGATGTTGTTAAACCACAAGGTGCATTTTATGCTTATGCTTCTATTGATGTAGATGATGATACTAAATTCTGTCAAGAGTTGTTAAAAGAGACAGGTGTGGTAGTAGTTCCCGGCAGTGGATTTGGCAAAAAAGATGGAACAAACTATTTTCGTTATGTTATCTTACCTGACGAAAAGACATTAGAGATGGCATTTAATAAAATCGGCGAATTTTATAAAAAATATGTGGGTAGATAGGTAAAATAATACTTTTTATTGCTACCGATTTATCGGAGTGGTTTTCATTCTGTTATACTGAACTTATTTCGGCATCTCCTTATAAATGCTGAGGAGATGCTGAAACAAATTCAGTATAACATAAACAGCGTGCTGTTTGGTTGCAAATTGCGTGGATCCGCTGACACTTTTGCGATTGCTTTGGATTGCTTCGCATCATAAATTATCTCGCATTGAAGGAGTAGTTGTTAATAACAAGTTGTATAATAGTCACCAAATATTAATATTATATAAAAAAAACGTATTTTTGTAAAATATTAAGAATGTAAAAATTAAATCTAAAATTATGAAAAATAAAAAAATATTAACTATAATTAAGCACGAATATTTACTGAAAATTAAATCTAAAGGATTTATTATTGGAACTATCCTTATGCCTATTGGCTTTCTTGTATTTATTGGTGCAATGAGTGCTATTACTTATTTTTCTATTTTGAGTGAGAACGAAAATGTGAAAATTGCAATCAATGATAAGACAAATAAAATTGCAACAAATGTTATTGCAAATGATACAACAAAATATTTCTCTTCAAAAGATAATTTTGATGTTCTAAAAAACAAAGTTCTAAAAAATGAAATCCAAGCAGCAGTTTTTCTTGATGAAGATGCAGTTTTAACAGGCAATGTTCAGATATTTATTAATGACCAATCGGGTTTAAATTTTTTAGATAATTTAAGAAATGCTATTGAGAGCGAAATAAAGAATACTCGTCTATTAGAGTCGGGAATAAATCAAGAAACATTAAATGAAATATTTTCTAATGCAAATATTAAAACAGATAAAATTACAGACAAAGGCACTATCAAAGATGATACAGAAATAAAAACAATTATTAGTTACATTATGGGATTTGCAATGTATATAATGATACTCATTTATGGTTCACAAGTGATGCAAGGTGTTATAGAAGAGAAGCAAAATCGTATTGTTGAAGTGCTTGCTTCTTCTGTTTCGCCATTTCAGATAATGTTTGGAAAAGTTGTAGGGCTTGGAGTTGTAGGGCTGACGCAAGTTCTAATTTGGATAGTTCTAATAATGGGAATGATGTTTGTTGCAGGAAGTGTTTTTAGTTCACCTGACCAAATTAACGAAATAATGAGTTCAGTTCAGACGATTGACACTACATCAAATTTTAATTCTTCTATGTTATCTACAATAGAAGATATAGGTATTCCCAATATAACAATTGGACATATTTTAGGTTTTTTATTTTATTTTTTATCAGGTTATTTTATTTTTGCTACTTTATTTGCTGCTGCGGGTTCAACTGTTGACCAAATGCAAGATGCAAATACAATATCTATGCCACTAACAATGATTGTTATTATTCCAATAATGATGATTTCTCCAACGGTGCTAAATCCTGAAAACACATATATTGCTATATTTTCTTTGTTTCCTTTTTTTGCTCCAATACTTATGGTGGCAAGAATTATGTCTATAAATATTCCTATTTGGCAAATATTATTGTCAATAGTTTTGCAAATCGGAACTTTCATTTTATGTCTAAAAGTAGCAGGAAAGATTTATAGAAGTGGTATGTTAAGATACGGCAAAAAAGCAAGTTATAAAGAAGTATTTAATTGGCTAAAATTGAAATAAATAGTAATATATATTTGTAAAAAATATGATAAATGTTTAATGCTACTACAACATTAAAATATGAACTACACAATAAAAATAATCAAAAAAATGCTTAATTATATTGCTCCTTTTAAACACTTATTTGCAGGAGCATTAGTTTTCAATTTATTATTCTCAATTCTATCAGTAATATCTATCTCGCTAATAAAACCAATATTCGAAATAATTTTTGAAAAAAATGATGCAATAATAGAAAAAATTCCAAGTATAGAACTAAACTTTTTAGAACAAATAAAAGAATCTTTTTTTGGTTTTATTAATTCAATAATTATAGTAGAAGGAGAACCTTTACAGACAATTTTATTAAGATTTGGATTATTAATTTTTAGTTTATTTTTATTAAAAAATATAGTAAAGTATGTTGGTGTAATAATGAATTTCAAGTTTGAAGAAAGTGTTATAAAAAATATTCGCGATTCTGTTTTTATAAAATTAAGCTCTCTTTCTATAGATTTTTTTAATAAAAACAAAGTAGGAAATCTAATGTCTATAATTACTAATGACATTGCTACATTAAATAATTCTACTATCAATGCTTTTAGTATAGCATTTAGAGAATCGTTTCAAGTAATAATTTATATTTTGTTATTATTATCAATATCAATAAAATTAACATTAGTTACATTTATATCAGGTGGATTTATTCTTCTGATAGTGCATATAGCAACAAAATATTTACGTAGATATGCAAAAAGGATTCAGCAAGCGATGGCTGATTTTACTACTACTATGTCAGAAATAATATCAGGAATAAGAATTGTTAAAGCATTTAATGGTGAAGGAATTGCTATCAGTAGATTTGTTAGAGATACAAGTAATTATATTCGTTCTGTTATTAAATATCAAAAAATAAGTACATTAGTCCCTGTATTTAGCGAGTTGGCTGCGATTGGTGCTTTATGTGTAGTATTATTAGAAGGTGGAATAATGGTTTTAGATTTAGAACTTACTGCATCTGATTTAATGTTGTTTTTGTTTAGTGTATTTGCAGTTATGTCACCAATTATTAGTGTTATTAATGCGATAACACAATTTCAAAGAGGATATGTTGCAGCAGAAAGAATATTTAATGTATTAGAACAAGTCCCCTCTGTTGTTAATGGAACTGATAAAAATATTGAATTCTGTCATACTATAGAATTTAAAAACGTTAAATTCAAATATACTGATAATGTTGTTTTAGATAATATAAATCTTACAATAGAAAAAGGAAAACAAGTTGCTTTAGTCGGTAGTAGTGGAAGTGGAAAATCTACAATACTTGATTTACTTATTAGATTTTATGACCCAATAGAAGGAGAAATATTAATAGATGGAAAGAATATTAAAAATTATGACACACGAGAATATCGTAATTTATTTGGTGTTGTCTCACAAGAAAATATTTTATTTAATGATAGTGTTCGAAATAATATTGCATTCGGGTATAATAATTTTAATGATGATGATTTAAAACTTGCTGCTGAGACCTCTAATTGCTATAATTTTGTTTCTAATATGACAGACGGTTTCAATACTTTTGTCGGGGATAGAGGAGTTAATATTAGTGGAGGTGAAAGGCAAAGAATCGCTATTGCAAGAGCATTATTACGAAAACCAAAGTTTCTAATTTTTGATGAAGCAACTTCAGCACTTGATACAGAAAGCGAAAAATTGGTTCAAAAAGCGATAAATAACTCATTAGAAAACAAAACTGCTGTTATTGTCGCACATCGCTTATCTACTATAATAAATTGCGACAAAATTGTTGTTTTTGACAAAGGTAAAATAGTAGAGCAAGGAACTCATAAAGAACTTTTGGAAAATAAGGGCTATTACGCCAATTTATATAATTTATGTTAGTTTTCATAGTTTTTGTTGTAACTATTTTTTCATTGTTATATAAATTCATTATAATTGTTGTCAATAATATTACAAAAATTAATATTTCTTTACTACATCCTCGTTAGTATAGATAACAAAAGTAGTAAAAAATAATCAAAATAAATATTAATATGCAATAAAAAGTTTAAAGAAATTTGGTATAAACAAGTACATAATTACGTTTTTTTATTACAAATTTCTTATTTTTGTGTAATATAAACTTTCAAATATATGTCACCTGATAATTATAAAATAAAAACTGCTGTTATTTCTGTTTCTGATAAAACAGGTATTGTTGAATTTGCATCGCAACTAAATAAAATTGGAATAAATATTTATTCCACAGGCGGAACAGCAAAACTATTAACAGAAAATAATATTCCTGTTAAAAATGTTTCTGAACTAACGGATTTTCCTGAAATACTTGATGGGCGAGTTAAAACATTACATCCTGCTATACATACAGGATTGCTTGCTGACCTTTCTAACTCCGAACATATTAAAACAATGAATGAACATAATATTTCTTCTATTGATTTAATTGTTGTTAATCTTTATCCTTTTGAACAGGTTCTTAAAAAAGAAAAAGATACTAATCAAATTAGTTCGGAAATGATTGAAAATATTGATATTGGCGGTCCTACAATGCTTCGTTCTGCTGCTAAAAATTATCGTTGGACAGCAGTTATAACCAATCCAAAACATTATCAAACAATTTTAGATTATTTAAATACAAATCAAACTATTCCTGAAAGTTATCGTCTTGAACTTGCAGGTGAAGTTTTTAATCATACAGCACATTATGACGCAATAATTTCAAGTTATTTTAATAAAGTAAATAAAATAGAATTTCCTGAAATACTTACTCTAACTTATAATAAAGTGCAAGATTGTAGGTATGGTGAGAATCCACATCAGCCCGCCGCAATATATGGCGATTTTTTAAATCAATTTGAAGTATTACACGGCAAAGAACTTTCATATAACAATGTGATGGATATTAATGCTGTTTGCGAATTAATTTTAGAATTTGAAAATAGTCCTACTGTTGCTATTGTTAAACATACTAACCCTTGTGGAGTTGCGTCTGCAAGTAATTTCACGGAAGCATATAAATTAGCATCTGCAACAGATATTACTTCTGCATTTGGAGGCATTATTGCTTTGAATGGAGTTATAGACGAGGAATTTGCAAATCATATTCATCCTGTTTTTATGGAGGTAATAATTGCTAAAAACTTTACTCCTGCTGCTTTAGAGATATTGACTAAAAAGAAAGATAGACGATTAGTTGTTGCAAATTATAATAATATAAAAAAAGCATTTGGAACGCATTTCCGTTCTTTGCCTGATGGAATGTTATACCAAAAACAAGATACTAAATTAATTGAAGATGAGATTAAAGTTGTAACAGATAAAAAACCAACAGCAGAAGATATGGAAAAAATGCTTTTTGCTTGGAAAATTGTTAAACACATTAAGTCAAATGCAATCGTTTTCGCACACAAAGATAGAACATTAGGAATAGGTGCAGGTCAGATGTCGCGGGTTGATAGTTCGCGTATTGCTGTAGAAAAAGCAAAAATAAGTGGACTTGACTTGCAGGAAAGTGCTATGGCTTCTGATGCTTTTCTACCATTTCCTGATGCACTTATAACAGCGGTAAATGCAGGAGCAACAGCAATTATACAGCCGGGAGGAAGTGTTAGAGATTCAGAAGTAATAGCCGAAGCGAACAAGCACGGACTTATTATGTGTTTTACAGGTATTAGACATTTTAAACATTAGAGTTTTATTAGGTGCTTATCCACAGATTTATATACAAATAAAAATGTAACTATCTTAATTTCAAAATGTTAATTGATTTTAATAAAGTTAAATAGTTATAAACTTTTGTGTATTATGAAGATATAAAGATTTGTTATGAAATTATATGTAATTGACAATTTTACAATAAAATGTTAATAATTTATAAGAGACGAAAAATAAAAGAGTAATAAAATTGTTAATAACTTTTTTTTTTTTAATAAAAATCTTTTTTTTATATTTGTATTTAGAAAAAAATGCTTAATAATAAAAATGAAAATAAATAGAAAATTTACCAAACAAAATATTAGTCCTTACGATTTATTTGAATACGATATTCGGTATTCTATACTTAGAAATCCCAATGGTTCCGTAGTATTTGAAATGAACAATGTAGAAGTTCCAAGTCATTGGTCTCATCTTGCATCAGATATTCTGGCACAGAAATATTTCCGAAAATCAGGTGTTCCACAAGTTGATTCTAACGGACATATAATAAAAGACGAAAACGGGAAGGTTATTTTAGGAGCAGAAAACTCAATAAAGCAAGTAGTTCACCGACTTGCAGGAACTTGGACTGATTGGGGAAAAAGGTATGATTATTTTGATACAGATGAAGATGTTGCGGCATTCTATGACGAGGTAGTATATATGCTATTAAATCAGATGGCTGCTCCTAATTCTCCGCAATGGTTTAATACAGGTCTTTTCAATATGTATGGTATAAAGGGTAATAAGCAAGGTCATTATTTTGTTCAAAACGAAACAGGAAAAACTTGTGAATCACAGGATGCTTACTCGCGTCCTCAAACATCTGCGTGTTTTATACAATCTATAGACGATGATTTAGTAAATGAAGGAGGATTGTTTAGTTTATTAAGTAAAGAAGCCCGTATATTTAAGTATGGTAGCGGCACAGGAACTAATTTTTCTAAAATAAGAGGAGCATCAGAACAATTATCTGGTGGAGGAGTATCATCGGGCTTGATGAGTTTTCTTAAAGTATTCGATAGAGCTGCAGGTGCAATAAAATCAGGCGGAACAACAAGACGTGCAGCAAAAATGGTTATACTTGATATAGACCATCCTGATGTGGAAGAGTTTATTGAATGGAAATCAAAAGAAGAAGACAAAGTAGCAAGTTTAGTTGCGGGTTCAAAAGTTATTTCTAAATTTATGCAAGAAATAATAGATGAATCTGTTGTTAATGGTTCAGACCCTAATAAAAATAAAAAACTAAAAGTCCTTATACAAAAGGCACTTAATAGAGGTGTTCCATTAAGCTCAATTAATAAAACATTAGACCTTGTATCGTTTGGCTTCACAAAACTTGATTTTGCATCGTATGATGTATCTTTTGAAGGCGAAGCGTATCTTACAGTTAGCGGACAAAATTCTAACAATTCTATTAGAGTCACTAATGAATTCATAAAAGCAGTAGAAAACGATGGTATTTGGGAACTACGTTATAGAAAAAATGGCGAGATTGCAAAAGTCGTCCGTGCAAGAGATTTATTTGAAAAAATTAATATCTCGGCTTGGAAAAGTGCGGATCCGGGAATACAATTTGATACTACTATTAATGAATGGAATACTTGTCCTCGTTCAGGACGTATAAACGCAAGTAATCCTTGCAGTGAATATATGTTTCTTGACGATTCTGCATGTAATCTTGCAAGTATTAATTTAATTAAGTTTTGGGATCCAGATAAGCAAATGTTTCTTATTGATGAATATAAGCATGCTATTTACATTTGGACAATAGTTCTTGAAATATCTGTATTAATGGCACAATTTCCTTCAAAACGGATAGCAGAGTTAAGTTATGAATATAGAACACTTGGATTAGGATATACCAATTTTGGTTCATTGTTGATGATTGCAGGCATACCCTATGATTCCCCCGAAGCGTTAGCAATGACAGGTGTATTATCGTCTTTGCTTACTTCAGAAGCATACTCTACATCAGCATTATTAGCCCGACAGTTAGGCACTTTCACTCATTATGAAAAAAATAAAGAAGATATGTTGCGAGTGATTCGTAATCATAGAAATGCAGCATATAATGCTTCTGAAAATGATTATGAACAACTAACTATAAAACCAATGGGTATAGATGCTACCTATTGCCCTGATTATTTATTAAAGGTGGCACAGGGTTCTTGGGATAATACTTTGGAACTCGGTAATAAATATGGCTTCAGAAATGCACAAGTAACAGTTCTTGCACCAACAGGAACAATAGCGTTAGTTATGGATTGTGATACGACAGGCATAGAACCCGATTTTGCAATAGTAAAATATAAGAAACTTGCAGGGGGAGGTTACTTCAAGATAGTTAATAAATCAGTTAAACTTGCTTTACAAAAATTAGGATACACCGAAGAACAAATATATGATATTGAAAAATATACATTAGGACAAGCCACACTTAATTACCAGGATAATTTTATATTAGATAATTGTCCCGAAATCAATACTCAAACTCTAAAAGATAGAGGAATTACAGAAGATATTATATCAAGTATAGACCAAAATTTAAAAGATACTTTTGATATTAGATTTGCGTTTAATAAATTTTCTATGTCAGAATCTTTACTAAATAAATTAGGTGTAGCCCAAAAAGATATTAATGATAGTAATATGAATTTTCTTTCTTTACTTGGGTTTTCAGAAGAGCAAATAGAAATAGCAAATAGTTATGTTTGTGGCACTATGATGTTAGAAGGTGCCCCACACATTAACACTGAACATTTACCTATCTTTGATTGTGCAAGTAAATGTGGTAAGAAAGGAACACGCTTTATTCCATACACTGCTCATATTAGAATAATGGCTGCTGCCCAACCTTTTATTACGGGAGCAATTTCTAAGACCGTTAATATGCCGGCAAATGCTACTGTTGAAGAGATACATAATGTTTATATGTCTGCTTGGCAGATGATGTTAAAAGCAATTGCTATCTATCGTGATGGCTCAAAACTTTCGCAACCGCTTAATTCTTCTTTATTAGAAGGATTAGATGAAGTTGTTACATTAGGAGATGAAAACACATTAGATGAAACATTAGGTCCAAAAGATATTTATGAAATGATAGATAGACGATTAACGAGAAGAAGATTGCCTAATAACAGACGTGGTAGAACTCGTGAAGCAAAAATCGGAGGACAAAAAATATTCCTACGAACAGGTGAATATGACGATGGAATGGTAGGTGAAATATTTCTTGATATGTATAAAGAAGGTGCTGCTTTTAGAGGTATGCTTAATAGTTTTGCTATACTTACATCCAAAGCACTGCAATATGGCGTTCCGCTTGAAGAACTCGTTGATACATTTATTTTTACTAAATTTGAACCGCAAGGATTAGTGCAAGGGCACGAAGCAGTTAAGTATGCTTCATCTATATTAGATTATGTTTTCAGGTCACTTGGTTATGATTATTTGGACCGAACTGACTTTGTGCAGGAAAAACCAAAATATATAGATATAAAATCAGACACTACTAACACTACTAATAAAAAAACAGAAATAAATACTATCCATTCTGCAACTCCAAAAAATAAAAAATCTCAAGTAGATTTAATATTAGAACAAGTAGGAATACCTATAGAGGAAGAAATTGTTCCAACACTTTTTGAAAAGAATAACGTAGGAACATACACCAGTATTGACATATACAATGCAAAAACTTTGGGATACACAGGTGAACAATGCACTAATTGTTCTTCAATTAGAGTAAAACGAAATGGGACTTGCTTGCTTTGTGAAGATTGTGGGACCACAAGTGGATGTTCATAATTTTTTATGTTAGTACAAAAATAAGTTCAATCTGTTCTTTAAAACTTGAACGTCCCGTATTAATAGTAAATACGGGACGTTTTCAGTTGTTCCTAAGGAGGAACTTGACTCCGCCCCTCTGACTCTTAATCAGAGGGGCAAGCGGTTTTCATTTTTTTCTTTTAGTTCATTACTTATAATAACGTTAAATATAAAAAAAAATGTTATATTTGTAAAATATTTAAATATAATTGTTATTAAATTTATGAAATTAGAAACAGGAAATAATGCATCTATTATTGGATATAAGGGAATGTTCCCTAAAATACATCCTTCTGTTTTTTTATGTGAAGGAGTTAGAATTATCGGTGATGTAGAAATTGGTGAAGATAGTTCTATTTGGTATAATACAGTAATTAGAGGTGATGTCAATTATATCCGTATCGGCAAATGTGTAAATATACAGGATTGTTCTATGATACACGTAACCCACGATACTTGTCCTACTATATTAGAAGATAAAGTTTCAATAGGACATTTAGTAGCATTGCACGGCTGCACTATTAAAAAAGGTGCTTTGATTGGAATTGGAGCGAAGGTTCTTGATTATGCGGTTGTAGGTGAGCAATCTTTAATTGCTTCGGGCTGTGTTGTTAAAGAAGGATTTATTGTTCCTCCAAGGGTGTTGGTTGCGGGAGTGCCTGGTAAGATTATTAGGGATTTGTCTGATGAAGATATTAAGCGAGTTGATGCTACTACGCCAAATTATTTGAAATATGTTGCCCAATATAGAAAAGATATAGAAAATACAATTAGTAAAATTTAGAAATTATTTGTGCTAATGCGGTCCAACAATATGACTTATTTTAAAATTGTCATTTATTGTAGGTTATAGGTATTCCAATGTTTTTATGTCCTATGGACTTTGTTCTGTCTATGCCACCACTAAACTGGCTATATAAACTCGTATATCCGAACAAATATAAATATACAAAATATTAATATTTTGATTTTAGGCAAACAAATTTATCACATAATTCTTATCTACTTACAATTTTTCCTATTATTTTTGGATGATGTATTTTTGTTTGTTCTAATATTTCATTAACATTTTTTTCTTCAGCAATTAATATCATTCCAATACCCAAATTAAATGTCCTACGCATTTCAATATCATTAACATTACCTTCTCGTTTAATAAAATCAAATATCGCAGGCACATTCCAACTATTCCAATCTATATCTATAGATAAATTTTTAGGAACAATGCGAGAGGTATTACCAATAATTCCACCACCTGTAATATGCGATATACCTGTTAATAATTTTTTATCAATCAAAGGATATACTTCATTTAGATAGGATTTATGTATTGTTAGAAGTGTTTCGCCGATAGTAGTTCCGAGTTCCGTAATGTGTTGTAAGACATCGTATTTTGGAAATAGAATATGACGGGCAAGTGAGTAACCATTTGTGTGAAGTCCTGATGATGCTAAACCAATCAATACGTTGTTAGGTTCAATTTTATTGCCATTTAGTATTTTTTCTTTACTTACTACTCCAACTATTGTGCCAGATATATCATATTCATTTTCATTATATATAGAAGGCATTTCGGCTGTTTCACCACCAATCAAGGCACAATTATTTTCCTTGCAAGCACTTACGAAACCCTTTACGACATCTACAGCAACACTTGGAACTAATTTTCCCGTAGCAAAATAATCTAAAAAAAACAAAGGTTTAGCACCACAGCAAAGAATATCATTTACACAATGATTAACTAAACAAGCACCAACTGTATCGTGTTTATTCATAAGAAAAGCAATTTTAAGTTTGGTCCCGACTCCATCAGTAGAAGCAACTAAAACAGGATTAGGAATGTTAAAGTTAACATCGTAAAAACCGCCGAATAATCCAATGTCTGATAGAACATTTTTATTATGAGTTGATTTAACGAGTGGAATGATTTGGTTTACCATATTTTCGCCCGCCTCAATATCCACTCCTGCAGATTTATAAGTGTTTTCCATAATTAGCATTTTAAATATTGTCAAATATAACTATTTTAAATTATTTTATATATATAATAACTTAAATTAAAATTATGCAAAATACAATAGAAAAACAAAACTTCGAAATGCCAAGCATATCACTTATGCTGAACGAATAAATGAAATCTATAAATTTGATGCCGTAAAGAAAATTATGGAAACGCTTATTAAAGCAGTATAAGTAAGGTGAAACAAAAACATAACAAGGGGATGCATCCCTTGTTTTTTGTAATAATTATTTTTTTGATTTTTTTTTGTATATTTGCAATTATAATTAAAATATATAGGATTTATAATGAATTTATTAAAAGATTTTGCAAATTCTATTACAAAACTTGCCGTGATGCTTACAATAGTAGCGATGTTCTTTGCAGGGTGCGACCCTGAAGATAACCTCACTGGAAATGATAATGATGATGACAATATTGCTACTTCCATATATGGTCATCCAAAAAAAATCATAATCAAATTTGAAGATGGTATCTACAGTTATCATAACAAAAAAATGGTGACTGACGAAGAGTTTGGAGAAGAGTTATTCTGGGCTTTTCCCACTGATGTTTTAAATTATCAACTTCAGTCGGCAGAAGAATTAACAATGACATTTGTTAAAGATGTTGACTCGGCAAATGCTGTTTATCAAATGGTTATTCCTACCTATGATTTTGCAGGCGGTTATAATTGGAACAAATATGATGATTGGTGGGGACCGTTGCTTCACAAATATGAGGTTAGAGTCATTGCTGACCGATTTATCGTTGAGGGCGAATATAGAATTAAAAAATTAGAAGATGGTACAGTGAATATATCTTCTACAACTTCTACCAGCCATATGAAAAGCACCGCAGGGAAGATTATACCCCAGCAAAGAAATCAGATGACAACATCTACTACCAGTGAAAAGATAGTAAAAGAAACTGATAGCAAATTGAATGTTTCAATGTCTGATATTCAGATAATTGTTAGTTTGATAGACGGGAAATCTTACGTTGGGTTTGCTTTTTCTATTGCATCATATAGTTATCCTACTATAAGCTTTGATCGTGATAAAAAAAACGGACAAATGATACGCACTGAAGGTGAAGGTAAATTAGATATGAAAAATCCAAAAGGTATTTGTTATGGACCTTACGCTATAACTTGTCATTGGTAATAATTCCTTATACGTAATTCTTGTAAGAATTTGTCAATAACTTCAGTTATATTATCACGTAATAGAAATAAAAATCTGTATAAATTGTTATTGAAAATATTTAATAATGTTTAAAAAAAATAACCCTTTTTTTTATTATTTTTGTGTATGCAACCAAATAAAAAACCAGAATGGATTAAGAAAAAAGTAGATTTAAATTCCCTTAAAACAATGAACAATATGCTCAAAACATTTAATCTACATACTGTTTGTCAAAGTGCAAAGTGTCCTAATATTTGTGAATGTTTCATTAAAAATACTGCTACGTTTATGATATTAGGTAATATTTGTACCCGTAACTGCACTTTCTGTGCAATCCAGAAAGGAATACCCGAACCACCTGATAATAATGAACCACAAAATGTTGCAAAAGCATCCCTTAAACTAAATCTTAAACATATCGTTATTACATCAGTCACTCGTGATGATTTAAAAGATGGTGGGGCAGAACAATTTGCAAAATGTATTTACGAAATAAAAAAACTATTACCTAATTCTACTACTGAAATGTTAATTCCTGACTTCAACTTTAATAAAAACGCTATTAATAAAATTATAAATGCAATGCCAAATGTAATAAATCATAATTTAGAAACCGTTCCGTCATTATATCAAAAAGTAAGACCAATGGCTAATTATCAGCAATCCTTACAAGTATTAAAATATATTAAAGAAAACAATAACACTATTATTACAAAAACAGGAATTATGCTCGGAATTGGAGAAACTAAACAAGAAATTATAGAATTGATTGACGATTTGGTTTTTATTAATTGTGATGTTTTGACAATTGGTCAATACCTTCCTCCATCTAACAATCATTTACTTTTGAAGGAATACATTCAACCTGAAACATTTGTAGAGTTAAAAGAAATTGCTTTGTCCAAAGGTATAAAAAGTGTTGCATCGGGAACTTATGTTCGTAGTTCTTACGATGCCGAAAAGCATTTTAGAAAGTAAACTTTCTGCTTGGGCTTCCAATAAAAATGATGCAATTATTATTGCAAAATTTGATGTTGTTTTTTTAGGCAATTATATACAATTTTACTCTAAATATTATATAATTATCCGAATCTCAATAACTTAATCAATTTAATGAAATTATTAAATCTCTGTAACTCCTTTATATATTATAGTGATATGGTATAATGTTTAAATAAAAAAAATAATTAAAAACCATAATACACAAATATTAAATTTCGATATAGTATTTTTTTTCGTTTTTTTTATTATTTTTGAACTTTAACAAAGCTATTTAATAGTTAAAATTATGAATAAAATAACATCAGTATTAGTATTTTTTTCTTTTCTTTTATTAAATGAAATTATATTGGTTCAAAATGTCTTTTCGCAAAGCGATGGAGTTCGTCAATATAAGATACAATATGACTTTCAAGAAAGAATATTTTTTTCTTACAAAATGACCTGTTCTACTACTATTGAACGAACCAATAGTGATAGCGATAAACAAATATTTAATAGAGAAATTGTTGTATTTCTTAATTATTATAGACCATCAGCACTAAATAATGGTTTTGCTGAGGTTAGAACTATTTTTGATTCTATAAATTACAGATACGATGATGGTAAAAGCCAATACAAATGGTCTTCTGTCGGCGATGATAAAATTCCTGCTTGTGATGATTTTATGAATTTAGTATTTCCTATAGTTGGAAGATATTATTTTACTACAATTTCTCCTTATTTCGAAGTTGCAAAAATAGGCAGTGAACGTTTAGACGAAAAACGAAGCAGTAACGAAAATATTACAAGTCCATTTCATAGAGCAACGTGGGAAAAAGCAAACTCCGATGATAACCTGAATTTTTATTCTGATATGAATAAAAATGTTGTTCGGCCAGGTAGATTTAGTATAGATTCTACTTGGAAAATGAAATTTACTATTCCAATAGAAGGTATTAAATTTAGTTGTGATACAGCCACAGTTAAGTTTTATTTATATGATGGTAAGAACTTTAATATTAAAGCAGAAATGCCTAAAATGTATCCGAACACTGAAGATTCAGCGTGTGTTATTGGCATTAGTAATGTAATGTTGAAGATGGATTCAACAAGTGATAGTAAGGGTTTTTGGGATATTGCTGTTACACCGAGAGGTATGATTAATAAAATAGTTAGCCAGTTTGAAACAAATGCAATTCATATTATTAATGGCGAAAAAATAAGTGATAAAATTACAACAAATATTAAATATGAATTTTTAAATACTTTGCGGTATGCTGATTAAATAAGATAGATAATATTGGTAATTATATACAATTTAATATTTTTTAATAATTTTTGTGTATTTTTAATTCTTAATTTTGTTAATTTTTCAGTAAAATATTATGTCCGTAACAATCAAAAAATGAAAAAATAATGTATAGACATAATTAAAGTGATATGCGAAAAATAGAGTTCTAAACAGAAGAAATAAAGGTAATTCTTTAAATAATATTTTTTTCAAAAAAAGCGTATTTTTATAAAAATAATTAAAATGACTATGGAAGGAAAAACGACAGATAAACTACAAAATACAAAAAATAATTTGCAACATACAAGCGGCCAGCTATTAATGGAACGAAAAGAAATAAAAATAGCACCATCAATGTTATCAAGCGATTTTTCTGCTTTGCGAGAAGAAATAAAAAAATGTAATAAAGCCAATGTAGATATTATTCATTTAGATATTATGGATGGGCATTTTGTTCCAAATATAACTTTTGGACCGATAGTTGTAGAGGCAATTAAACCATATACAAATCTGCCGTTAGATTGTCATTTGATGATAGAAAATGTAGATAAATATATACCTGGATTTGTAAAAGCAGGTTGCAATATGATTTCTGTCCATATAGAAGGTGCAGTTCATTTACATAGAACAATTTCTTTAATCAAAGAAAATAGAGTGAAAGTAGGAGTTGCATTAAATCCTGTAACTCCCCTCGAATATGCATTTGAGGTCGCTGAATTTGTAGATTTTATTTTGTTAATGAGTGTAAATCCTGGATTTGGCGGACAGAATTTTATAGATACGTTTATAGAACGTTGTGTTAAGTTAAGAAGTTTTTTAGATGAACGAGAATCAACTCGTAATGTAGATATAGAAGTAGATGGCGGCATAAAAGCAGATAATTTAAAAAAAGTTATTGATGCTGGTGCAAATATTATAGT
>Ga0082212_10004557_pt1 | contig 19158 bp, 13 predicted proteins | sample TergutNt197P3_FD_71548 | JGI IMG/M metagenome (GOLD analysis project Ga0082212, IMG submission 71548) | Neocapritermes taracua P3 segment gut microbial communities from Petit-Saut dam, French Guiana - Nt197 P3 | ecosystem: Host-associated > Arthropoda: Insects > Digestive system > Gut ... | reverse complement strand
TTGTCTTTAGGATATGAGAAACTTAGGTGCTGTTGCTTTGAAGAAAAGATAAAAATAATTCAATACTTTTTATAATAAAAAAAATCCGTGCTAATCCGTTTTTAATCCGTGTAAATCCGTGTCCAATTTGTTTTTATTGCTTTTCCAGTTTATCTGGGCTAGGAGTTAGGAGTTGGGAGCAATTGTAGATATGAAAAATGGAGATATATGGTTGGTGTTTTTTGGTGGTGATGCTCCTGATGGTTGGGCATTGCAGCGTTTGAGTCAGGATGTGCCCCGTGCTGGAGGAGTTATTTGTGCGGATGGCGGAGCTGCTCATGCCCTTGCTTTGGGTATTCTGCCTGGAATAACCTCCGGTGAGGATCCCATGCCAAAAGAGAACAAAAATCCTGATCTCATCTCAAATCTCAAATCTCAAATCTCAAATCTCAGGCTGCAAAGCAGCCCGCTAGTAGTGGGGGATGGGGACTCTTTAGATCCAAAACTGGCTAAGCAATTGCAGCAGCTGGGAGTACACTTTAGATACTATGATCCAAAAAAAGATTTCAGTGATGGGGAGGCGGCTCTTGATGCGGCAATTGAGATGGGCGCAAAAGAGGTCTATGTTTATGGAGCTCTGGGAGGCCGGATTGATCATGCTCTGGCCAATATTTTTCTTTTGCGGCGCTTTAGCCCTCTATTAGATCGCCTGATGATAGTAGGCGCGGATTGTGAACTGTTTTTATGCCGCTCCCATGAAAAAATAAAGGGCCAGGCAGGGGATATTATTTCTTTACTGCCCATTTCACAAACGGTGAAGAAAATTTACCTGGAAGGCTTTTCCTATCCTCTAAAAAACGAAGATTTAACAACCGGCTCTTCCAGGGGACTAAGCAATATCTTGAAAGGAGAGCAGGGATCAATAAACAAAAAAAGCGGAGAATTACTAATTATTCACTACAAACAATAACTCCCCCACCACTCTCCACACCCCATTCTCCACTCTTCACACCCCACACTCCACTCTCCACACTCCACACTCCACTCTAAAAAAAGGATTGCTATGAAAGCAGAAAATAAAAATTGGAAAATAATGGCAATTAATGCCTGGCGCTGGCTTGGCTGCTGGTTTATAGCAGGGATTCTGCTTTTGGGGGCAAAAATCAGCCCGGTATCGATAGAGTTTATCTATTCCCGGGGTTTTTACCCCCTGATAGCTACAGTATTCCGCTGGTTTTGGGGCTGGTTTTCCTGGCCGGTGGGGCAAATTCTTACTCCCCTTGTTCTGATCGGGGTAATCATTATTATGATCCGGCGCTGGCGCAGACGGCCAAAATATAAGTTCTGGCTGCTTTTACGGGATATCGCAGGTTTTGCAGGTTCTATTTTTCTGCTTTTTCTTTTGCTGTGGGGCCTGAATTATTATCGTTTGCCCTTTGCCGATACAGCCTCTTTAGAAATACGCGCTACCGGTGCAGGGGAATTGCAGGAACTGCTCCTTGATTTAGGGGAGAAGCTGCCGTCTTTACGCGAGGCTTGCCCTAAGGATGAAAATGGTATGATAAGCCTTCCCGATCGCCATCAGGCTTATCACTTGGGAGCTGCTTTGGCTTATCCGCAAGTAGAGGAAAGCTACCCCTGGCTGAAGTTTTCTCCTGCCGTCACCAAGCCGGCGCTCTTTTCCGAATTTCTATGCCGTTGCGGTATAGGGGGTTTTTATTTTGCTTTTAGCGGGGAAACCAATCTCAATACCAAGCTTTTGCCTCTGGCTTTGCCCTTTTCTATTTTGCATGAGGAAGCTCATCGCCGGGGTTATGCCAGAGAGGATGAAGCCAATTTTCTGGCTTTTTTAGCGGGGAGGCAGCATCCGGAGCCGGTTTTTGCTTATTCGGCTTATTTTAGCGCCTATGTATATGCAGGTAATGCCCTCTCTAAAAAATCCCCGGAATTATACCGGGAGGCCCGGACTGCTTTACCGGAAGAGGTTTTGGCCGATCTGAGATCCGTGCAGGATTTTTGGCGATCCTATCAAGGGAGATTACAAGATACCGCCGATAGAATCAATGATGCCTATCTAAGGGTAAACGGCCAGACAGACGGAGCAGCCAGCTATGGGCGCATGGTGGATCTAATGTTGGCAGCCAAAAGAAAAGGAGTTTTGTAGCGATTGACAAAAAATAATCTGTTGAGATCAAATGAAATACCCCACCGCTGGGCGGTGGGGTATTAAGGTTTCGGCTCGGAGGGTGGGGAATTATACCCTGTTGAGATCAATTTAAAATTGTTGAAGAATTTTCAGTTCATTTTCAGCCAATCAAGGCTATAATAAGTCATCAAAAGCAAAAAACTTAATTTGAGCTTTGATAGAGAAAGGATGACTGTTATGGCAAAATATAGAATACTTTATTGGCGCCGGAAAGAAAAAACTAAAATGCAAAGCGAGCCTATTTCTGCCGGGATCTTAGAGCCGCCGCTATTTGAGCCAAACCCGGCGCCATTGACATTTGGGCCGCTTTATGAGTCATTGCCGCCCGGATCAGTTCAAGAATCGGCGGCAGTGGAACCGCTAAGCAGGCCGGTAATAGAAAAATATGACAATATGCCGGCAGTCCCTGCCCCTATCCCCCGGGCTCCCCGGACCGGAAAGGCCAGGCCCAGGAGGCGCACTTGGCTGGTGGCTTGCTTTTTGCTTGCAGTTATGCTGATTGGCAGCTTTATGGTCAACTCCTCTTTGAATAAGGTCAAAGCTGATTATACTAAAGAAATCAGCATCTTAAATGCCAAAATCGATTATCTGCTCCAGACCGACGGCAGCAATGATGGAAATGATCCGGATACTTTGTCCTATGCCTCTCCCCTCAGTACCGCCGGCAGCTTGCTTGGCCAAGGCGCCTCTTCTTTAGATCTTATGAACCAGGAGGTCGTCGAGATCGTAAGAAGCGCCGGTCCCTCGGTGGTGGGGATCAGAGTTACCGCGCCCTCTCAGCAATTCAGTTTTTGGGGCTGGCAGCAAATAGGCACAAAGATGAACGAAGGCTCCGGGATAATTTATAATCAAGAGGGGTATATTCTTAGCAATTTTCATGTTATGTCAGTTGCCGCAGGTCAGCCCGATGCGGTAATAGAGGTATTTTTGGCGGACGGACGCACTGCTTCCGGTGTTTATGTGGCGGGGGATGAGCAGAATGACATTGCCATCTTGAAAATTGAAATGAGCGGTTTGACACCGGCCAATTTTGGTACTTCAGCCACTGTGGTCCCCGGTGAGTTTGCCATGGCTATCGGCAACCCTTTAGGTATGACCTATGCCGGCAGCGTTACCGTAGGCATTATCAGCGGGGTAAACCGGATAGTGGAGGCGGAAAATGTGGCCGACAGTATGCTGCAGACCAATGCGGCTATCAATCCGGGGAACAGCGGCGGAGCTTTGATCAATGGCCGGGGCCAGGTTATTGGTATGAACACCATCAAGCTGGCCAGCGCCGAGCTGGAAGGTTTGGGCTTTGCTATCCCTATCGATTATGTCCGGCCCATCGCCGATTCCCTGATCAAGTATGGCTATGTCAAGGATAGGCCCTATACCGGAATAACCGGCAGTGAGATCAGCCCCATGACAGCCCGTTTCTACCGGGTACCAGCCGGACTTTTGGTAGGCGAGGTGCAAAGAGAAAGCGCTTCTGCCCTGGCCGGGGTTGAGGCAGGGGATATAGTGACCCAAATGGACGGCCGGGAAGTAAACAGCATGAGCGATCTCAATAATATCCTCAAAAATCATAAAGTAGGCGATGAAATTTCCCTGCAAATCTACCGCAATGGCTATCAATACGATATGACACTGACTTTAAAAGAACTGAAATGACTTTTCATTTATTTATAAGCCTTTGTCCAATGTTCGCCGGTGCTGTCCTTGGTATAGTCATGCCCTATTGATGATTCCATAATTGCGAGATATGCCCAATGGCTGTTTGCAACATCCCAGTAGGTTCTGGGCAGTGAGCTTTTGTTGGCTGCCAGATAGGCGCTGTCGGCTGTCCTATCCAGCATCCGGCCCACCAGGGTGACGACCTCCGCTCGGGTGATGAAAGCCTCCGGTCTGAATGTTTCATCGGGATAGCCGGTGATCCAACCTTTGGCCGCTGCGGAATTAATATATTTGACTGCCCAGTGAGCGGCAGGAACATCTGAAAAATTATTGGTATCGGTAAGTGTGAGGTTATCAAAATGTGTCGCCAAGGTCGCAAATTCGGCACGGGTCACAGGTTCATCCGGCCGGAATCTGCCATCGCGTGAATAGTCTGCAAGGACGCCCAGCTCCTGCATATAGCCAACCTGATTGGCATACCACGCCGTAGATTTTACATCAGGATAGTAGTTATTTTTGTAGTTGGCAGTCATATCCATACTCTTTGCCAGCAATCTGGAGAACATCACAACGGCTTCAGCACGGGTCATATTCTTTGCCGGCCTAAAGTCGCCTTCCGGATATCCCTGCATAAAGGCAAAATGGTCTTCCTTATTCAGCGTGGGTATCTTTTTATTAACTAATGTCACTGTTTCATACTCTTTTAAATTAGTGACCAGATTTATGAATACGCCGTTTGGGGTTATAGAGATCTTGTATTTCTCATCCGTAGCATTATAGCCGCTGGGAGCTTGCTTTTCCCTAAGTATATAATAGCCGTCCGTAGCAGAAAAGGTAACAAATCCGTCCGCCGCCGAAGTTGCTTCATGTGATTTTACTGATGCGTCCTGCGAATAATCGCTGTCGGGAACCAGGGCAATCACGGCGCCCGCCAAAGGATTACCGTCTCCGTCAACTTTTTTAACTCTGAACTCCTGTTCGGAAGCGTCCGTTTGGGGAGCCCTCACTTCGATCCTGGCGGGTTCGGTCACAGCTTCTGCCGGTACGACTGTCCAGCTTCCCTGAGTACCTGTAGCTTCCGAATCCAGTACCGACTTGCCATAGGTTAGTACAGCATAGTAGTACCTTACTCCGGCAGTGTTGGTTGTCGGTGTTAACGTTGTCTGGTGTTTTATCTTTCTGCTATATTCAATTGTGCTTTCCTCGAAGCCGTTGCTGCTCCCGGTATTTGAGTTTGTGCTGCTCCAATACCAGCGTACCTTGATGGGCGTAACGCTGTCAATAGTACCCAGATCCGCCAGCGCATCGTACTCAAATGTCGCCTTGAGCGGAACGGCGGTGGCATTAAGTATGTAGATCGCGCCTTCAGGATTTTCGCTGACTTGAAAGGGACCGTCCGCCGCGCCTGCCGGTAACGGTATTGACATTACCAGGCCCAACATCAGTGTTGCTGCCAAAAGGATGATAGAGATTTTCTTTGATTTGTTTTTCATAATTTGCCTCCTTTTCTTATTGGGGATGCTCCTTTGATTTTGCTTGTTTCTTTACATAACCAAGATTTTTTCTGGAAATTAAATTTTATTTCTTCCGGGAAACAATAAGAGGATTATAACATATGTTATTGAGTAAAGCAATGGTTTTTGTTGTAACGAACAGGATTAGTGCAAAATGGTAAACACCTGCAACAGTTTAGTTATTGCAGGTGTAGCAAGAGCAGTCTGCGACCATTTTTTTATGTAAGATTTTGGGGGCGGCTTTAGCCGCCCCATTGATGTTTATTTCAAGAGATGAATAAACAATCCGCTTCTTAGTTTTGGTTCGAACCAAGTAGTTTTCGGCGGCATTATTTGCCCTGCATCGGAGAGGGAAATCAGTTGGCTTATGGAGGTAGGGTAGAGGGAGAAAGCGACTTGCATATCCTCTTGGCAGCGACGCTCCAGCTCAGCCAGACCCCTAATCCCACCGATAAAATCGATCCGCTTATTGGTACGGGGATCATCAATATCCAGGATGGGCCTCAGTAAATTATTTTGTAAAATGCTTACATCCAGGCTATCCAAAGGATCTGAGAGGTCAAAAATACCAGGTTTGGCTTCCAATAAATACCAATTACTATCCAGGTACATACCATAGGTTTGAGGTCTTGGCGGATGGCAGGGTTCGTTGCCATCGCAGGGGGTAATGCTGAATTTTTCTCCGGCTTTGGTTAGGAATTGATCTTTATCCAGGCCGTTTAAATCGCGGACTACCCGATTATAATCCATAATCTTCAATTGGTTGTCGGGAAAGAGTACGGTCAGGAAGAAATTGAATTCTTCATCCCCGCTATAACCGGGGTTTTGCTCCCGCCTTTTAATGCCTACTTTAGCAGCGGAAGCGGTGCGGTGATGGCCGTCGGCTATATAGAGACTGTCCATTCCGGCAAAAAGCCGGGTGATTTCCGCAATCAACTCAGCGTTATCCAAGAGCCAGACTATCTGCTGCACCCCGTCCTCGCTGACAAAATCATATTCCGGAACGGCGCTTGCCATCCATTGCTCAATGATTTGGCTGATCCGGCCATTTTCTTTATAAGTGAGAAAAATAGGGCCGGTATTGGCATCACAATAATCCACATGATTGATCCGGTCCTGTTCTTTGTCGGCCCGGGTATGCTCATTTTTTTTGATTTTATTATTAAGATAATCATCGATAGAAGAGCAGCAAACCAAGCCGGTCTGGGGACGGCCCTGCATTACTTGTTTATAAATATAGTAGCAATCTTTATCGTCTTGGATCAAAACTGAATTTTCCATCATCTGATAAAGGTTTTCCCTAGCCCTTAAATAGACCTTTTCGTCATAAAGGCCGATAGCAGGATCCAGATCCACTTCCGCTTTATCAACATGAAGAAAAGAATAGGGATTATCCTTCACCATCTCCCGTGCTTCTTCGCTGTTCATCACATCATAGGGCAGAGCAGCCACCTTATCGGCTAGGGATTTGCCGGGGCGGACGGCTTTGAAGGGCTTTACTTTTACCATCTATAACACTCTCCTTAAGAGTGGAGTGTGGGGTGTGGAGAGTGGAGTTGTTGTTGTTTTGCTTTGCAAAACTTTTATTTAATAATTTGTTTTTGCGGAGCAAAAACAACCAAAACTCCACACTCCACTCTCCACACTCCACTCTTTTCAAGATACTCCACTCTTATTAGTTTTTAAGCGAAAAACGTTGTGATGATGCTAACGATTTCCGAACCGATCCGCTTTTGAGCTTCCTTGGTGGATCCGCCGATGTGCGGGGTGAAGGAAATTTTATCGTGGGTATAGAGGGCTTCGTTTTTGGTGGGTTCCGCTTCAAAAACATCCAGATAAGCCCCGGCCAGTTTGCCGTTGTCCAGAGCTGCCAGCAAATCGGCCTCGCAAATCAGGCTGCCCCGGGAAGTGTTGACTAAATAAGCGCCGTCTTTCATTTTGGCTATTTCGGCGGCGGTCAGCAAATAGGATTTGTCGGCTTTGGCAGGGATATGCAAGGAGAGGAAATCTGCCCCGGCCAGTACTTCTTCAAAAGAGGCAAATTGGAAATCGGGATAAGCCGCATTGGCGCCCAGCAAATCGGTGTAGATAATTTTCATACCCAAAGCCGCACCTCTTTTGGCGGTTTCTTGGGCGATCCGGCCGAAGCCGACCAGACCTAAGGTTTTGCCGGAAAGTTCGATGCCTTTATATTGCTTTTTATTCCATTGGCCCAAACGCATGGTATGATTGGCTGCATGGAGATGGCGGGCAATAGAGAACATGCCGGCAATGGCCAATTCCGCAACCGCGGCGGAGCTGGCATTGGGGGTATTGGCGACTTTGATGCCCTTGGACTCGGCATAAGCAACATCGATATTGTCGACACCAACGCCGCCCCGGATGATCAGTTTCAGATTGCCGGTGGTCAAAGCTGCGTCTATTATGGGTTCCCGTACCTTGGTGGCGGAACGGACGACGATCACATTATATTCCTTGGCTTTTTCAGCCAGTTCTTCCGGCTCATAAAATTGCTCAACAACCTCATAGCCTTTAGTAATCAGATCTTGGATGGCGCCTTTTTCCATGCCATCAGTAGCTAAAACACGGATCATATTCTTTCCTCCTTTATTAATTCAATTTGTAATGCGTAATTCGTAAATCGTCACGGTAATCTGTTCCCCCGCCGCAGGCGGGGGAACAGATTGATTATTTGATGATCTCGTCAATGGCAGCGATCAGGTTTTTGAGATCGTCTGGGGTGTAGTCGGCCATGTGGGAAATGCGGAAGGTCAGATCTTTCATTTTGCCGTAGCCGTTGGCAATGACATAACCCCGTTTGCCCAGCTCGCCGTTTAGGGCTTTGATGTCTATTTCTTTGGTATTTTTGATTACAGTCAGGGTATTGGAGAGATATCTTTCGTCGGCAAAGAGGGCAAAGTTATTCCGGGCCCAGTTGCGGACATATTCAGCCATCTCGATATGGCGGGCAAAGCGGTTATCAATGCCTTCCGCCAAAATGCGATCCAGCTGATAATCCAGGGCATACATATGGGAAAGGCTGGGGGTGGAGGGATATTGATAATCTTTCTTTTGGATAAAATTATAAAGAGCCAATAAATCCAGGTATTGGCCGCGGAATTCCACTTTTTTGGCGGCTTCCACGGCTTTTTGGCTGAAAGTGGTAAAGCTCATGCCGGGAGGAAGGCCGAAGCATTTTTGGGTGGAGGTGATGCAAATATCAATACCCAGTTTGTCCACTTCGATTTTGCTGCCGCCTGCCGAGCTGACAGCGTCAATGCACCAGATGACTTCCGGGTATTTTTTTAATACTTGAGAAATCTCTTCCACCGGATTCATGATCCCGGAAGAAGTTTCGTTATGAGTGACGGTGATCAGATCATATTTGCCGGTTTTCAGGACTTCGTCCACGGCTTCGGCTTGGGTGGCCTGGCCTTCCGGTACGCTGAATTTATCGGCGGGGATGCCGTTTTGGACAGCCATGTCATACCATCTATCCCCGAAAGAACCCACGGAAAAGACGGCGGCCCGTTTGGCGGTGCAGGATCGGACGGCGCCTTCCATCAGGCCGGATCCGCTGCTGGTAGAAAGAAGAATTTCTTCTTTGGTAAAAAAGACTTCCCTCAGCTTATTGCTGATATTACGTTGTAGTTCCGATGCGCCTTTGGTTCTGTGGCCTATCATTTGACCGGACATTTTTGCCAAAACATCCTCTCTTACACTGACAGGGCCGGGGATAAAAAGTTTGATTGTCATTAGGGTTTGCCTCCATTCTTTTATTTTGTGCAGGCTTGCAGCCATTCGTAGTTATTATATCATTGCCTATTATATAAAGCAATATTTTACAGTTTTGAAAAGCAATTTTTCTATTATTTGGATTATTTTTGTTTATCATCTTTCCGAGACAAAAACTGAGACTCAATAAATTGAGTCTCAGTTTTTGTCTCGGAAAGAGTATTTTTTACTCAGCGTATCCACAAAAACTTAATTTGTTCGTTTTTTTCAATTTCTTCAAGCTCGTGATGGTCGGAGGTTACAATTGTTGCTGAGCGCACACTTGTTTCAGCCAAAGCTATGGCATCGGCGAGGGAAATCCTGTATGAGGCTTTATATCTTCCGGCTATTTTTAAAACAGCGTCAGAAATATCCGGGATGATTTTGATTTCACTTTCTGTGATTGCACTCATTACATTATCCGCTTCCGCTTCATCAAAGCGCCGAAATGTGTCATAATACACTTCAAGCAAATTCAATTTGTGCATGTAAACTTCTGCGCAACCATTGGTAGCTTCATACAATACATCAGAAACTATATCGCTACCGGGTTCATTCTGCAAAAAAGCTACAAGAGCGCAAGCATCAAAAACAAAGGTGTTTTTCAAAATTCAAGCTCCCTTTCAAGTTGTTTTTCCCTGCTGAATCTTTCCGAATGCAGTTCGCCGTTTTCCAGGGACTTCGATTTTTCTGCCAGCATGCCGCGTAAAGGACTTTCTGTACGCTCTTTGACCGGGATGACCATTACTCCCTCTTTTTCTTCACGGATTTTTACCATTGATGCATTAAAAATCCGAAAAAGAACCTCCGGTACCGTTTGTATACTCACAATTGTTTCGCTCATGTTAATAACCTCCGATCAATGTGATATGATTAGTATACGCTGTTTTCACGGAAAAAGCAAGCGAAAGTCAGATAATAAGGGCTGTTGAAGTACAGTTCAGGTTACTGTTCAGACCATCGTTATTCTGCGCGTAGTAGCAAAATAACGATGGTCTTAACAGTAACTGAATAATTCAACAGCTCCGTTATTATTTGGAAAGAGTATTTTTTACTTGAAGTAGTTCACTCCGGAGAGGAAAATCGGTTGGGTTTTTTCTCCCGGTACATTGATGGCAACATGATCCCCCATGCGCTCCGGATGAGTCATTTTGCCCAGTACCCGGCCATCCGGGCTGGTAAGGGCTTCCACTGCTCCCATTGAACCGCTGGGGTTGTCCTGGATTTGCATAGAGGGATTGCCTGTTTCATCCACGTATTGGCAGGCAATTTGCCCTGCATCAGCCAAACGGGCCAAATCCTTTGGGCTGGTTACAAAGCGGCCTTCGCTGTGGGAGGCGGCAGACAGATAGATTTCTCCCGGTTTGCAAGCGCTGAACCAGGGTGAAAGATTGGAAACCACCTTGGTGCGGGTCAGGCAGGAAATATGACGGCCCAGGGTGTTGGGGGCCAGGGCGCAATTCCCTGCTTTTTGATCGCAAAAGCTGCCGTCCGTCAGCAGACCCAGATTTAAAAGGGCTTGGAATCCGGTAGAGATCCCCAGGATCAGACCATACTGTTGTTCTAAATGACGGCTGATCGCTTCTTTGATCCGGGGATTTTTTAAAGTAGCCAGTATCATTTTGGCAGAACCATCCGAATCGCCTCCGGCGCCGAAACCACCCGGTATCATTAGGATTTGGCCGGCGGCAATAGCTTTAGCCAAAGCCTCGATAGATTCTTCTATATCAGAAGGTGTCTGATTGCAAAAAACCAGTATATCCGCAAGAGCTCCGGCTTTTGTAAATGCTTGTTCCAGATCATATTCGTTATTACTGCCAAGGAAAACAGGAATGATAACCCTCGGCCGGGCTAATTTGATGGCTGGAGGCTGAATCAGAGCGCCTTTATTATAGCAAAGAGGCAGGGCTTCTCCTTCTGTCTCCGTTTCAGTGGGAAAAACCTCCGCCAAGGGTTCTTGCCAGGCTTTCAGACAGCTATCCAGACTGATTTTTTGCTCATTGATATAGATGAAAGGATCGGGACGGGTATAGCCTAAAAGCTGGAAATTAATTCCTTTAAAGAGAGCGGGGACTTCTTCAGGCTTTACCTTGCCGTCTATTTCCAGGATCATAGAACCTAAATCAGGGGAGAAGAGCAGGTCCTTTTCAAATGTATCCTCGCTGAAAGTCATCCCCAGCCAATTGCCGAAAGCCATTTTGCTGACAGCACCGGTTATACCCTCGCTGCCTATGGTTTGAGCCGCCAATATCAGGCCTTTGCCTATCAGCTGGTGGATCCGGTTCCAGGCGGTTTTGAGGATATCAAAATCAGGTACTTCGTGTGCATCGCAAATCAGAGGGATGAGCACTACATGACTGCCCGGTTTTTTAAATTCCGGGGAAATGATTTTAGCGGCGTCGCTAACTGTTGCTACGGCAAAAGCAACCAGGGTAGGGGGTACATGCAAGCCGTGGAAGGTACCGGACATGCTGTCTTTACCGCCGACAGCAGGAGCCGCAAGGTTGATTTGAGCCTCGAAAGCGCCGAGGAGAGCAGCAAAGGGTTTGCCCCATTTATACTGATCTTGGCCCAGCTTTTCGAAATATTCCTGGAAGCTGAGACGGACTTGCTGCGGGCTGCCCCCCATAGCCACAATCTTGGCTATAGCCTCTGTTACGGCATAAAGCGCCCCATGATAAGGGCTCCATTGAGCCAGATCCGGATTATAACCCCAGCTCATCAACGAAGCAGCTTTGGTTTCTCCACCCAAAACGGGGAATTTGGCAGCCATGCCCAGGCTGGGAGTCAGTTGTTTTTTTCCCCCAAAAGGCATTAAAACCGTGGCTGCGCCGATGGTGCTGTCAAATTGTTCGGCCAGGCCTTTTTGAGAGGCATGGTTGAGCCGGCTCAAATTTTCCAGCCAGATTTTTTCTAAAGGAGCATCAAGATTAATTGGTAAATTATGGAAATAATTTTTTTCTTCATCTGCAGCAGCTACAGCCAGGCCGATTTGTTGGCGCACTCCATTGGTACTGAGAAAATCCCGGCTGATATCAACAATAGTTTCTCCCCGCCAAGTCATGACCATCCGGCCGCTGCCGGTCACCTGAGCCACTACCGTGGCCTCCAAGCTCTCTTCTTTGGCCAGCTCTATCAGGCGAGGGGCATCCTGAGCCTCAACCACCACAGCCATCCGCTCCTGGGATTCGGAAAGGGCCAATTCTGTTCCGGAAAGACCTTGATATTTTACGGGTACCGCATCCAAATTGATCAAAAGGCTGTCAGCCAGTTCGCCAATGGCCACGGAAACCCCGCCTGCCCCAAAATCATTGCAGCGTTTAATTAAAGTGCTGGCAGCCGGGTTGCGGAAAAGACGTACTATTTTGCGTTCTAAAGGAGCATCACCCTTTTGTACCTCAGCCCCGGCTGTGATCAGGGAATGCTCATCCTGCTCTTTTGATGAGCCGGTAGCCCCGCCGATGCCATCTCTGCCGGTGCGTCCGCCCAGCAAAATCACTAAATCGCCCTCCAGGGGATCGCCGCGGCGGACATTGGCAGCCGGGGCTGCGGCAACCAGGGCCCCGATCTCCATTCTTTTGGCGACAAAACCCGGATGATAAATTTCCGCTACCTGACCTGCAGCCAATCCCACCTGATTGCCATAGGAGCTATAACCCCGGGCAGCATCCCGGGTGATTTTGAGTTGGGGAAGCTTGCCGGGCAAGGTGTCACTAATGGGTTGACGGGGATCGCCGCTGCCGGTCAGACGCATGGCTTGATAGACATAGGAACGGCCGGATAGGGGATCCCGGATACCCCCGCCCAGGCAGGTAGCAGCCCCGCCGAAGGGCTCGATTTCCGTGGGATGGTTATGGGTTTCATTTTTAAAGAAGAAGAGCCAGGGTTCCTTTTTCCCGTCCACCTCAATTTCCACTTGCAAAGTGCAGGCATTTACTTCTTCCGAAATATCCAAATCAGCCAAAAGACCTCTTTGGCGCAGCTCCTTCATAGTCAAAGTCGCAATATCCATCAGGCAGACGGGTTTTTCCGACTTATGGACAAAAGAACGGGAACTCTGATAGCGGTCATAGGATTTTTTTACCGGCAGATTGTAATGGCCTTCATCGAAGCGGACACTCTTGATTTCGGTAAAGAAAGTAGTATGGCGGCAATGATCGGACCAATAGGTATCCAAAACCCGGATTTCCGCCAGGGTAGGGTCACGCTGTTCCTTATTCCGGAAGTATTCCTGGCAGAAGGCCAGGTCGGGCAGACTCATGGCCAAGCCCAGTTTTTCCAGCAAAGCCTGCAACCCGGCTTCTTGTAAAGCACAAAATCCGGACAAAATTTCAGTAGACGGCGCCTGGGAGTAATTAGTTTTCAGGCTAAGAGGTTTGTCCATGCTTGCCTTTTGGCTATCAATAGGATTAGAGAAGTATTTATCAATTAATTCCTTTTCCTCTGAGGAAATTTGGCCGGAGAGGACATATATTTTGGCAGTCCTAACCAAAGGCAGTTCTTTTTGAGTGATCAGTTGCAGACATCCGGCTGCCGAATTGGCCCGGAGGTCGAATTGTCCGGGTAAATATTCGCTGCCAAAAATAAAATCCCCCGGCTCGGCAGGCAATTCATCTTGATAAAGCAGATCCAGAGTTGGATCAGCAAAAACAGTAAAAAGAGCGGCAGAAATTTCAGCATCATCCAGGCCGGATACATCATAACGCTTGACCAGGCGCAGCTTGTCCAAGTTTTTGATGCCTAGATTTTTATGCAAGTCAGCCAATAAATTTTGAGCTTCCACCGCGAAAGCAGGTTTTTTTTCAACAAAAATCCGGTGTATTTTATTATGCATAATATAAGTTCTCCCTTCTTAATCAACTTACAAAATTATAGCATCATTCTCCTATTTTAGCAATAATTTTGTGAGAAAAAATTAGAATCTTGCCGGGTGTTTTTATTTTACATTATTCCTATTACACATTATTCCTATTACACATCTTTCCTAATTGCCGATCTACTATAAAAAATGTCAAGGCATGGTAAATCAGCATATTTAACGGGATTTTGGGCATAAATACTATTAATATGCCAATATTTCCGGCAGTTTCAAATACTCCGGAAAAAACCATAAAACAATTACGCATTACGAATTACGAATTGCATTCTTAAGGAAGGGATAGGCAAATGAAAACTATAATTATGGCCGGGGGGGAAGGATCACGCTTGCGCCCTCTTACTGCCGGGATACCAAAACCTATGATGCCGCTTTTGGACAAGCCGGTTATGGAGCATATTCTTGGCCTTTTAAAAAAACATAGCCTTGCCGAGGTAGGGGCTACGTTGATGTATTTACCGCAACAAATTGAAGAATATTTTGGTAACGGCCGGAACTTCGGCGTTAACCTGCAATATTTCCGGGAAGAATTGCCATTGGGTACCGCCGGAAGCGTCAAAAATGCTGAAATAATGCTGGATGAGGCTTTTTTGGTGATCAGCGGCGATGCTTTGACCGACTGCGATTTAAGCAGCCTGATTGCCTGGCACCGGCAAAAAGGGGCAGCTGTAACAATCGCCCTGAAGCAGGTTACAACACCTTTGGAATATGGGGTAGTGATTGTCAACGAGGAAGGGCAGATCGAAAAATTCCTGGAAAAACCTTCCTGGGGTCAAGTATTCAGCGATTTGGTCAATACCGGCATTTATGTCATAGAGCGGGAAATTCTTGATTATATTCCTGATGGAAAGCCCTTTGATTTTAGCCGGGACCTGTTTCCCTTGCTTATGAAAGAAAATATACCCATTTATGGCTGCGCTATTTCTGATTATTGGTGTGATATCGGCAACCTGCACCAATATATGCAAGCCCATTATGACATACTTGAGGGCAACGTAAGGTTGGATACAATGCCGCATCAGGGTATTTGGCTAAGTCCGGGGGCAAAGATTTCTCCCCTGGCTTATCTTGAAAGCCCTGTTTTTATCGGGCCTGGGGTACGGGTCGAGGATGGAGTTTTTATCAGCAAATCAGTTATCGGTGAGGGCTGCTTAATTGAGACCGGGGCAAGTGTTAAAAACAGCATAATCTGGCGTAACAGCCGTATTGGCAGAAAATCTCAATTGAGGGCAGTGGCTTGTGCCCATGAAGTAAGTACCGGTACTCACGCCTCCATTTTTGAAGGGGCAGTATTGGGCGCAAAAAGCCGGGTGGAGGAATATGCCACGGTGGCGCCGGGTTGTAAAATCTGGCCGGGCAAAATAGTGACCAGGGAAAGCAAAGCCCAGGGCAGCCTGGTCTGGAGCGAAAGACATGAAAGCCGGGTTTTTGGCGCTAAAGGCATCCAAGGTCCTTTTTTGGAAACAATCAATCCCGAACTTATGCTGGAGCTTGGTTTTGCCTATGCCGCTCATTTGGGCAAAGGCAAAGAAGTTCTAGTAGCAAAAAGCCCCGGCAAGGCGGCTTGCCTGCTGCAAAGCTCTTTGGCAGCGGGTCTGGCTGCCGGAGCCTGTCAGGTTCAAAAAGGAGAAAATTTAACATTGCCGGCCTGGCGTTATTCTGTTTGGCAAAACAGCAGATTAGCAGGCGGTATTTATATTCAAGCCGAAGGGGATAATATAGCAGTACATTGCTGCGATTCCCAAGGGCTTTACCTGGATATCAAAGGCGAGCGCAAGATAGAAAGCCTGATGGAAAGGGGAGAGCGCATTCCCTATAGCAGCCAGGAAGCAGGTGAAATAAACCAAGCCGGCGATCTCTCCGGCCCCTATCAAGAGCTATTGGCAAGCCTGTTACCGGAAGATTGCCTTGATTTAAGTCTGGCCATAGCCTGCGATAATCCCATGTTAATAAGCTATTTGCGGGATATTTGCCAAAAGCGGGGCGCCAGCCTTTATGCTCTTGACGGGGAGGATATCAAGGCCGAGACTTTAACTGCAACAGTCTCTCAATATAAATGCCTGTTGGGAGCCCATATAAGCGCGGATGGGGAAAGCCTGCATTTTGTCGATGAAAGCGGCGGTATCCTAAACGAACATTTAACCATTCCCCTGCTTTCTTTCCCGGCCTTGACTTTGCAATCAGGGAAAAAGCGCTTGATCATGCCTCAGATGGCATCAAAAGCTATGGAAAGCCTGGCTGCCAAACAAAGGGCGGAATTGATCCGGGGCCGCAATCAAATAGCAGCCCAGATGCGGGAAAATTTCACTGACCTGCCCAAAGGAGACAACCGGGCCTATTGCGCGGCAAATCTGTTTTTCGATGGCGCCATGGGCGCCCTGGCCCTGGCCAACTATTTACTTTCCCAAACCTCCAGCCTGGCCTGGCTCTACCGCAGCCTGCCCGATATCAATATCAGCAGCCGGGAGATCTATTGCCCCTGGGAAAGCAAAGGCGAGGTGATGCGCCGCCTGGTGGAAGAAAATAAAAATCGCCGGCTGGATATGATAGACGGGGTAAAAGTCCGCTATGACGATGCCTGGGTAATGGTTTTGCCCGACGATGACAAACCGGTTTGCCATGTCTACAGCGAAGCCCAAAATATGGAAGCAGCAGAAGACCTGACTGATTTTTATGCCAAAAAGATCAAGGATTTTCAGGGTGATGAATAGGTTGCAACAAAAATAAGAATAGCAAAGATTCCCATAAAATCTGGCCCTTACGATCAGTTGTTTTGATTGTAAGGGCCTGTCTTATTATGTTTAAAAGTTATTTACAAAATACAAATTTTGAGTTATAATAAAATCAGTAAGGGGGCATAGAAGCTATGTACAGAATAAGGCTCTATAGGGATTCACAGGGTAACCAGCCTATAAAAGACTATCTCTCAAAGTTAGCAACTATGACAGATAAAGATAGCCGCATTAAGCTGGCTAAAATAGACTATTATTTAGAGGCATTACGAAAATATGGAACTAGGGCAGGCGAACCCTTCGTTAAGCATATTGATGGTGATATTTGGGAGCTACGGCCCTTACGTGACAGATTTTTCTTTTTTTGCTGGCATAATGACAGATTTGTCTTGCTTCACCACTTTGTGAAAAAAACACAGAAAACACCCACAAAAGAGATTGACCAGGCAAAACGCAACTTAAAAGACTTTATGGAAAGGAGCGCAAACAACAATGAGAAATAAAATAGTTTCTCCCATCGGTGACGACTGGGAGGCCCTCCGGGAAACGCTTTTAACACCGGAAGAACGCGCTGAAACAGATATAAGGATTGCACTTTTAGGAGAGATCATTAGTGCCCGACAGGCAAACGGATTGACACAAAAGGAACTGGAAGTTGTAAGTGGAGTTAAGCAGCCTGTGATTGCCAGGTTGGAGCGTGGGAGTACAGACCCGCAGCTATCTACACTCATAAAGGTACTAACGGCGCTGGGGAAAACACTATATATAGGAGATATTAAACAAGGACAGGTATGATCGCTACCAAAAAAACAGAACGAATCCTCCAGCCTGGTCCGGCTCCACCTCAGCCTGCCGGATATCAATATCAGCAGCCGGGAGATTTATTGCCCCTGGGAAAGCAAAGGCGAGGTGATGCGCCGCCTGGTGGAGGAAAACAAAAACCGTCAGCTGGATATGATAGACGGGGTAAAAGTCCGCTATGACGATGCCTGGGTAATGGTTTTGCCCGACGACGACAAACCGGTTTGCCATGTTTACAGCGAAGCCCAAAATATGGAAGCAGCAGAAGACCTGACTGATTTTTATGCCAAAAAGATCAAGGATTTTCAGGGTGATGAATAGGTTGTTATAAAATAAGAACATCAAAAAACCTCATAAAACAAGGCCCATGCAATTAGTTGTTTTGATTGCATGGCCTTGTTTTATTATGGTGCAGAAGTCAAAAATTACCAATAATTGGAATTGCATGAAGAGAAAACTTGGTATATAATAAAAATGCTTGCTAAAAAATGGAAATAATTGATATATTTTCTAAAATCAAAAAAATGGAGGAAAAACATAACTAACAAGATCAAAAACAGAATCCAAAGGGCAATCACCATTGTTGTTTTACTAAGCTTTATTTTCACCAGTACAGGCATTCCCGCCCAGGCGACAGGGTTTGGAAATACAGTTTTAGATGATCTGATAATTGAGGATAACATACCCTCTTCTGTTTTGCCTAAAGATTGGGTAGATGACCCCATCCTTGATTTCTCCGCATGGGAAGAGCAATCCGAACAGGTATTGGAAGCAGAGGAAGTTGTCAAGCTAACTCCTTCACTAACAATTATTAATAATTCTGTCGAATTAGAGGAAGAAGCCTTAACTACATTAGTTGATGAAGAGGAGGAAGTATCGGCAGCCGCAGGTGATGAAGGAGAAGTTGTGAAATTAGTAACAGCCCCGTTCCTTTATCAATATGACCAAAATGAATCGGTAAACCTGAACACCGGGGCTTTAAATGTTACCATGACTGATTTGACACTACCCGGAAAGAATGGGCTGGATTTGGTAATTAGCAGGACTTATGACTCAAGTGATGCTAATTTTTTTGACACGTACTCCGATGGAACTATAAATAGTACTAAACTTAATAGGAGAAGTTTGAAAGATAGTAACTATAACTGTTATACAGGGCGTTTGGCATCAGGATGGCGTTTTAATTTTTCTTTTATGGATACAGATTATAAACGAATACATCTTGCTGATGGGAGAGTATACTCGTATAAAAAACATGGGGGTAGTATATATGCACTTATAGATAGTTCAAGGGATAATGCTTCGGGCACCCAAGACGGTTTATATATATATTGTAATACAAATAATGATCCATACGCATCATACCGTTCAGCTCTTTGGACTCTTTGTTATAAAGATGGAAAAAAAGAATTTTTTGATAAAGATGGCCACTTAATAGGCATACAAGACCGGTTTGGCAATACTATTGATTTTGAGTATAGCAATGGTGCAGATTGGGTAACAACAACTATTACTGATAGTGTTAACAGGGTTCTTACTATTTCATCTGCTGTAATACCTAGTGAAGGGTTGAATAATGATTATGAAGTTATTATCAGGCAAGATCAAGATGTTCTTTTT
>Ga0082212_10004556_pt1 | contig 19160 bp, 19 predicted proteins | sample TergutNt197P3_FD_71548 | JGI IMG/M metagenome (GOLD analysis project Ga0082212, IMG submission 71548) | Neocapritermes taracua P3 segment gut microbial communities from Petit-Saut dam, French Guiana - Nt197 P3 | ecosystem: Host-associated > Arthropoda: Insects > Digestive system > Gut ... | reverse complement strand
GTCCTACTATAGGTATTCCTATTACTGCAGGTTTTATTTTTCCTATTTCTAAAGGTTTAGTATTTTCTGCTACTATTAGTGTTCCAATCAGTGGTGGACTAACAGGCACATTAACGGGAACTATTACAGGAAATATTATTGATCCTGCTAAAGGAAATTTCACAGGAACATTTTCAGGCACTGGCATAGGAGTTATTTCTCCTGAATATGCAATAGGAAATGCTACTTTTAATGGTAATATAACGGGAATAACAGCAGGAATAGTTTTTTGTGATAATGAATATGAATACGAATTTACAGGATGTCCTGAAAAAGAATTTGAATGTGATAGTTCTATTGAATATCCATATCAAGTTTGTGAAACTGATACAGTTATAACAGTATGCACTGCTCATCCCGACACATTACCAAATGTTATTCCAAGTAATATAGAGTTGCCTCTACGAATTGATTTTAATTATAATGATTATATAGGTTATCCTTCAAAAGGTATCTTCGCTAAATTTGATACATATGAAACGTACGGAAATATGCTACATCCTTATTATATTGAAGATGATTTAGTTGCTGCAATCAATAGATGGAATTGTATTTGTGGTTATTATTGGGATATTGATATTGAAGATACTGTAAGTGGAACTGCAATACGTGTTGAATTCTCTCGTAACTTTTATGATTTTGATGACCCATATAGTGATAAAAGCAATTATAGGTTAGATAGTGGGGTAAATAAATGTGATAATTCTCTAGGTGTAATTCATTTTAATAAAACAGATGAATTTTGGTATGCCACTCCTTCTAAAGATAATACAAATCAAACTTTACCAGACGAACCAATTATTAGAGTTTTAATGAACAATAAATATATTTATAATGCTGATAGCACGCCAAAACAGAATTACCTTATTGTTGTTCATGGATTAATGAAAGAAGGAGGGGGATATAATATTAATGGATATCCTTCTGAAATTTATAATTTTTATGATGTTGCACTTCAACAATTTGGTGAAGTTTTTGGAATGGTATGGGATCCTGATTGTAATAATTGCGGATACAATGAAAACATAATGCGTCCCAATTTTTTATTTCCTATTAACAAATCTGGAAGCATAGGTCCTTTGCCACCATTAAATTATAGAGATATTTCAAATTGTAGTAAATGTCAGTTTAAAACACTATATTGCCCTGAATTTAGCGTCTACGACTATCAATCGCCGGAACAAAAAGTATATCCAAATCCAGGGGAACGTGTAGTTACTATTGATTTTGAGTTACCAAAATCCACCGAAAACTTGAAAATAATAATACAAGATATATTAGGAAAAACACGTCTTATACCAATAGCAAATGGAATATTTGATGCAGGCGAACAATCTGTTTTAATCAATGTAGAGAGTTTGCCAATTGGTGTATATTATATAATTATAGACGCTGAAGCGTATAGAACTGCTCAACCACTAACTATTATTAGATAAATAAAACAGACATAAAGAAAAACAAAAAGTATGTGAAGATTGCATACTTTTTATTTTCCTACGACATCGTGGATACGAATTAGTCCAACTAATTTATTTGCACTAATTACAGGAAGCACACTAATTTGGTTTTTTCTGTTTTCCATTAGTGCAAGTGCTTCTACTAATGTTGCTTCAGGACTAATAGTTACGGGTTTAGAAGTAATTATTTTATGTAGTTCAATATTTAATATGTCGTCTAAATTAGTTGTTTTTTTTAGCAAACGTCTTATGTCTCCATCAGTAATGATACCTAATAGTTTGTTATCTAAATTAGTAATACATAAACATCCCAAAGGTTTTTCTGTCATTATTATTATCGCATCTTTTAGTTTAGATTTAGGACTAAGAATAGGCATATCTTTTATTTTTTTCATAACATCTTTAACGCATAAATTAGTAGTTCGCCCGATTTGTCCTAATGGATGTAATTTAGAAAAATTTTCAAGTGTAAATCTCTTTTCAATCATCAAACATATTGCCAAAGCATCGCCTATGGCTAATGTCGTGGTAGTGCTTGCTGTTGGAGCAAGATTAAAAGGACATGCTTCCATTTCTACAGAAGCATCAATAACAATATCAGAGTGTGATGCTAAATGCGAATCGGTGCTGCCTACAATGGCGATCATTTTAGCATTTTGCATTTTCAGATAAGGAATTAATTTTATCAGTTCTTCGGTGTTACCACTTTTAGAAATAAGTATAGCAACATCTTTGGGTTGCACCATTCCAATATCACCATGTAATGCTTCCACAGGATGCAAGAAAACAGATGTTACCCCTATAGAAGAAAACGTGGCGGATATTTTTTGTCCGATAATTCCTGATTTACCTATACCCGAAACAATAACTTTATTAGATATAGCAAGCAATTTAACTGCTTTAATAAAATTTTCATCTAATCTGTCTTTAGTTTTTTGCAGGGCATCTATTTCTACTTGAAATGAATGTCGTGCATTTTTTAGTATTGGACTTGTATTCATTATATTAGTTTTAATAAGTTTTAAAAATCCATATTTCTTGCAACACTTTTTCTAAAGTTATCTAATACTTTGTCAAACTCTTCTTTTTCATCGTAATTACATATTCCAAAGATTAAAAAATATAAATCTTTACCCGGCACCATTATATAATATGAAAAAAAAGATTTATTAATATCGCTTTTAAGCGACCCCGATAGTTTTATTCCTGCAGTTGCTTCTAATATTTGAGTCGGTTCAATATTTTCAACAACTATAGAATCATTTATATTATTGGTAGCCAATATGTTATTAGAACTTATTATCGCTTGTTCAAATACTTCTAAAGTTTTACTATCTGGAACATTTCGGGTTGATAATACGAATATTTTACTTCCTTTTGTTTTATCTATCGGTAAGCCATCTTCTGTAAAATACACATTAGGGTATGTTACCTTTTGAACAAATTTTAAAGGAATGCTATCAAAATCACCTGCCGCAAGAGTATTTCTTTGGGGAACTATGTCGGGACGTTGGATTATAAGGAAAGAATTAATTGTCTTTTCTATGCCCTTTCCTAATACTTTATCATCTTTTATGTTATAACTAAAAAGTCCATTTCCATAAAAAAACTCATTTTTAAAAAATATACTCCAAGTTATTACATCGGGATTGTTTTTAGCCGAAAGTTTATAATACCATAAATCAAAACTATTATTAATTCTCATAAGCCCTTGTTTCAATATATTAAACCTTTGCCTTATAGCTTTTTCGTCATCCATATAACCCATTCCAGGCAATGTAATAGAAAATATTACACCTTCATATTTTTCTGATGACAATCCAAGGAATATCATATTGGTATCTATTTCAAATGATTTTTCAGGTGGCAACACATAAATAAAATTATGAAATGTAGGAAGTATTTTCGCTTCCTTGAGTATTGGATTTTCCTTTTTTAAAGTATCTTTAATTGAACTTTGTGCTTCTAAAATTCTTGAACTTAATGCCAATACAATAATAAGCATAATAAATAGTGTTTTTTTCATAAAATAATTTAGTTTATTAAAAAATAAAAAAATGCACCTCTCGTTTATAGAGAGGTGCATAAACATTTTAAAAGAATAATATTATATAATATTACTTTATTTTATATAATTCCTCTCATTGTAATAGTAATATAGGAATTATTGTTCTACTTTAATTAATTCTACCTCGAATATTAAAGTTGACCCTGGTTGTATAGGGCTGCCTTGCCTTTGCTGACCATCGCCATAAGCAAGTGTAGATGGAATATATAATTTTGCTTTTCCGCCTTCTTTCATAAGTTGAAGCCCTTCAGTCCATCCAGGTATTACTTGGTTTAATTGAAATGTTGCCGGCTCACCTCTGTCAACAGAACTATCAAATTTAGTTCCATCTAATAAAGTGCCTGTATAATGAACAGTAACTTTATCTGTTGCTTGGGGATGAATACCTGTTCCTTCAACAATCTGTTCATATTGCAACCCTGAAGTAGTAGTAACAACTCCACTTCTTTTAGCATTATCTGCTAAATACTTTTCGCCTGCTGCCTTATTTTGGCTGACTATTTTAGCCATTTCTTCTGTCTGCCTTTCTTGGGCTTTTGTTTGAAAAGTGTTTTTACTTTTTTCAGCATCTTCTGGACTAAGTTTTATTGTAGTTTCTTGTAACACATCTATCATACCTTGGATAAATGCTTCTAAAGAAAACAAATCAGAAGGCACTCCGTATTTCATTTGTTCTGCTTGTTCAATACCAAATGAGTAACCAACGGAATCAGCCAATGTTTTTAATACTACCGTTCCAGATACATTTGATTTTGCAGTATTAGCAGTAGTTGTTTTTGTTTGTGCGGTCAATAACGCACTTGCTCCAAATAAAATGAGCAGGATGATTAACTTTGTTATTTTCATTATTACATTAAAGTTTGTTTATAAAATACAAATATAACTTTTTTTCTAAAAAAAATTATACAAAAAAAATCTATATATAAATTACCAAATATAACTTAAAATAGCACTATATAAAATTGGACATCACTTACTTAATGTTAAGCAAAGCATTCGCAATTAAATTACATAATTGTTCACGTATATAATTTTAATATACTATCTTTCATTCAAAATGGTATTCATCCTTGCAATATCTTTTTTTAGCATTCTAAGATAAGAAGGGTCTTTTAAGGTCTTCAGAGAATGTTCCCATTTTTGTTTAGTCAATGTGTCTTCACTTTCTATAAGAATTTGTGATAACTCATCTGTGGATAATTCTCTTAGGTCTTTTGCTTTTCTGGCTTTCATTATTCCTCCACTAAATCAACTCGTGTAACAAATTTTGTTTTAATAGGAAGTTTATTGGAGGCAAGACGCAATGCTTCTTTGGCTGCCTCTCTTGGCACACCATCAACTTCAAACATAATACGTCCAGGACGCACAACTGCAACCCATCCTTCAGGACTTCCTTTTCCTGAACCCATACGGGTTTCTGCGGGTTTTTTGGTGTAAGGTTTATCAGGAAATATTCTAATCCAAACCTTACCATCTCTTTTCAAGCACCTATTAATAGCAATACGAGCGGACTCTATTTGACGATTAGTTATCCAATGTGGTTCTAATGCTTTTAATCCGAAAGAACCAAAAGTCACTATTGAACCGCGTTCTGCATAACCCGTCATTCTGCCTCGCATTGTTTTGCGGTGTTTTACTCTTTTAGGTGATAACATTTTCTACCTGTATATATTTTAATTAAAAAAATCTTTTTTATCTTTTTTAGTAAAATAACAATTACATTCTTATAAAATTATAAAGTTATTTGTTTAAAAAATACAAATATAACTTTTTTTTATGAAAAAATGTTATTCCTGCAACAAAAAAATACTTTTTTTTCAAAATAGTTTGTATAATTAGTTTTCAAATAGAACTTTAATGCTATCTTTTGTTTTGAAATTATGTTATTTTTTTTTTTTATTTTTGTATTTAATTTAATTTTATTAAAAATATTATATGAAAGTTCTTGTTACGGGTGCTACAGGTTTCATTGGTAGTTATGTTGCAGAAAAATTATTAGAAAAAGGTTATAATGTTCGTTGTCTTATACGTAAAACAAGCAATTTAAGATGGATTAAAGATAAAAATTACGAACTTATTGAAGGAAGTTTGTCTGATATTAATTCATTAGAAAATGCAACTAAAGATATTGATTACATTTATCATATTGCAGGTAATACTTCTGCAAAAAATATAGATGAATATATCGCAGGAAATTGCAAAGGAACTACTAATCTTATAGAAGCATCTCTTAAAAATGCTCCCAATATTAAACGGTTTATATATGTTAGTTCACAAACTGCTTGTGGACCCGCTTTATCTGAAAGAGAACCAACAGATGAAAACTCACCGCTTAATCCTATTACTGATTACGGATATAGTAAAAAACTCGCCGAAGAAGCTATAAAAACATATATAGAAAAAATCCCTTTTACTATAATTAGACCGCCTGCCGTATATGGACCAAGAGATACTGAAATATATTCTATATTTAAAATGATAAAATCAGGACTATGTTGCTATATGGGATTTAATAAAAAAATGTTAAGTTTAGTCCATATTTATGACCTGGCTGATGGCATCATTAACTCGGCTGAAACTAATAGCACACTCGGAAAAACATATTTTATAACCTCTGAAAGTTTTTATACATGGCACCAAATTTATAATATAATTAAAAAAGAACTAAATAAAAAAATTACTTTAAATATTTATTTACCACATTTTTTAGTATTAACGGCAGGTGCTATAACAGGTTTTATTGGCTCATTTGCTAAAAAGCCACCTGTATTTAATTACCAGAAAGGTATTGATTTTATACAACAATATTGGATTTGTTCATCTAAAAGTGCTACTAAAGATTTTGGTTATAGACAAAAAGTATCATTAGAAGATGGTATTAAAAATACAATTAAATGGTATAAAGATATGAAATGGTTATAAGTTTATGCTAAAAAACATAGAAATATCTAATTTAATATTTTTTTATTAAAAGACCCCAATCGTTCGTGAAAAAAATATTATCGTAATTTTTTCACGAACACGAACGGATGGTAACGTTTTTATTAGCAAAGGAAAGAAAAATATTAACTATAGAATTATAATAAATTTAAAAATTGGAAAAAAAAGTGTATTTTTGTTAAAACATTTTAGTATTGATAAAAGAAACATATAAAATATGTCAAATGATAAAGAAAAAATTGCTGAATTAGAACAAGCAATAAAGAACATTAGAACAGAACTAAAAAAAGTAATAATAGGACAAGATGACATTATAGAACAACTTCTTGTTTCTCTTTTTGCGAAAGGACATTGCCTTTTAATAGGGGTTCCTGGTTTAGCAAAAACATTACTTATCCGCACGCTTTCACAGACGATGGAACTAAAATTTAATAGAATCCAATTCACTCCAGACCTAATGCCGGGTGATATTAGTGGCACAGAAGTAATAGAAGAAAATATTTCTACAGGTCAAAAAATATTTAGATTTATTGCGGGTCCGGTATTTGCAAATGTTGTTTTAGCCGATGAAATAAATAGGACTCCCCCTAAAACACAATCTGCACTCTTACAAGCAATGGAAGAACATGAAGTGACCGCCGCAGGAAAAACTTATACTTTAGAAGAACCTTTCTTTGTTCTTGCTACTCAGAATCCGATAGAACAAGAAGGAACATATCCTTTGCCTGAAGCCCAATTAGATAGATTTATGTTTAATATTTGGCTTGATTATCCTTCGAAAGAAGAGGAAATACAAGTAGTTAGAATGACAACCACAGAATATAATCCTAATGTTAATAGTATTTTATCTTCGGAAGAGATTTTATATTTTCAATCATTAATTAAGCGTGTTCCAGTTGCTGATAATGTATTAGAATATGCTGTTAATTTAGTTCGTTCTACCCGCCCTAATGCAAATAATTCTGATTATGTGAATAAATATATATCATATGGTGCAGGTCCTCGAGCATCTCAATATTTAATTCGTGGTGCTAAATCACGGGCTGCGATACAAGGTCGTTTTACCCCTGAAATAGAAGATGTTAAAGCAGTTTCTATTCCTGTTTTGCGTCATAGAATAGTTGCTAATTTCAATGCAGAAGCAGAGAACATTTCTCCTTCTGAAATAATTACTAATATTATGAATGATATGAAATAGTTTATTTCAATTTATAGAGGATTACTTAATATATTTTTTATAATAATAAGATTATTTTGTTTTTTCAAAAAAAAAACTTATATTTGTATTTTTTAAAAGTAATTAACATTTTTTTTATAATAATTCGGAGACGAAATGAATGTTCGCCGTGTCTACGAGACAACCATAATTATTAACTCGGCTATAGGAGAACAAGAAACCGAAGATGCAATAAATAAAATTATTGCATATATAGAAGGTCGCAGTGGCGTAATAGAAGAAACCAATAAATGGGGAAATCGCCGTCTTGCTTACACAATTAACAAAAAACAACACGGATATTATTTGCATCTTGTGTATAATATTTATCCCGTAGAAGTTCCAAGCATAGAACGTTTTTTAGTGCTTGAAGATACTGTAATGAGGCATCTTACTCTACAATTAGAACCTGAATTAAGAGAATATAGAAAACAAAAATCTCTTGAATTAGGAAAGTCAGGTGAAACAATTATTTCATCTGTTGTAGAAATAGAAAAGATTACCAATGTATATGGCGAGACAGAAGCATATATATTAACTGGCGAAGGTGTTGCAGAAAAACTGCCAGAAGATATACCTGCAGTAGCAGAAGAAGTTATTTTAGATGCTAATGTGGATTTATAATTTTTTTTACTAATTAATAAGAAAAAGCAATGAAAATAATATTAAGAAAAGATGTAGAAAAATTAGGTAAAATGGGCGATGCCGTAAATGTAAAAAACGGCTATGCAAGAAATTATTTAATACCTAACGATATTGCCTTCCTGCCTAAAGCAGGAGCAATGAGACGCATAGAAATAGAAAAGTCCAAACAAGCAATGCAATTAGAAAAAATAAAAGCAAATGCTGTTGAATTAGCAAATAAAATTGCTAATTTAGAACTATCTATTCAAATGAAAGTCGGCGAAGAAAATAAATTATATGGTTCTGTTACAAATCAAATTATCGCTAATAAAATAGCGGAAATGAATTATAATATAGATAAGAATAATATAATTTTAGAAGAACCTATAAAAGCACTCGGTGTTTATGATATTAAAATTAAACTTCATCCCGAAGTATCAACTAATATCAAAATTTGGGTTATTGCTGAAGAAGAAAATAAAACAAAATAATTCTGTAAAAACTGAATTATGTTTGTTTTCTAATATGTAAAACTTGTTATATCATCGCCTTGCATAAATGAGGTGATATGGAAACAAACTTTTATTATACACAAAAGCAAAACTTTTGTTCTGTTTTTGTGTATTTTATGATATAAACTTGTTTTTAGTGTTGTTTTGGTTTGTATGACAATATATTTTTCTTTATTCTTTTTTCATAATTCATATTAAATAAATTAAAATATAATATAGAAATAAATATTTTTTTCAAAAAAAACGTATATTTGTGAAACATTTAATAAAAGTATACTAATATGGCAGTGAAATTACTTCTTGTTGATGATTCTATCTTTATGAGAAACACAATAAAAAAAATGTTAACAGTTCCAGAGATAGAAATAATAGGAACAGCAAATAATGGTAAAGAAGCAGTAGAAAAAAATCTTTCGCTTCAACCCGATCTAATTTTGACAGATATAGAAATGCCAATAATGGATGGATTAGAAGAAATTAAGCAAGTAATGGCAACCAATCCTACACCAATTATTGTTTTTTCTGCATTATCTAAAGAAGGTTCTGAAGTTACTATGAAGGCATTAGAATATGGGGCTTTGGATTTCGTATCAAAAGAATCTTCACTACAAGGTTTATCCTCTACAGCAAAAGACGAACTAATAAAAAAGATAGTTGGTTGGGGTTCTAATAAATTTGTTAGAGCAAACTTAAAAGCAAAATTTAGTCGTTCAAGCCATATTCATACTACGCTGTCACACGAACATAAAGTTGTTCCTAAAATTCAATCACCTGTTTTACCTAATTATACAGGTAATAAACGCCGACCAAAAGCAGAAGATATTAAAGTGGTCTGTATAGGTATTTCAACAGGCGGTCCTGTTGCTTTACAGGAAGTAATACCAAGTTTACCAGCAAATTATCCAGTTCCTATACTTATAGTCCAACATATGCCACCACATTTCACTGCAAGTTTAGCAAATAGATTAGATCAAACTTCTGCACTGAAAGTTGTTGAAGCCGAAGATGGAGTTCAATTAAACCCTGGAACTGTATATATTGCAAAAGGTGGATACCAAATGCTCGTATTAAAAAATGAAACATTACAAGTTACAGATACAATTAAAGGCGAACTATTTAATCCTTCTGTAAATGTTATGGTGAACTCCGTAGTTGAGGTATATAAAGACAAAGCGGTTGGAATTATAATGACAGGTATGGGAAATGACGGACAAATAGCACTTAATAACTTAAACAAAGCAGGTGGGTATGTAATAGCACAATCAAAAGATAGTTGTGTTGTGGCAGGTATGCCTGGGTCTGTAATAGATCATAAAATTGCCCACGAAATTCAGCCATTAAATAATATGGCAGGAACAATTTCGTCATTCTTTTATAAAAAATTAGAATAATTAGTTATATTAATTTTGGTGATTATATATAATATAACCCACAAACTTTGTATAACTTTATACACTTTTCAAGAATGAATTCAGTGTTGGTGCGGATTACAAGGAGAATTTTATGTTGGGTGTATAAAATTATACAAAGTTTGTGTATTGTGTATATAAATATAATTAAATATGAATAATAAAAATAATAAAAATAGTTGTTTTCCAACTGATAAAGATTCTTTATCTATTATTATTCCGTTATATAACGAGGAAGAGTCGCTTGTTCAGTTATCTGTTAATATCATTAAAGAAGTTGAACCTATTTTTGAATACTGGGAAGTTATATTTATAGATGACGGCTCCACAGATAACTCTTTCGAGGTAATACGTGAAATAATAAAAAAAGATAATAGGTTTAAGTGTATTAGGTTAAGACGCAATTTTGGCAAATCTGCTGCACTTAACACAGGTTTTAATAATTGCAAAGGAAAGTTTGTAGCAACAATGGATGCTGATTTACAAGACGACCCAAAAGAATTTAAACAGATGTATGAAATATTAAATATGGGCTATGACCTTGTTTCAGGTTGGAAAAAAAAAAGGTATGACCCAATAAGTAAGACCATACCATCAAAATTTTTTAATTATATAACTTCAAAAACAAGTGGGATACACTTACACGACTTTAATTGTGGGATAAAAATGTATCGGGATGTAGTTGTAGAATCACTTGATGTGTATGGTGAAATGCACCGATATTTGCCTACATTAGCATATTGGAATGGTTTTAAAGTTACTGAATGTGTGGTAGAACATCACAAACGACAATTTGGCAAATCAAAGTTCGGTTTATCAAGATTTATTCGTGGTTTTTTAGATTTACTTACTGTTATATTTACGACAAGATATATGAAAAGACCTATGCACTTTTTTGGTGTATTGGGAACAATATTTACATTGATAGGATTAACAATATTCGGAGTTTTATCAATAGAATGGTTACTTGGTGAGGTGGCATTATCAGGCAGACCATTAGCATGGGCTTCATTAGGACTTGTAATTATTGGAATACAATTATTTTCTATTGGTATAATAGGCGAAATGATAGTAAAACAAAATACAACAAAAAGCAAACAAACTTATCTAATAAAAGAAGAGATTTTATAATTATATTAGGTTCAAGTTACTATAATCATTAAAAATATGGTATTATTCAAAAATGTATCTACTTATTTTTTTTCATACTATTAGGTGATACTATGAAATCAAGTTTATGAAAATTGCTATCGTTATTATATTTCATTTCAGCAATATAGCCAATCATAGCAGCATTATCTATACAATATCCCATTTTAGGCATAATGCAATTAATATTGTACTTCTTAGAATGCTCCATTATTTGCTCACGTAAATATGAATTAGCAGATACGCCTCCTGCAATTATAATATTATTAGTGTTATATTTTTTAGCAGCATTAATAGTTTTAGTGACCAAAACATCAACAATAGCAGATTGAACAGATGCCGCAATATCAGGAATGTCGTCATTAGTAATGCCATCAGGAAATTTATTTTGAAGGAAATATCTAACCGATGTTTTTAGTCCACTAAAACTAAAATCAAAATCATTAGTGCTAATCATAGGTCTTGGAAAAGAATATTTGTTTTTATTTCCAAGTTTAGCATTTTTATCTATCAGCGGACCACCAGGATAATCCAGACCACAAAGTTTAGCAATTTTATCAAATGCTTCACCTGCAGCATCATCTTTTGTCATACCAATAATATTGTAATTATTAAAATCCTTCACATAAAAAATAGCAGTGTGTCCACCACTAACAACAAGGGAAATAAGAGGAAAAGCAGGGTTAATACTTTCATTATTTCCTGTAATAAAACCCGAAAAAATATGTCCTTCTATATGATTAATAGGAATAACAGGAATGTTGTATCTTATAGCAAGTCCTTTAGCAAAGTTAGAACCAACTATCAATGCTCCGACAAGTCCTGGTTCTGTTGTTACTGCAATTTTTTTTATTTGTGTTATAGTTATATTTGCTTCTAATAATGCTTGTTTTGTTAAGAAAGCAATACTTTTCAAGTGTTCGCGTGCCGCAATTTCGGGAATAACACCGCCATAATTTTTATGTAGGAATTGTGTGCTAATTATATTACTTAACACTTTTTTATTATTAATAATTGCGATAGAGGTTTCATCGCAAGAAGTTTCTATTGCTAATGTCATAAGTTTATTAAAATAAAAAATAATTTAAATATCTCAAAACAAGTTTGATAAGACAATCTTAAAATAGTATATTTCTTTTTACATAACTTCAAATATAATATTTTTTTCAAAAAAAAACGTAATTTGGATATTTAAATAAAATTCTAAACATTAATTTTACTATAAAGTAAATGAAATATACTAATAATAAATTGTTTTTTATTATAATAAATTGTTTTTTATGTTGTTGCAACTCTAATAATAGTGGTGCTGAATCTAAAGAAATTGAAAATCATAATAATAGAATAAATAGCATAGAAGAAAATCCTATCATAGAAGTCATAGAAGAAGTTTTTTCATTAGGTTATCCTGAAATAAAATATAATTTAGTTCATATTACATCAACAAAACATCTTAATGAAATAAAAGATAAATATAAAAATGATACTATTTTAGGAAGTGCATATAGAAAAATAATAAGAACACTAAATAGAAAAGAAATCCGTTTTTTTAGAGTAGGGCAAAGTGTAATTATTCCTGATAGTATTATATCTGATATTCGGGCTTATGCTATTTTTCCTGATGAATATAAAGCAGCAAAAGATATAGAAAAAATAATTATGATAGATATTGAATATCAGTGTTACGGATGTTATGAATATGGGAAGTTAGTCCGATTTGCTGCTACTAATACGGGAAGTAAGGACAGCCAAACGGAGCAAGGAAAATATTATTTTAATTGGAAGAAGAAAGAGCATAAGTCATCATATGATAGCACTTGGATTATGCCTTTTACTTTTAATATGCATAAATTTGGAACTGCAATGCATCAGTTTGTAATGCCTGGACGTCCTGTTTCACACTCCTGTTTAAGGCAATTTATTGATGATGCTGAATGGATATATAACTGGGGAGAAATTTCTAAAAGAGATAATGAAAACAAAATTATTCCTAATTCGGGAACCCCTGTTATTGTTCTTAATAAATTTGATTATTCACGCAAATCTGGTGGTCCGTGGCTTGACCTTACATCAAATAAATCTTATTATAGCCATCTACCTGATAATCCGTTAGAAACTCCTGATGCTGTTATAACAAGAAAACAACCCCCAATGCAAAAAAGTGACTAAGTGGTTTTATTTCAAGAACATTTTTTTTGGTTTACTATTTTTTCAAAAAAAAAGTGTATATTATAATTATGAAATTTATAGATAAAGCTCAAATATTAGTGCAAGCAGGAAAAGGTGGTGACGGGCATATTAGTTTTCGCAGAGAAAAATATGTTCCTAAAGGTGGTCCTGATGGTGGTAATGGTGGAAAAGGCGGTGATATTGTTTTTATTGCTGACTCACATTTAACGACTCTATTAGATTTTCGCTACCACAAATATTATAATGCTGATAATGGACAACAAGGCGGTAAAAATAAATGCTACGGCAAAGATGGAAATAACTTAATACTGAAAGTTCCTGTTGGAACGATTATTTTAAATTCTGATACTAATGAAGAAATTGTAGATTTATCAAAAGATTGTATGCAATATGTAGTTGCAAAAGGTGGTAATGGTGGTTTTGGAAATGCTATGTTTACTACTCCTACAAATCAGTCGCCGAGGCAGGCAAATCCTGGTTTAGAAGGCGAAAAAATGAATCTAACTTTGGAATTAAAACTTATTGCTAACGTGGGCTTGGTAGGTTTGCCTAATGTTGGAAAATCTACTTTGATTAGTGTAATATCGGCTGCTAAACCTAAAATAGCTGACTATCCATTTACTACACTTGTTCCCAATATAGGTATAGTCAAAGTAGAAAATTATAAGAGTTTTGCTGTGGCTGATATACCTGGTGTAATAGAAGGTGCAAGCGATGGAAAAGGGTTAGGGATTCAATTCTTACGTCATATAGAAAGGACTCAAGTGTTAGTGTTTTTAATTGATTCTATGTCTGAAACACCTATAGATGACTACAAATTACTAAAAAATGAACTAAAAAAATATAATCCTGTTATGCTTCAAAAAAAACGTATTATTTGTTTAAGTAGAATAGATGGACTTACAGCCAAACAATTAAAAGACCTAAAAAAACTTAATTTTAGTTGTCCTGATACTCCTATTTTTTATATATCGTCAATTATGGGAACTAATATAGAAGAACTGAAATATAAAATGTGGGAATATATTTCTTAATATATTAATCAAAACTTATCAAACAAAAATTCTTTTTACATTCTTAAAAACAAGTAAAGCAATGTATTTTATTTTGTATGTAAATATTTATTTGTTTTACTTTTATTAATTAAAAATAATTTTGTATTTTTGCAGAAAGAAAATATATTGAACTAAAATAATTATGGATTATATTACATTAGAACAACTTGAATTGATAAAAAATAATTATCTATCAAAGGCAAAACAAATAAAAAAAAATATTAATATCTGTGCAGGAACAGGATGTATTGCTAATGGTGCATTAAAAGTGTTTAACGAATTTGAAAAACAACTTAAAGAAAAAGATATAGATGTAATTTTAAGTTTGTCAAAAGAAGAGATTAAAGATAAAAATAATGTTTTTATGATTAAATCGGGTTGTCATGGTTTTTGTCAGATGGGACCGCTTGTATTTATTTCTCCTAATGAAGTATTATATACAATGGTGAAACCTGATGATGTAGCAGAGATTATTGAGCAGTCAATCATTAAAGAAAATGTAATTGATAGATTACTATATAAAGATAATAATGATAATTTATATTATAATCATAGCGATATTCCTTTTTATGCTTTGCAAACTCGTAATGTATTAGAAAAGTGTGGTAAGATAGATGCAAGTGATATATCAGCGTATATAGCAGAAAATGGCTATTTTGCTGCATACAATTCGTGGAAAAATATGTCGGACAAAGATGTTATTAATGAGATATTAAGAGCAGGGTTAAGAGGTAGAGGTGGTGCGGGATTTCTTACAGGAAAGAAATGGGAAATAACTAATGCACAGGAAAATGATACAAAATATATAATCTGTAATGCCGATGAAGGTGACCCTGGAGCATTTATGGATAGGGGTATTTTAGAAGGAAATCCTCATTCAGTTATAGAAGGTATGTTAATCGCCGCAAAAGCAATCGGCGGAACTGAAGGATATATTTATGTTAGAACAGAATATCCGCTTGCTTGCCAGATGATTAAAAATGCAATAACGCAAGCAGAAAATATGGGTATATTAGGAGATAATATTTTTGGAACAGGTAAGAGTTTTAAAATAAATGTTATGAAAGGAGCGGGAGCATTTGTTTGCGGAGAAGAAACAGCACTCATTGCTTCAATAGAAGGAAAGCGAGGAATGCCTAACTCTAAACCACCTTTTCCGTCAGTTAGTGGATTGTTCGGGAAACCTACTTGTATAAATAATGTAGAAACATTATCTACTGTTCCACTAATAATGGAACACGGAGCAGATTGGTTTAAAAAGAACGGAACACCTGATAGCACAGGAACTAAAACATTTGCTCTTACGGGAAATATTGCTAATACTGGAATAATAGAAGTGCCTTTCGGAACTACATTAAGAAAAATTGTTGAAGAAATAGGAGGGGGCGTATTAGATGATAATGATAATGTTGATATGGATACTTTTAAGGCAGTTCAAATTGGAGGACCAAGTGGTGGTTGTTTAACAAAAGAACATTTAGACCTTCCACTTGATTATACAAACTTGATTAAGAACGGTGCTATGGTTGGGTCAGGTGGGTTAGTTGTGATGAACAATACTACTTGTATAGTGAAAATAGCAAGGTTTTTTATGCAATTTACACAAGAAGAAAGTTGTGGAAAATGTGTTATTTGTCGCGAAGGCACAAAGCAAATGCTATCTTTACTTGATGATATTATAGAGGGAGAAGCAACTATGGATACTTTATCTTTAATCGAAGAACTTGCATATTGTGTTAAAGAAGGAAGTTTATGTGGACTTGGAAAAACAGCCACTAATCCTGTGCTTGCTACAATGAAATATTTCCGTACAGAGTATGAAGAACATATTATTAACAAACGTTGTCCCACTAAACAATGTAAAGCATTATGTACACCTGAAATATTATCAGATAAATGTAGAGGGTGTAGAGTATGTATAAAAGTATGTCCTGTTGATGCTATTTCAGGTGAATTAAAAAAGGTTCATTTTATAGACGAAACAAAATGTATTAAATGTGGTAGTTGCAAAGCAGTTTGCAAATTTAATGCAATTATAGGGGTAGGATAACATCTAAATGTCATATCAAATAGTTCAATATTAGTTTAGTAATTTAGATTCAAGACACCATAATTTTTTATTTTTTAATTCTATACTAAAGCATATAAAACAGTTTCTGCAGCACTTGGATATAATGAATGTTGTCTAATATATATTTTATAATCAGGAATTAAATTATGTATATATTCAGCAATAAGAACCATATCCTGGTTGCTATGGTAAATACATATAGCAAGTTTAGGTTTATATTTTATAATAGTTTTCTCCGCACCTTTCAAAGCATTTAATTCCGCACCTTCTATATCCATTTTAATAAACGATACATCTTCTATATTTAAATTATCAATAGCGTTTACTTGTATCTTGTATCTTGTATCTTGTATCTTGTATCTTGTATATATCATTTTCATTAATAGTATCTATTGTTCTTCCTGTCAAATTATTAGGTTGCGACTCAAAAAATATTTCGTCATCTCTATCATAACTTCCTGCATTTATAAGTTTTATTTTATCATTGTTTCTATATTTTTTATTAAGTATATTAAAAATTTTAGTGTCAGGTTCAAATGCAATTATTTGTTTATATTCTGGATTATATTTCAAAAAAGTATCTATTGTGTCACCTGTAAATGCTCCACAATCTATAAATACTTCATCTTTACTAAAAATTAATTTATCAATAAAGTATTGATTTTTTGTATAGCAATTAAAAGGAAAATCTTTTTTCATACAAGTTTGCCTAAATTTTATCATACTTGTATAAGTTTTTTTACTTAAATCATCAGCGAGAAAATTAGTATTAGCATTAATTTTATCAGAATTTTTATAAAGAAAATCATTTCTTTGAGCAAATGCAAGTGCAGTAGTATCAGTTGGTTTAACAGACACTTTTTTTGTAATAGTTCTTTGCATCAGATGATAATGTGGAGTAAGTATTTTTTTTATAGTTCCATTTAGGAATTTATGTTTATTTCCAATTTTAGAAATATTTTCAAATATTTTTTCTATCATTTTTATTTTTAAAATATAGTATTATAATTTATTTAATTACAAAAATACATTATTTTTTCAAAAAAAATGGTATATTTATAAATAAATTAGTAATATAAAGTTTTTTATGAATTGCCATTAGGATAGGTTTAATTCTAAAAAATATCATATAATTAAATAAACAATGGCTAAAATAATTAATAATGAAATAGCAGTAGTAGTAGTCACATACAATAGATTAGAATTATTAAAGCAAGTTATTAGTGGGTTGCTAACTCAAACACTACAGCCAAATAAAATAATTATTGTAAATAATAATAGCACAGATGGCACTGCTGAATATCTTAATGTGCTTTTAGAAAAACATCCACACATTACTATCATTACACAAGAAAATATAGGTAGTTCAGGTGGACAATATACAGGCACGAAAACCGCTTATGAAATGGGTTACGAATGGATTTGGATTATGGATGATGATGTAGTTGCTACGCCTGATTGCTTGCAAAATCTGATGCTGTATTGCAAACCAGATTTAGTATGCCATCCATTAAGAATGGGTTGCGATGGCGAAATATTTGTCGGAACAGATACTGCTGAAATCAATATAACTAATCCTCTGCTGTCGCTATATACTGAACTTCAAAATCATTAAAATTATTTGTTTTTATGTTCCATTAAGAAATCAAATAAATCTTTTAATGTGTCTGTAGAATATGATTTAATAAATATGTCAACACTATAATCATCAACTATATTATCAAAATCATATTCGTATAAATGATACTCGTTATCTACTATTTTTATGTAATAGTCATCTAATTCTCCCGCAAGATTTTCACGATTTTCATATTTTTCTTTTAGTAAAGTAATTTCATTATGAATTTCATCTATTTCATAAAGTAAAAAATCGTTGTTATTTTTAACAAAATTTTCTTTATAAAAATTTTCAGCGGAAATAATAGAATCTGTATCAAAATTCGGTTTCAATGACATTATACCGTTTGTAAAGTCCAAGTTAATATTAAATTCTTTTATAATATTTAATCCCAGTATTACGGCGGGAGAGTTTATATCGGAAAGTTCGGAAAAATTGACCGATACCGCGCCTATTTCCAGTTCGCCTATTTTGATATTATCTATCACGGTATTGTTAATCTGCATACTTCTGCTTCCGACTGTGTTGATATAACTTTTTGCCGCGTTGTCCAAATCATAGCCTAAACGTTTTAAAGCGTTTGTATCTATATGCGTTAGATGCGCACCCGTGTCAAATAAAGCGTCAGTTTCTATAAACTGCTTTTTATTTTTATCCCATATTTCTATTTCAACGCATAAATTGCCTAAAACAAATTTCATTTCCAGTTCAATCATAAAAATAATCCTCCCAAAGAATTGGGTCTGGGAATAAAATTCCAAAACATGACGCTGCCGTACTCCGGATTATTACTGCATTCAATCCATTTGTCA
>Ga0082212_10004555_pt1 | contig 19165 bp, 16 predicted proteins | sample TergutNt197P3_FD_71548 | JGI IMG/M metagenome (GOLD analysis project Ga0082212, IMG submission 71548) | Neocapritermes taracua P3 segment gut microbial communities from Petit-Saut dam, French Guiana - Nt197 P3 | ecosystem: Host-associated > Arthropoda: Insects > Digestive system > Gut ... | reverse complement strand
TTTCGGGCACGTTCAGGATGCGTCCGAGCAGTTCGTCGGGTTCGTCGCTGTTGCTGTCGTGGCAGTGCAGGTCTATCTTTAATAAATCCTCAAACGGGTATTTTTCAAACTGTTCCGTAAGAAAACGGTCGAGGTCGGATTTTAGTTCCGATTGGAGCGATTGAGTACTCATGTATTGTATAAAAATTTGCCAAAAGTACAGGTTTATTGTTACAAAACGGTTAAGATTTTGAGAAAATCACAAAAAAGGATTTCATTTTACTTTCATTGTTGATTATTTATATTCACCTTCCAGTGCGTAATTTGCCTTGCCGCATTGTCAATAGCCATACCGATACAAACAGCATTAGAATAAAGAGTAGCATAATTCTTCTCTTCAATTTGCAGGAATGCTTCTTCGGCTTTTTTTGCAGCATTGTCGCCCTCGCAGGCTACTTTGATTTCTATCACCCATGTAATACCCCTGTGGGCGACCACTAAATCGGAACGTCCCAGATTTGTGTGCATTTCGGCGAATACCACCACTCCGCAACCGCGCAAAAAAGCAAGGACAGTAGAACGGTAAAGCCATTCCTGAACAGAATATTTACTGCCGGTTAACGAAATATGCTGACGGGCGGCGCCGGCATAATCATCGTAAGGGATGCTCGCCAACAGACGGTTAAGAACATCAATCAACTTACCGTCGTCCTTGTTCATTAACGAAATGAGCAATTCGTTTTGAAAATTGTAATAAACCGTTTCGGTTACAATATTTTGAGCAAGCAACCTCGACATGGTGTCGAGAACTTCGGTATTTGGGTAATCTAATGAAAGATAATTACTTGTTCCGGGACGCAGCGTCAAATATCCGCATTGATACAAAAATCCTTCGGGCGTAGCGGTATCCACATCGCCCGGACTTTTAGCAAAATCACGTGAAATAGGATAATTACGAAAATTCTCTACTGTTAAATATCTGTTTTTCAAATAGTCCGCAATGACTTTTGACCTGCCCGACTCCATCCAGTAGTTGTAAAATTTCTTTTCTGCAAAAAATGATAAAGTCGAATACGGATTGTAAAGCCTTGCCTTAATCTCATCATCAAAGGAAAAACCATTGTAATAATGGCGCATTTTCTCGATTAATTCTTCCGTATTACAGTTCATTTCGTTTGCCGTTTCTTCGAGATAATCGGGAAAATATTGACGGATTTCATCTTCTGTGTATCCGCAAATTTCTGCATATTTGGGCATTAATGAAATATCAAATGGAGTGTTCAGCGTGGAAAATACGCCGAATTTGGCAAATTTGGATATGCCGGTGATGAAGGTAAAACGTATATATTCGTCGTTGGCTTTGATTTGCGCGTAAAAACTTCTCAATACATCGCGAATTTTTTCCGCCATTTCCGTGTCGTTAACAAAATCGGTGTAGGGTTTGTCGTATTCATCAATCAAAATAACCACTTTTTGATTGTATTTTTTAACAGCGTTTACAATCAATCGTCGCAACATATCTCCTTCCTGCATTTTTTTTGGAAGTTCAACTTTCAATTTGTCTGCAAGTTCTAACGTTAATTGCCTTATTGAATTTTTGAAAGCATTAATACCACAATCCGTCGTTATGCTACTCATATCCAAACGAATAACGGGACTTGTTTTAAAATCGGGTCTGTTCAAAAACTCTTCGGCGTAAAGCCCCTTGAACAGTTCCTTTTTGCCCGAAAATATAGCGTCGAAGGTGGAAATGGTAAGCGATTTCCCAAACCTGCGCGGGCGGGCAAGAAAATAAATCTGACCGTTGTTGATCATTTCGACAAGATATTGCGTCTTGTCAATATATACGTAATCTTCTGTACGTAACTTCTCGAAGGTCTGTATGCCTATCGGCAATTTTAATCTCTTGTTTTCCATGGATGACAACATTTATTATTTTCACGAAGATAACAATTTTTTCCGATTCAAAAACTTTACTCGCTTTTCATCACCTCTGCCGGATTTCGGTTCGCTGCCTGTTCGTCTGGTAAATTGGTATCAAAAAACAACCAATTTCAAATAGAAATACACCACAGGAGCCGCCAGCAACACAGAATCAAAACGATCGAGGATACCGCCGTGTCCGGGAAGGAAACGCCCCGAATCCTTGATTTTATAGTTACGTTTGAGCAGCGATTCAATCAAATCGCCATATACGCCGAAAATTACGATGATAGCAGCAACAGTCATCCAATGGTAAAAAGGCAGGACAGGAAACAGTCTGGCTACCGGTAACGACAGCGCTACCGTACAAATCAAACCGCCAAAGAACCCTTCCCACGATTTTTTAGGTGAAATACGTTCAAACAAACGACGCCTGCCGAATATGATTCCCGTCAGGTAAGCGAAAGTATCGTTCGTCCACAGTAAAATGAAGAATCCGAGCAGTATGTCGGGCGAGTATCTGAACTGTCCGTCAACGGAAAGAAACACCAGACTATTGCACAAAGCAAAAGGCAGTGCAACGTACACTATTCCGGTGATGATATAAGTGACGTCGCGAAACGATTTTTGATTTTTAGAATATAACTGGCTGATAAAAAGGAAAATTATTGCCGGAATCAAAAAGAGAAATACATCGCCGGAAACGATACCCTGAACATAAAAAAAGGAGGCTGTAAAAAGCGCTGCACCGCTCAATACGCCTGTAACCCTGCCGGCACGAATCCTGTCACTGATAACAATATCGTAGTATTCAAGCATAGCCCATACGACAACAACGGTCATCACTCCTGCGTATGCGTATGGATGCAGCAGAATGGAGCCAATGACGACGGCAACAAAAAAAGCGCCTGAAACAGTTCGTTTAACAATATTACTCAAATAGTTTTATTAATGTATCTTGCTATTTTCCTCTTCTCCTTCTTTTTTGAACGGCCGTTTTCCAAAAATTTTTTCGAGATCTTCCGTAAAAATCACTTCCTTTTCCAGCAATAATTCGGCTAACTGTTTCAAACCGACATGATGCTCGGACAGAATATCTTTAGCCCGCCGGTATGCTTTGTTCACAAGATCGAACGCTTCCTTGTCAATGGCCTCGGAAGTTTTATCGCTGTATGGTTTCGTAAATGCATAGTCCGACTGCCCCGACGAGTCATAAAAACTCATGTTACCCAATTGATTACCCATACCGTAATAACTAACCATAGCATAAGCCTGTTTGGTAACCCGTTCCAGATCGTTGAGTGCGCCGGTTGAAATCGTATGGAAAGTGAGTTCTTCCGAAGCTCTTCCTCCCAGCGTGGAGCACATTTCCTCGAAAAGTTGCTCTACAGTAGTAATATGGCGTTCATCCGGCTGATACCAGGCAGCTCCCAAAGCCTGTCCGCGCGGGATGATGGTCACCTTGAGCAACGGATGCGCATGTTCGAGCATCCAGCTTACGGTAGCATGTCCGGCTTCGTGATAGGCAATGGTTCGTTTTTCCTGTTGCGTAATGATTTTGTTTTTACGTTCCAAACCGCCTATAATACGATCTATGGCGTCTAAAAAATCCTGTTTCTGTACATAATTTTTGTTTTTTCGGGCGGCAATCAAAGCGGCTTCATTGCAAACATTGGCAATATCGGCGCCGGAAAAACCGGGGGTCTGGCGCGCCAGAAATTCCATATCCAAACCCTGTTCGATCTTGAGCGGACGCAGGTGTACCCTGAAAATATCCCTGCGTTCGTTCACATCGGGCAACTCCACGTGTATCTGACGGTCGAAACGGCCTGCACGGAGCAGCGCCTTGTCGAGAATATCGGCGCGATTGGTGGCTGCAAGGATGATGATACCCACGTTGGTTCCGAAACCGTCCATTTCGGTGAGTAACTGATTGAGCGTATTTTCGCGCTCGTCGTTGGCGCCGAAGTTCGGATTTTTTCCGCGCGCCCTGCCAATAGCGTCTATCTCGTCGATAAAGATGATACAGGGCGATTTATCCTTTGCCTGTTTGAACAGATCGCGCACCCGCGAAGCGCCAACTCCTACGAACATCTCCACAAAATCCGAACCCGACATGGAAAAGAAAGGCACATTGGCTTCTCCGGCAACGGCTTTGGCAAGCAATGTCTTACCCGTTCCCGGAGGGCCTACCAATAATGCGCCTTTGGGAATCTTGCCGCCAAGATCGGTATATTTTTTCGGATTTTTCAGAAAGTCCACAATTTCCTTGATTTCAACCTTTGCTTCTTCCAATCCGGCCACATCCTTAAAATCTACTTTCACCTTGGTTTTTTCCTTGTCGAAAATCTGTGCGCGCGATTTACCCACGCTGAAGATACCGCCCGGGCCACCGGCGCCACCGAACATTCTGCGGGCAACAAATACATAGATGAGCACCAATAATACCAGCGGGAGAATCCAGGCAAGAGTTTCGCCCAGAAAGTCCTTGCGCCTTTCATGTACTATATATATGCGTTGTTCTTCAGGAATATTTTCCTGAAGCTTATCCATATTTTTTGCAAACTCGTCGATTGAACCAATGGGCATGGTAAACTGCGGCCCTTCCTGCGGCTCTTTGCCTGCCTGAAAATGTTTTTTATATTTGGCGTCGTGAAGCCTGTCGGGTTTAATGTATATTTCGGCTACTTCCTTGTTGATCACCACTATTTTATCTACATCGCCCGGTTGCATCATATCGTATGCGAATGTTCTGTAATCGATCTCAACCTGTTTAGTTCCGAAGTTGAGGAATTGCATGCCGATGAAAATGGCAAAAAGCACGATGTACAGCCAATAGATATTGAACCTTGGCCTTCTCGGCAAATCCCCTGAATTGTTGTGGTCGTTTACAGGAGGTTGGTTATCCTGCGGTGAAAACTGCGTATTTGTACTTTGATTACTCATTGATTTACTGCTAACTGTTTGTTTCTTCTATTCGGGAAACTTTTCCGTCGCCCCATAATTCTTCTAATTTATAACGTATTCTGAACGGCTTTTGGAATACATGTACCACCGTCTGGCCATAATCCAGCAATACCCATTCGGCATTACTCATTCCTTCTATTGACAAAGGACGCACACGCAACTGTTCGATGGTTTCCTTTTTTATGGATTCGGCAATGGCATTGACCTGTGTATTTGAATCGCCATGACAAATCACAAAATAATCACACATCGCATTTTCAACCTGCGACAGGTCAATACATACTACTTCATGTCCCTTCTTTTCGAAAATACCCTTTATAATGCTGTTTATCAAAATATTATTAATTATCTTTACCTTTTATACCCTATATAAATAATCGACAAAGATATATATAATCTCATTAATATGATGTCTTATTTCCATTTTATCTTTAACTTTGTCGCTTGATTGTCAAACTAAATACTTTTATTCGTCATGTATTCGAAACCATATCATATTGACCACATTGGAATTGCTGTAAACAGTATCGAAGAATCGAGGAAGTTTTATGAAGAAGTGCTGGAACTTGAGTGTTACAAGATTGAAGAAGTGCCCGATCAGAAAGTAAAGACTGCCTTTTTCAAGGTTGGAGAAGTTAAGATTGAGCTGTTAGAGCCTACCGACCCGGATAGTCCCGTAGCAAAATTTCTCGAAAAGAAAGGGCAGGGCATCCATCATATTGCCTATTTTGTTCACAATGTGAATGAGGCTTTAGCTGTTTCAAAATACAGAGGCGTGAAGCTGATAGATGAGAGGAACCGCAAAGGCGCTGACGGTATGGACATCGGTTTCCTGCACCCGAAATCTACCGGAGGCGTACTGGTCGAATTTTGCAGCGATAAAATAGTTTTATAAACCTATTCCATTGAAACATTTTCATCCATGAAAATATTGTATTACGACTGTTTTGCCGGCATCAGCGGCGATATGAACCTTGGCGCCATGATTGACCTCGGCGTTGATGCGGAATTTCTCAAAAGCGAGTTACAAAAACTGAAACTGGAAGGATACGAAATACAAATTTCACAGCAGCAACGAAAAGGCATCACAGGAACGCAGGTCGAGGTGCTCCTGACCGGCGATGAACACATTCATCATCATGGTCACGGGCATGGGCATGGACATCACGGACATTCACACGGTCACCACCACGGCATATCTTCGATTTTTGAAAGGCTGAAACGTCGCATCATTCCCGAATACTACAAAGCGCTCGAAAGCGAACATCATCACGAACATCGGAATCTGAATGATATTGAAAAAATCATCTGCGAAAGCGCCCTTTCAGACAACGTGAAAACCATGAGTATGAATATTTTCAGAATGGTGGCGCAAGCCGAAGCTAAAATACACGGCAAGCCGTTGGAAGAGGTGCATTTTCACGAGGTGGGCGCCGTCGATTCGATTGTGGATATTGTGGGAGCAGCCATCTGTATTGATTTCCTGAGGCCTGACCGCATCATTGCATCGCCGGTGGAAATGGGCGGCGGCTTTGTGAACTGTGCGCACGGCAAATTTCCCGTTCCGGCGCCTGCCACGCTCGAAATCATGCAAGGCAAACCCATGAAATCGGGTGCAGTACCTTTTGAAACGGCCACGCCTACCGGTGTGGCCATCCTTGCTGCGCTGGCCGGTGAATTTACGGAAAAACCTGCATTTACGATTCTCAAAACAGGATATGGCATCGGTCATCGCGACACCGAAATTCCAAATGTACTGCGGGTATGTATCGGCGAAACTGACGAACCCGGAAAACAGGAGAACACGATGGAAATGGAGAAAACAACGGATGCGGCTGTTGTGGAATGTAATATCGACGACATGATCCCAGAACGGTATGCCTACGTGATGGAACGGCTGTTTGAGGCCGGCGCCGACGATGTATTTCTGCAAAACATCATGATGAAAAAATCACGACCGGCCGTGATGCTTTCTGTGCTGTGCGAACCTGCTAAAATCCCTGTTGTGGAACATTTACTGTTTACTGAAACGCCTACATTAGGCGTTCGTTATCAATACGTGAAGAAAACCATACTCAACCGCCGCAACCTGACTGTTGATACGCCCTGGGGGGCTGTGCGCGTTAAGGAAGCGTATTACCAGGGCAAAAAATTAAAGGCAAAGCCCGAATACGACGACTGCGCCGCCATTGCGAGAACTCACGGTATCAGTATCGAAGAGGTATACCGGAAATTAAGGGATTCATTAATTGATCAGGAAAAAAACGAATAAAATTTAAAACCCGTACATTTGTCCCGATACGGTATCATGTGTTGCACCTGTAACAGTTTTCAGGCAGTTGGGCAATCCTGTTGCGCGTCGTAACCCCAGAAAAGCGAAAACAAGCGCTTCCTTAAAGTCAATTATAGCGGGATCGGGTCTTTCTAAAACAAAATTTCTGTAAGCTGTCATACGTTCGGTCAAAAAAATATTGTAAGCTCCGCCACCGGTTACCAGCACACTGCAACCATTTTTAATAGGACGCGAAATTTGAAATGCACTGTGTTCGGTAAGGGTAGCCATTTTATTCGCGATTGTATCACTGCAATTTTCCACCAACGGCATGATTTCGGCGTCGACCCATTCCTGCGCCAATGACTTGGGGGCGGGACGATGATAATACTCCAAAGTATTCAGCGAGTCGAAAAGTTTTGCGTTCACAGTACCTGAACGGGCAACAAGCCCATCTTTGTCATATTCCTGTCCGCATGAACGCATCAGACGATTCAGGCAATAGTTGGCGGGACAAAGGTCGTATGCTATCCGGCGCCCGGCGCCATCATCGAACGAGACATTGGCAAAACCTCCGATATTCAGGCAATAATCGTATTCGCCAAACAACAATTGATCGCCAATGGGAACTAATGGTGCACCTTGCCCGCCGAAAGCAATATCAAGCGTGCGAAAATCACAAATCACCCTGAATCCCGATACGGCATGTAACCATGCTCCATTACCGATTTGCAGATTGTAACCCAGATCGGGACGATGAAACACGGTGTGTCCATGTGATGCTACAAAATCAATTTCATTAATAATATTGTATCGTTGCGCAAAATTTCGCACCGTGATACCCAAAAAACGACCGTATTCCGCATCTAATGCGGTGATTCCATCTGCAGTCAGATAATAGGAACAGCGCAGTTTCTCCCGCCAGCTGTTGTCGTAGGGAACACATTCGGCTTGCAGTATTTCATATTTCGGACTCTCCGGTTTTCCCCAAAAACGAACATACGCAACATCCAGTCCGTCCAATGACGTACCGCTCATCAAACCGATAACTTTATATTCTTGTTTTTCTACGCATATCGTGCTCATACCAATCACTCCAAGAAGTTAAATTCTTTCAAGTACTTCAATGGTTCTTTCATTAATATCAGCACCGGTGTTTAATGTCGTTTTTGGTTCAATAAACATCACGTGAGCTTCATCATGCGCAATGGGCATGTGCTCCAAGCCCTTGGGAACAATGATAAATTCCCCGGAGGTAAGAAAAACATCTTTATCCCTGAATCGAAGGAGAAGTTCTCCTTTAATTACATAGAACATCTCATCTTCATTTGTATGCGTATGCCAGGGAAATTCTCCCTTTAATTTAGCTAACTTCACATAGGAGTCATTGATTTCGCCCACGATTTTGGGGCTGTAGTACTCATTTATTAATGTGAACTTGTCGGGCACATTGACTTTATCCATATTTAACCATCTTTTATTTGATTATTACTTTTATACCGATTTATCACTGTCTGGATGCCATCTTCTACTTAATCTTTCCTGCTATAACTTTCAGCCCTTGCGGTACAATCTTTATTTTCAGTTTCTTTCCCATCGTGTAAGGTTCCCCGTCCAAATGAACATCACCGTCATGTTTTCTTCCGATGGTAATCTTTTTGCCATGAATCATGCGGTAATAACTGCTTTTGTGAATACTTTTACGAAGAAGCCTAAGCGCGATCAGTACAGCCCGGAATTTCGGAAAAGGACGAATGATACATACATCCAATTTTCCGTCGCAAATATCAGCATGGGGCGAGATATATCCGTTGTTGCCAAATTGTGTCGAATTAGCGACAGTAACCATTAATGCTCTGGTTTTGAATTTTTTTCCGTCAATCTTCAATTTATATTTCTGGGAACGGTACTTGAAAAATTCCCTGACAATAATAGATATGTATGTCCTGAAGCCTCGTTTTTTGCTTGTGGCAAAGGAATGAGTGATGTGAGCGTCGAACCCTGCTCCGAAGGTGCAGAAAAACGGGTTGTCGTTGACAATGCCGTAGTCAATGCTGATGACGGAGGCTTTGTTGATCAGTTTCAGAGCGTCGGTAAGTTTCAGCGGGATGTTCAGATGCCTTGCCAGCCCGTTGCCCGAACCGCAAGGCACGATACCCATCGCTGCCGGCGTATCGCGCACAGCCCTTGCTACTTCATTGACCGTGCCATCACCGCCTACCGCCACGATATAGGGTACGCCTTCTTCAATCTGCCTGTGTGCCAGTTCTGAGGCATGACCCACCCGTTCCGTAAAAAAAATGCGGACGTCAAAACGCGAAGTATCCATGGTACGGCTGATGATTTCCGGCCATGAATCCTTTTTGTGCGTACCCGATATCGGGTTGATGATGAAACTGATGGTTTTTTTTGGCATCAACCTCCCGTAGCGCTGAATCCGCCCACTTTGGACTTTCTTGGATTGACGCACATCACCGGAATGTTGGCGTTGTTGGTAATGATATCCTCTTCGGATGCTCCCAATACATAATCGTAAAGCGAAATACCCTTGGTGGTGGTGATCATGATCAGGTCGGCGTCAGCATACTCGGCAAACTGTAACGTTTCTTTTGCAAAAGAATCTTTCCCTTCAGCTGTGGCCACTTCATACTTGACATCCTTCGACTTCAGGAATTTTTCGGTGAAAGCGAGATTGGTTCTGATCCCCTGTTCTATTTTCTTGTCTTTCGAACTTTCGTATCTGAAAATAAATACTTTGGAATTGAACAGTTTAGCCACGTAATATGCCCATCCGATTTTTTCGCGGTTTTCCCGTTTAAAGTCAATGGGGAAAACAATCCGTTCGATGGGTTTTTGCCTTGGGAAGGTCTGTACTACAAAGATGGGTACTTTTGAGGTGACAATCACTTTCAATGCCCAACTTCCTGTAAGTTTTTGCATTCCCTTGATACCGTGTGTGCCCATAAACACCAGCCCTGCATCGAGCTCGGTCACCGTTTCGCCGATGGTAGAAAAGATAGACCCTTCGCGAACGATACCCTTTACCTGGATGAAATGGTCGCGGGCAGCCTTATCGGCTTCCAGTTCCACCTTGGCCGTAGCTTCAGGTATTTCAGACGCTTTCTTCACGATATGCACCAGTACGATGTCGGTATTGGACAACCTGGCAAAAGGAACTGCCAATTCGATGGCATATTGAGCCACAACAGTAAAATCTGTCGCAACTAAGATAGGTTTGGATCGGTTTTCCATGAAATTGAAATTTGCATTAGCACTAAAACAATAAAAAATTATATCTTTGAGCGTTTTTTATATCGATGATGAACCTTTTTAAGATTTTTTACAAAAATAAAACATTTTTCCTTTCGTTATACCTGATCAGTCAATTTTTTTTGACAGATGTATGTTTTGCGAACTATAGCGATAAACCCGCAACAATGTATCATACGAAAAACGATACGTTTTTGTTTGCTTTTTTATCAAAAAAACTCACAGCAAACATACAAAATACTCTGACAAAAGGAATTTTTTTTGAATGGTCACTGATTTTGGCCATTATCGTTGCAGCCCTGGCAGGATACCTTTTCGGAATAAGGAAGGGGAAGACAATGGCTTTTACAAAAGGGAAACCGAATGACAATGCCAATTCTTCAATACTGATCAAAAAAGAAAGATACAATGAAATGACCGAAAAGGAGAAACCTTTCATACAAAAATACGATATGGTAACTGTTCTGTTTGCGGATATTGAAGGTTTTACGGAAATTACGGACAGCCTCGATCCCGAAACTCTTTTGCAGGAATTGAACAGTTTTTTCTTTTACTTCGACATCATCATTGATCATTACCACATCGAAAAGATTAAAACTATGGGGGATGCGTATATGTGCGCAGGCGGGATACCGTTAAAAAATCACACCAATCCCGTGGATGTCGTCATGGTGGCGTTGGATGTGCAAAACCACCTCAAACGATTGAGCAAGCAAAATCCTAATGTGTGGTCGGTAAGAGTAGGTATCCATACCGGACAGGTAGTAGCAGGAATGTTAGGACACACAAAATTATCGTATGATATCTGGGGGCACACGGTGAATGTGGCTTCCAGACTGGAAACGTCATGTAAAGCCGGAGAAATTCACATTTCGGGTACAACCTACGATATGATCGAACGCTTTTTTGATTGCGAATATCAGGGACAATTATCCAACACAAATGATATATCGTACTATGTAAAAGGGATTAAGTCTGAATTTTCCGAAAAGAATGCCGATGGACAAACTGTACCCAACCGTGCCTTTTTTGTACAGATGCAGTTGCTGCGGTTTGCCGATCTTGGTGACTATGTGAAAAACATGATGACAGAGACTACTCCAAAGCTGTATTTTCATAATTTCAAACATGTGCGGGATGTTTGTGAGCAGGCAGAACTATTGGCTCATTCGGAAAACATACCGGAAGAGGATGTTTTACTTCTGAAAACCGCTGCTTTATTGCATGATATAGGTTATACAATTATATATCAGGATGATATGATCCAAATAACTGAGGATATAGCACGCGAAACTTTATCCATTTTTCAATATGAGCCACAACAGATTGACAAGGTTTGTCAATTAATGAAAGCAACACACTACAAGTCAATTCCAAACGGGATCATGGAAGAAATCATGCATGATGCCCACCATATGTATTTCGCGCGGGCAGATTTTACATCGAGGATGATGAACCTTTATCGGGAACAGGAAGAACACGGTACGCATGTCAAAAAATCTGGCTGGCTTGAATACCATATTAATCGCCTGACCAAACATCAGTTCTATACCCGTGCGGCTAAAAAAATAGATAAAGTGTCTGCCGAGCAACAAATTACCAACCTGAAAAAGGGAAAAGAGGTGTAAATGATTTTTTCAATTTACAGGTTTATTTTCGGTATATTTTCCAACAAGTAATTTTCAGCTTGTACTGTCGTGTTTGAATCATATTTTTTGGTTTCATTTTATATTGATGATTAATTAGGTATTTTAAAAACTGAGCCGACATTGTTATTGACTAAAAAATCCGTACTGTTACCACCTTTATCCAATATCATATCTTTCAGATAGCCACGCGAAAACGCATTAGCTGTTACGACGCTACATGAATTGTCTTTCAACCAGAAAGCATAATTTGGCGTATATTCTCCACGGCTGCCGTCATCTCTTCCTGCCGCTCCGGTATTTCCGGTTACGGAAATACCCCGGCACGATTGTATGAGCATCTGGCAGGATTCGTCCAACCCTTCCATCAAATCTTTTGCATCTTTCCCGTTTCGACGGAACACGTTTCCTGTAAATGTCCCATTGTTTACCTTGTTGGCATAAATAGCAGCCCCATAATTTCTGTCAAAGCAGTTCCCCGTCACATTCCAGGTATCGACTCCGGAAAGATATAAACCGTATTCACGATTCCATTCAACCCGGTTGGCTGTAAACATAACAGTATCGCCACTTCCTTCCTCCGTTGCAAAACCACATTTTCCATTACCGGCAAACTGATTATCGGTTACAAATCCATCCCAACCACGAATACATACGCCATGACCTGCATTTCCCTTTAAAATGCTATGGCGGATAATAAACAGCCATATCCTTAAAAGATAGATGCCATGACCCGAAAATTGGTTGATGCTTACTTCATCAATAACCGGTGAATTTTCGCGTGCGGTAAATTCCGTGGCGTGATTTAGGAATATTCCGTGCTGGATTTTCGCTGCTCTCCTGTTTCCCCGCAAAAATATCCCGCGTATATGACATCCATAGGCTTCGGAAATATTCAACACACAATCTGCGTCCTCACTGTCTATGGTAAGTACAGCGCCTGCATCGGGACTATAAGCCCATTGAGGTTCGGCTAACACCGTCGTATAGGGCAACACCTTCAGGTCGTGACATCTGTAATTACCCGACGGAAAATAAGCGGTACCCTGTACTTTTCCTGCTTCATTCAATGCTTTCTGAATGGCGACGCTGTCGGGAGTTTTCCCGTCTCCTTTAGCGCCGAAATCCTTCACATTGAAAACTGAAGAATTTTTTGCTCCCGCATTGACCTGATTCGCGCTTGCGAAGGATGGTACGGTTGACATCATCCCCGCTGCGCCTAAAAGTCCAACATTTTTAATAAAATCTCGTTTTGATTTTTCCATGAAATATTATTTTTTTTGATTGATTTTTATGATTAAAGATGAGTGCAAAAATAAGAACTCATGCCTCAACAGTATCGCACACCAATAAGTAAAACAACAGGTACATGAGAAACTTTATCAAAAGTTTGTCGATCAGTTTGAAGATCCCGATTTTTATATACCCGGCGAGTTAATGGAAAAATTAGATCAAACCATTAAGAGCTAAAGGATTATTTACCGTTTTTGGTATGGATAGTGTAAAATAAAGCTTTAGCCCTCCCCGTTCCTAAACACCCAGCGACCAGCCTTGCCTGTATGTATGCCGTATGTATTCTTCTGCCGCCTGTTTAGCGTTGATGGTTACCTGACGCGGATCCTGCCTTGGGATACCGTTCGTAACCCTGACAACGTCGGAGTCAGACAGGTTGGTGATCCGCATATTGACGCCATCCCATGCAAGTTTTTTGTTCAGGCTTTTCAAACGGACTGCCAGATTACCCATCACTACCATCTCGTTGAGCGGACCTGAATATTCGAAATTCGACAAGGGCAACACGCGATTTTCGGGTGATTCCTTACAGGCGCGTACCCAATCCATTTCGTGACTCATTCCCACGCGACGCAATTGTGCGGCAGGCTTCGGCGCGTTGGCAAATTTGCTTTCGGGAAGCAGACGATAGCTTTCGCCATAATTTCCACAAGTCAATACACCTTTCGAACCGTGAAAGATCACACCATTTCGGCCTGTACCCATCTCTGCGCCATCGGGGAATCCTTCGGGGCGACGCGGCAACAAACCGCCATCGTACCAGTGTACCGTAACAGCAGGCATGTTGATTTTTCCCTGTTTGGGTCTTGCCGGAAAATCATACTGGATGGTAGCGGCAACAGGAGCGCTTTCCGTATTGAAAGCCGACGAAGAAGCCTCCACTGATACAGGATGCCCCAGTTTCATGGCCGCAAAAACTACGTCGAGCACATGGCAGGCCATATCGCCGAGCGCACCGGTTCCGAAATCCCACCAGCCGCGCCAGTCCCACGGATGATATGCACGGTGATACGGACGCATGGCAGCCGGACCGATGAACAAATCCCAGTCAATATGTTCGGGAATCCACATTCCCTGTTCGGGACGGGTTAATCCCTGCGGCCAGATAGGTCGATCCGTCCAGGCGTCTACGCGGGTTATATCTCCAATGACGCCGCTCCATATCCATTCGCACACTTCGCTCACTGTGTCATTGCTGTGACCTTCGTTTCCCATCTGGGTGACTACTTTGTAGCGACGCGAAGCATCGAGCAGTACCCGCGATTCGTAAACCGAATGTGTCAACGGTTTTTGTACGTACACATGCTTACCGGTTTGCATGGCAGCCATCGCGCATACGGCGTGAGTGTGGTCGGGTGTGGCAATCACCACCCCGTCAATACTTTTGCCCATTTCGTCGAGCATATTGCGGTAATCCACATACTGTTTGGCTCCGGGAAAATTGTCAAAAGTACGTTTGCCATATTGCATGTCAATATCACACAAAGCAACGATGTTTTCCGACTTCATGTTTCCAAGGTTCTGGTTTCCTTTTCCTCCAATGCCAATGCCGGCGATGTTGAGCTTATCGCTCGGAGCGATATGTCCGAGACCGCTTACGGCATAACTTGGAATAATGGTAAACATTCCGGCTGTTGCCGCCGTCATTCCGATAAAATGACGTCGAGAAATCTGATGATTCATAATAATAGAATTTTAAAATTGGTTTATAAATTGTTCATTACAGGTTTGCCGCAAAGTAACCCATTTTTTGTGAAAAAGAAAAACAAAATTTGCAGTGAAATATTTTGCGTTTGTAAAAAAATGTTTATTTTTGCAATCAAGTTTAAAAAAAAATCACATGAAATCGTATCATAAAATAGTGGTTATAGTTTTGGCAGTTTTCCTTGCCGCCTGTCAAAGAGAGGATGAGGTCATTACTGATAAAAACCCGAAACAAATGATCTTGAGCCTGAAAACTTCCGGCACAGTTGAGATTGCGATAGCAGGCAGTGGATCGGCAACTATTGATTGGGGGGATAATTCGGAAATAACAACGCATCAGTTTTCGTCAGGTTTTTCATTTTTCGAGCATGAATATTCCGGTTCTTTTGACTGTACCATCACCATAACCGGCGTGGGTATCGAAGGTCTGATATGCAACAAAATTGATTTAAACGGTCTGGATGTGAGTGACAATACCGCTTTGGCAAGCCTGTTCTGCGATCATAATTTGTTAGCAGACCTGAACCTGAGCAACAATACCGCATTGATTTCCTTAAGTTGCGATCACAACAAGTTAAAAACTTTGGACTTGAGCAAAAACAGTAAGTTGACTACCTTGTGGTGTCACGAAAATTTTTTAGAGGTTTTGGAAGTGGTCAATAATATTGCTCTAACAAAATTGAATTGCGGATATAATCTGTTAACCCGGCTGGATGTAAGTAAAAATCTTTTACTGAAAGAATTGTATTGTGACGGTAATAAATTAGAAGATTTAAATGTGAACAGCAATGCCTTATTAAGAGATTTGGACTGCAGCGATAATCTGTTAAAGAATTTGGCGGTAAGCAATATTTCCGCTCTGGTGTCATTCAATTGTAGCCTGAATGAATTAACCAGTCTTAACGTAAACAGCAATACTTTGTTAACCGAGCTGAATTGCAGCCATAACATGATTGAAAGTCTAAATATGACAAACAATACCGCATTGACCGAATTGTATTGCGGTTTTAACAGTTTAGAATTAGAATCCTTGAATAACTTATTTAATACACTGCATAATAAAACTGTTCCGAAGGGAAAAACCATTTACATATTTTGGAATCCCGGAATAGTACAATGTGATATAAATCTTGCAACAGTAAAGGGATGGAAAGTGGAAAAGCAGTAAAATTTTTTCTCTGCCATCCGAAAATTCAATTCTTCTTTTTAAAAGCGTCGATCAAATTGGATTCTTGATCCGCATAATGAGATTGTTTCGTAAAATAACTGCCAAAACCTTTCAATGCGTTTTTTACTCTTGTCGTAAAACTTTTAAAAAGTGAACCATCTGCGCCTAAAGTATTTGTTGCGGTAAAGCATCTGACTTTTCGGCTCAGGATAAGTTTCAGCCGGCCATATTTCAATAATCCAAGAGCCATAGAGCCGTCTTCACCGCGTATGATTTCGACCCGGTAGCCGACTTTCCTTCCATACTCAGTCCTGTAAGCAAATGTCAATCCCCTGACAGCCAATTCCGGTCTTTTGAATGACAACAGCCAGACGTGTATATCTCTGAAAAATTCAAACGTTTTGAGCCCCCGTTTCGAATGTTTTTCGTCAGGAATAAAACTCCACAGGGAAGAAACGCCCGCTATGCCCGGTTTTTCCAAAGCCGTGATGTACGTTTGGATGTAACGGGGAGGATATAAAGTATCGGAATCGATACAAAAATAATATTTGCCTCTTGCGTGTTGCAATCCACAGCGACGCGCATATCCGCAACTCTTCTGCTTTTCGGTGTACCATCTAATTCCTGCATCATCAAATATTTCGGCTGTCCGGTCTGTTGAAACATTGTCAACGCCAATGATTTCAATGGGATAATCACAGCAACTCTCGCTGAGCGCCCACAAACAACTAAACAAACGTGTCTCCTCATTTCTGGCAATGACTGCAATAGTAGCCATCGGCGAATCGTTTGTTTGAAAACGTGTAAGGTTATTTCTTACCTCTTCAACAATTTTTTTTGGAACAGAAGAATACGGTTTTTCAAAGTATTCTAAATATTTAGTGTGCCAGCTCATATCATTTTTATTTATTAACGGTCAGTCTTTTAGCGAAAAAACTTCTTCACACGAGCGCTGGTATATCTGCCTGTCTTTTCGATCAATTGACCCAAACCATAAAGAAAAGTATCCGATTTGCCTGATAAAGCAAAATGTACAATTTTCAAGTAATCACGAAAAAAATGTTTGCTTTCACGCAAATCAATAAAACGCAAATCAATCACATCTCTGATGTTCCTTTTTCTCAACGACTTGCTTTTGCTTCCAAAATCAGGCAACATTTCCTTGTGAAAATCCTCGCTGAACTGTAATCGTTCGCGACGTGTTTTTTTTGCATTCACTCCGCCGGGGTGCAGGCGGTACATCGCAAAATAATCGGGAAAAAGGAATCCTTTACCTTTGTCCATCACCGCGCAGTACACTGTGTCGTCAATACACACCTTATATTTTTGTATGTTGCAGATATACTCTCTTCGAAAACATACGGTCAATGTATAAAATAAATAACTGTCGAAAAAGTCATCAAAAGTGACGGTTCTACCATTGGGATATTTATCTGTTCCTTTCCTTTCGTACTCATGAATCTCATTCTGTCCCATGATCGTGGTTCGGTATTTTCCTCCGCACATAGCGTAATCGGGATGCGTTTCCAAAAAATCCACCTGTTTCTGTAACTTCAACGGGTCAGTCCAATAATCGTCGCCGTCGCACAAGGCAATGTATTTTCCCCTTGCTTTGGGAAACAGATATTTCGCCCAGATCTGTGCGCCTTTTGAAAACTGATTTTCTGTTTGATAGATGGCCTTAATGACGTCCGGAAAACAGGTTTCGTATTCCCTGATCATATCAGCGGTTTCATCCGCCGATGCATCGTCATGAATCAAAAACTCAACGGGAAATGATGTTTTCTGCATTAAAACGCCGTCCATACATTGACGGATAAAGGGCGCATGATTATAGGCAATGGTACAGATACTGACCAGGGGTGTGTCCATAAAAAAGATTTTTCCATGTTTACGTAAAATATGGCAAAAAGTTACTGTTTTCACAACCATTACTTTTGATCCGGCATTATTGACATATTTTTTAAGAATCTTTCGCCTACTTTGCAGTTTTCGTCCTGTATCTTTCATCGCCGGTTTATATGCCCTGAAACACCTTTTACGTCGTTTGTCAAATATTTTGATACGTTCGTCAAAAATATTTGACCCTTCATCAAATTGTTTTGTATTTTTGCAAGGTTTTTGTGTGTTCATATGCTTTATGCAGTTTGAACGCAGATTGTGCAGTGTGTAAATGTAAAAAAAAATCATGTACGGATAAAATGTAACATATTGATAAAATTGAGCTTATAGCTCTTATTCTCCTTTTGTCGAAATCTGGTAAATTTCCTCCGAGAATAGGATGCGAAGGTTCACGCTTCCGAAGCGTGAACTGTTCGTGTTTATTTGGAGGAAAATGGTTTACCAGAGCCAGACAAAGGAAATAAGCAACCAGCGAACAGTTTCACGCTTTTTTTGTGCAGTTACATTTCAAAGAGAAAAAATAATAATCAACTAAATAATAACAATTTAAAGTAAAGAAATCATGGATAAAATGATACAACAAACAAGGGTAATGGAATCAGAGACCATTGGAAAAAACGGGGCGAGTCCGAAAAGCCGCATGATTAGGGGGAACTATAAAAAAATACTGACGGCAGCAGCGCTGATGCTTTTCTGTTTGACAGTAACGCCTGCTTTTGCCCAATCGTTGATGATAACTTCACCAGATTATGGCGCTACTTACCAGTGCGGCGATTGGGTAGATATTTTTGTGAGCGGCTACATCGGGGATGACTGGCAGGAAGCCCTTGAACTGGAATATTCATGTCTTGTTGGCGAGCCTCAATATACGCAAAATGAGGAACCGGGCACTTGCAAGTTTATTGCATATCCACGGGCAGAAGCGACATATTCATTCACGTTTTCTCCCGAAACCCCTGCTGTATGGGCAGGAAATTGGGTAAAACTGATGGCGCATGATAAGAAGAATGATGTATGGTCGGCTCCGCAGTACATACAGAT
>Ga0082212_10004554_pt1 | contig 19168 bp, 17 predicted proteins | sample TergutNt197P3_FD_71548 | JGI IMG/M metagenome (GOLD analysis project Ga0082212, IMG submission 71548) | Neocapritermes taracua P3 segment gut microbial communities from Petit-Saut dam, French Guiana - Nt197 P3 | ecosystem: Host-associated > Arthropoda: Insects > Digestive system > Gut ... | reverse complement strand
TTTCAGAACTCCAGGTTCTTGGGGGTGCGGGGAAAGGGGATGACGTCGCGGATGTTGCCCAGCCCGGTCAGGAGCAGGAGCAGCCGTTCAAAACCCAGCCCGAAGCCGGCGTGGGGAACGCTGCCGAAACGCCGGGTGTCCAGATACCACCAATAGGCGGCCGGATCCAGGCCCAGGTCCGTCAGGCGCCCGCTTAGGGCTTCCAGCCTTTCCTCGCGCTGGCTGCCGCCCACCAGTTCCCCCACCTTGGGGACCAGGAGGTCCATGGCCGCCACCGTGCGGCCGTCGTCGTTGAGGCGCATATAGAAAGGCTTGAGGTTCAGGGGGTAGTCGTGGACAATGACCGGTTTTTTGAAATGGACCTCGCAAAGATGGCGTTCGTGTTCGGTCTGAAGATCAGCCCCCCAGGCCGGCTCGTATTCGAATTTTTGGCCCGAACTTTTCAGGATGGCTATGGCTTCCTCGTAGGGCAGGCGGACATAGCTGTCGGCCAGGAGGTTTTCCAGGCGGGCGAAGAGGCCCGGCTCCACGAAGCGGTCGAAGAGGGCCAGGTCATCCCGGCCCTGGCCCAGGGCGTCTTCGACCACGTGCTTGATGAGGGCCTCGGCCAGGTCCATGTTCTCGTTAAGCCCGGCGAAGGCCATTTCCGGTTCGATCATCCAGAATTCGGCGACGTGGCGGGGGGTGTTGGAATTTTCGGCCCGGAAGGTCGGGCCGAAGGTATAGACCCGGCCCAGACCCAGGGCCAGGAGTTCGGCTTCCAACTGGCCGGAGACCGTCAGGGCCGCCTCTTTGCCGAAAAAATCCTCTTCCGGCGGACCGCCGCCGGCCAGGGTGGTCACCCGGAACATCTCCCCGGCCCCCTCGCAATCGCTGCCGGTTATTATGGGGGTGTGGATATGAAAGAAGCCCCGTTCGCGGAAAAAGTCGTGGACCGCCCAGGCGCAGCGGCTGCGCAGGCGGAATACGGCTCCGAATTTGTTGGTGCGGACGCGGAGGTGGGCGATCTCCCGGAGGAATTCGTCGGAATGGCGCTTTTTCTGGAGCGGGTAGGTTTCCGGGTCGGCTTCCCCCAGGAGCTTAAGGCCTGTGGCCCTGACTTCCCATGTTTGCCCGCGCCCGGGGGAGGCGGTCAGAAGGCCCCGGACCGCCACGGCGGCCCCGGTGTGGGCCCGCCTGACCACCTCGTAATCGGGCAGGGTCTCTTCAGCCACCACCTGGAGGTTGGCCAGGCAGGAGCCATCGTTGAGTTCCAGAAAGGAAAAGCCCTTGGCATCGCGCCTAGTCCTGACCCAGCCCGCAGCCTCTATCTCGCCGCTTTCGACTTTCCCGGCCAGAATATCCACTATTCTGGTCATGGCCTCACCTCAGGTGTGAACAAATTACCGAAAAACCAACAACTAAATGTAACGCCAAACCCGCGGCGCGTCAAGAGCGGCCTGAAGCGGGCCAGGCCGCGCATAATCTCTGGACAAAAGAGTATGTTTATATTATAAAGCGGATGTATTTATCAGTAAGGAGGCTGTCATGAAGAAAATTTTGGTTTTTCTGGCCCTGATTTTGGCCGCCGTCGCCGGGCCGGCCCCGGCCGCCCCCCTGGACCAGCTCACGATTTTCATCTGGTCCGAATATATGGATCCGGACGTGGTCAAGGACTTTGAGCAGGAAACGGGGATCAAGGTCAGGTTCGACTACTATGAATCCAACGAGGAGATGGTAGCCAAGCTTCAGAGCGGCGGTGTGCGCCAGTATGACCTCATCTTTCCTTCGACCTATTTTATCCCCGCCCTCAAAAACCTCAAGCTCATCCAGCCGCTGGACCACAGCCTCTTGCCCGGCCTGGCCAACCTCGACCCTGAACATTCCAGGAAACTGGAGGAGGATCCCGGCCACGAATTCTCCGTCCCCTACCAATGGGGCACCAGCGGCCTGGTGGTCCGGGGGGAGGAAGAGGTCGAACCCAGTTGGACCGCCTTGTTCCAGCCCCAGGCGGGTTCGGGCAGCTATATCATTTTCGACACGGCCCGGGACGCCATCGGTTCGGCTCTCAAATCCCTGGGCTATTCCCTCAATTCCGTTGACCCCAAAGAGATCCAGGAGGCCATGAACCTGTTGATCTCCGTTAAGTCCCGGCCGGAATTCTTCGGGTTCGATGGCGGGGTGGGCGGCCTGAACAAGGTGGTGGGCGGCCTGGCCGCCATGGCCCAGGTCTACAGCGGCGAGGCTATCCGGGCCCAGGAAGAGGAGGAGAACGTCCAGTTCATCCTGCCCCGGGAGGGCTTTGAAGTGTGGACCGACCTGATGGCCGTGCCCGCCAAGGCGCCCAACCCCGAGGGGGCCCACGCCTTCATCGACTACCTTTTGCGGCCCGAGGTGGGGGCCGCGGTGGCCACCTACAACCGCTACGCCACCCCCAACGCGGCGGCCCTGGCTTTCATTCCCCCGGAGGACCTGGAAAACCCGGCCCTGTATCCCCCGCCCGAGGTCATGGAAAAGGCCGAATACATCAAGGACCTGGGGCCGAACAACCGCCTCTACGACGAAGCCTGGACCACGGTCAAGAACCGCTGAGGCATTCGCGCAGGGCGTCCAGGAGGCGGCTGACGTTTTCCCGGCGGGCCGTTTCGCCCATCAGGCCGATGCGGATGATTTTCCCGGCCAGGGGGCCGAGGCCGGAACCGACTTCGATCAGGTATTCCCGGCGTAGCTTTTGGCGCAGCTTGGCCTCGTCCACGCCCGGCGGCGGGGTCACGGCGTTGAGCATGGGCAGGCGGAAAGCTTTCTCGACGGGCAGGGTGAAGCCCAGGGACTCCAAGCCTTGCCCAAGCTGGTCATGCGCGGCCTGGTGGCGTCCGAAAACCTTGTCCGTCCCCTCTTCCAGAAGAAGGCGCAGAGCCTGATAAAGGGCATAATTCATGTTTATGGGCGCGGTGTGGTGATAGACGCGGGAGTTGCCTTCCCAGTAATTGATGATCAAGGTTAGATCCAGATACCAGTTGGGCACTTTTTGCCTCCGGTTCCTGAGCTTGGCCAGGGCCGCTTCGGAAAGGGAGACCGGGGCGAGGCCGGGGGGGCAGGAGAGGCATTTTTGCGTTCCGCTGTAAAAGGCGTCAACGCCCCAGCGGTCCAGGGCCACTTCAATGCCGCCCAGGCTGGTCACGCCGTCCACCAGGTAGAGAGCGCCATTTTCCTTGACCAGGGGGCCGATGGCTTCCACGGGGTTGCGAACGCCGGTGGAGGTTTCCGCATGGACCACGGCCACCAGGGAGTATTTCTTCCGGCCCAGGGCCTTGGCCGCTTCATCCGGGACGACCGGGGAACCCCATTCGAATTTCAGCACCTCCACCTTAGCGCCCAGGCGCTCGGCCACGTCGGCCATGCGCACGCCGAAGACGCCGTTTTGCAGGATGAGCACCTGGTCGCCCGGCTCCACCAGGTTGACGAAACAGGTTTCCATGCCGGCGGAGCCTGTGCCGGACATGGGCAGGGTGACCAGGTTCCCGGTTTGGCACAAGGTGCGCAGCTGTTCCTTGATGTCATCCATCAGGGCGATGAAGGAAGAGTCCATGTGCCCGATGGTATCTTTGGCCAGGGCCGCATACACGGAACTGTGGACCATGGAGGGCCCCGGCCCCATGAGAAGAATTTTTTCAAGCGATTCAAGCCGGTTTGGCATATAAATCTCCTTTTGCGGCCCCGGCCGTCAAGGCCGGGTTAGTCCTTTGGTTTTCGGTAAAACCTGCCGTTTATCTGTTCTGTTTTGATCACGTTGATGAAAGCATCCGGATCGATGGCGTGGATGAAGCCAATCAGCGACGGGATCTCGTCAGAGTAAACCACGGAATATAATAGTATCCGCTCCTCCATTTTGTACATGCCTGTCCCGGTGATCGAGGTGGTCCCATGGTGGGTCTTTTCATTGATTATGGCGTAAACCTCTTTGGGGCGCGTGGTGATGGTAATGAGGGTCTTTAATTGATAGGCGCGGTAAAACGAGTTGAGGGCCATGGTGGTGGTGAATTGAAAAATGATCGAATACAGGGCCTTGTCCAGCGTAAACAGACAGGCGGCGACGGCGAGAACAACGCAGTTCCCGGCAAAGATGTAATTCCAGGCGTCCTTCCGGTATTTTTCGGAAATAAAAATGGCGATAAAATCAGTGCCGCCGGAGGTGGCGCCGGCAAAGAGGCTCAGGGAAACGGCGGTGGCGTTCAGAATGCCGCCGAACACCGCTGAAAGCAACGTGTCATGCAGTTGGATGAAATCTATAAACAGTTTCGGCATTAAATCGGTCATCAGGCCGCATATAAGAACCGACAGCACCGAATACAGAGTGAATCTTTTACCAATGAACCGAAAGCAGATGATCGCCGGCCCGGCGTTGAAGGCGTAGAGGACAACGCTGAATGGGATGTGGACATTAAAATATCGAAGGGCGGTTTCCTGGATCAGCAGGGTCAGACCGGTAAAGCCGCCGGGGATAAGCCCGCCGGCGTGGACAAAAGTGTTGATGTTGAAAGCCATCAACATCGCGCCCAGGACGACAAGGGTCAGGCGTTTGATCGTGCGCCGGCCGGAAGCTTTTGATTCAGTCATATGCCACCCGAAAGGTGGATTTTACTCTGGAATTTCGTAAAATGGCAATGTTTTTTTGAATGGTTTGCTACGCTTCCGCCCTCCCCGCCCCGCGCCGGCCGGCGGCCGCGCAAGTCATTGGCTGAAAAAAGGTGGCGCGAAAGACCCGCCCTTGTAATTTTCTTTATGATATTCTATAATTATATGTTGATTAGCCCTGCCATATAAAACCGGAATCAGAGGAGAGGCTATGGCCGCGGAAAAAGTAGGCATGCGGGTTCGCAAATTCCGCCAGGATCAGAATATGAGCCTGGAGGCTCTGGCCGAAGCCACGGGCCTGAGCGTGGATTTCCTCAATACCCTGGAAGAAGACAGCGTGTATCCCTCCATCGGCCCTTTGCAGAAGATCGCCCGCGCCCTGAACGTCCGCCTCGGCACGTTCATGGACGATGTGACCTCAAAGGACCCCGTCATTATCCGCCAAGAGTGGCAAAAAGCGGACCTGACCATGCAGCAGTCGGCGGCCAAGCGCCCTTCATACCGCTATTTCGCCCTGGCCAAGGGCAAGGCGGACAGGAACATGGAGCCTTTTTTCATTGAAGTGCTGCCCGATCCCGACGCGGAGAACAAACTTTCCTCGCACCAGGGCGAGGAATTCATCATCGTGCATTCCGGCAGGCTGCTGGTGATCTACGGCCACGAGCGCCATGTGCTGGAACCGGGGGACACGGTCTATTACAATTCCATTGTGCCGCATTACGTCGGCGCGGCCGACGACAACCCCTGCACCATCTACGCTGTTTTATACCATCCCTGACAGGAAGCCTCTGCCATGTATGTAGAGCCGTTCAAATTGCGCCACAGGACCCTCGGCGATATCCTTGACTCCACCGTCGCCCGCGTGCCGGACAATGATGCCGTGGTGTATGTGGACCGCGACTACCGCCAGACCTGGAAGGAATTCGGCGAAAGCGTGGATGTCCTGGCCAGGGGGTTGATGGCGCTGGGCGTTAAAAAGGGCGAGAAGGTGGCGCTCTGGTCCAGTAACGTGCCTTTTTGGGTCAGCCTGATGTTCGCCACAGCCCGTATCGGGGGCACGCTCCTTACCGTAAACACCGGTTACCGCGAGCACGAGGTGGAATACATATTGGCGCAATCCGAGTGCGAGAACCTGGTGGTCATGGACGGCTTCCGCGAGCATGACTATCTGGCCACCACCTACAAGCTCATTCCGGAACTGCGCACCCACGCCAGGGAAAATATCCGCACGCCCAAATTCCCGCACCTGCGCCGGGTCATGTTCCTGGGCGTTGAAAAGCACAGGGGCATGTATTCCATTCCGGAAATCCAGAGCCTGTCGGTCATGACCACGGACGAGGAGTATGAAAGGCGCAAGGCCTCGGTTTCCCCGGACGATGTGGTGAATATGCAATACACCTCCGGCACTACCGGTTTTCCCAAGGGGGTGATGCTCACCCACAACAACATAGGCAACAACGGCTACTGGATCGGCTGGCACCAGGGCTTTACGGAGAATGACCGCATCTGCCTGCCCGTCCCCCTGTTTCACTGTTTCGGCTGTTCTCTCGGGGTCATGGCCGCGGTCAACCACGGCTGCGCCCTGATCATCCTGGAGGGATTCAAGCCCGTGTCAGTGATGGTGGCCATCGAGACCGAACGCTGCACGGCGGTATACGGAGTGCCGACCATGTTTATTGCCATGCTTGAGCATCCCGTGTTCAAGCGCATGGATTTTTCATCCCTGCGCACCGGCATCATGGCCGGTTCGGTCTGCCCGGAGCCGCTCATGAAGCGGGTGGCGGAAGAAATGAACCTCCGCGAGCTCACCACCGTATACGGCCTGACCGAATCTTCTCCGGGCATGACCCAGACCCACAGGGATGAGGAGTTCAAGCGCCGCGTCAGCACCGTGGGCCGGGCCATGCCGGGGGTGGAAGTTCGCGTGGGCGACCCGGAAACCTGCCGGGAAGTGCCGCGCGGCCAGCCCGGAGAGATCCTGTGCCGGGGCTACAACGTGATGAGAGGATACTACAATATGCCAGAGGAAACGGCCAAAGTTGTCTCAAGCGAGGGCTGGCTGCATTCCGGCGATATCGGCATCATGGATGAGGACGGCTACCTGGTCATCACCGGACGGATCAAGGACATGATCATCCGGGGCGGGGAAAACATCTACCCGCGCGAACTGGAGGAGTTCATCGCCGGCCTGGAAGGGGTCATGGATGTGCAGGTGGTGGCCGCGCCCAGCGATAAATACGGCGAAGAAGTGGCGGCCTTCATCATTGCCCGGCCTGAGGCGGATCTCACGCCTGAAGATGTGCGCGATTATTGCCGGGGCAGCATCTCCTGGCATAAAATACCGCGCTATGTGGCCCTGGTGCATGAATTTCCCCTGACCGCCAGCGGCAAGGTCAAAAAATACGAACTGCGTAAACTCGCGGCTGAAATGGCCAAGGAAACAGGAGCGTTTACAAGGTGAATGGCAGCGACATGCGGACCATGGACGGCAATGAGGCCGCCGCCTATATTTCTTATGCCTTTACGGAAGTGGCGGCCATTTATCCCATCACCCCGTCCTCGCCCATGGCCGAACTGGTGGATGTCTGGTCGGCCCAGGGCAAGACCAACCTGTTCGGGCAGACCGTGCGGCTGGTGGAGATGCAGTCAGAGCACGGCGCGGCCGGCGCCATGCACGGCGCGCTTGAAACCGGCGCCCTGGGAGTATCCTATACCGCCTCCCAGGGCCTCTTGCTGATGATCCCGCCCATGTACCGCATGGCCGGGCAGCTGCTGCCCGGCGTCTTGCATGTGAGCGCCCGCACCGTGGGCACGCACGCCCTGTCCATTTTCGGAGATCATTCCGATGTCATGGCCTGCCGCCAGACCGGTTTTGCCATGCTCTGCGCGGGAAGCGTACAGGAGGTCATGGATCTGGGCGGAGTGGCGCACCTGGCGGCGATTGAAGGCCGCGTGCCGTTTTTACATTTTTTCGACGGCTTCAGAACTTCGCATGAACTGCAAAAAATAGAAGTCATTGCCTACGAAACGCTGGGCTCGCTGTTGAACCACGAAGCTCTGGAGGCTTTCCGCAAGAACTCGCTGAATCCGGAACGGCCGGTGCAGCGTTCCACGGTGCAGAACCCGGACGTCTTCTTCCAGGCCCGGGAAGCCTGCAACACCCACTACGACCGTTTGCCGGGCCTGGTGGAGAATTACATGGCGCGCCTCAGCGCCATTACTGGCCGGCCTTACGGCCTGTTCAGCTACCACGGCTCGCCCGGGGCGGAGCGGGTGATCGTGGCCATGGGTTCGGTGTCCGGTACGGTCCGGGAAGTGGTGGACCATCTGAACGCACAGGGCGAGAAGGTCGGCTTTGTGCAGGTTTCGCTTTACCGGCCTTTTTCCGTGTCGCATTTTGCGGCGGCCCTGCCTATGGCGGCCAAAATGGTGACGGTGCTGGACCGCACCAAGGAACCGGGTTCCGTGGGCGAGCCCCTGTATGCGGATGTCTGCGCGGCCCTGTGCGAACTGAAGCGCGGCCCGGACATCCTGGCCGGCCGCTACGGCCTGTCCTCCAAAGATGTTCCTCCGGCCCAGATCAAGGCCGTTTTCGACAATATGCGGGAAAAAGAGCCGAAACATCATTTTACCGTGGGCATTACCGATGATGTCACCCATCGCTCTCTTCCCGCAGGGCCGCCCCTGGAAACGGATGGCGAGGGGGTGATCCGCTGCAAATTCTGGGGGCTTGGCGCGGACGGCACTGTGGGGGCTAACCGGAACTCCATCAAGATCATCGGCGACAATACGGATATGTATGCCCAGGCCTATTTTGAGTATGACACCAAAAAGTCGCTGGGCATGACCAGGTCGCATCTGCGTTTCGGGCCGCAACCTATTCGTGCCGCCTATCTGGTGAGCACCGCCGACTTCGTGGCCTGCCACAATCCGACTTATATCGCCAAATACGATATCGTTTCCGAGATCAAGCCCGGCGGCGTGTTCCTCTTGAACTGCCCCTGGGAGGACGGTGAACTGGAAATGAGGCTGCCCGGCCGTGTGCGCCGGACCATTGCGGAACGGGGCATCCGTTTCCACGCCATTGACGCCACGCGCATCGCCAGGGAGCTTGGCTTGGGCAACCGCATCAATACCGTGCTGCAGGCGGCGTTTTTCAAGCTTTCCGGGGTGCTGCCCATTGACGAGGCCGTGCGCCACATGAAAGAAACGATCGCCGAAACCTACAAGGCCAAGGGCGACAGGATCCTGGACCTGAACTGCGCCGCCGTGGACCAGGGGCTTTCCGGTCTGCGCGAAATAGAGGTGCCCGCGTCCTGGCGCCAGGCGCCGGATGAAGAGCCTTCCGCCGGGCGGGACAGCGAACATCTGCCGGATTATATCAGAAACGTGCTTGTGCCGGTGAACGCCCTGAAGGGCGACAGCATTCCGGTTAGCGTGTTCGCCCGCATGGCGGACGGCACGACGCCCTTCGGCACCTCGCGCTACGAGAAGCGCGGCGTTGCCGTGAACGTGCCCGAATGGCTGGCGGAAAAATGTATCCAGTGTAACCAGTGTTCCTATGTTTGCCCGCATGCCAGCATCAGGCCTTTCCTGCTCACCGCCGACGAGGCCGAGGCGGCGCCCGGCGGAATGGCCGCGCCCCGGGCCAGGGGCCAGGGGCTGGAGGAATATGCCTTCCGCATCCAGGTGGACCCCCTGGACTGCACGGGCTGCGGCTGTTGCGTCCAGGTGTGTCCGGCCAAGGAAAAGGCCCTGGTTTTGGCCGCCCTGGAGTCGCAGGTGGGGGAAATGCGCAACTGGGACTATGCTCTCGCCTTGCCGCCCAAAAAGAATCCCCTGAACCGTTTTTCGGTCAAAGGCAGCCAGTTTGAGGCGCCTTTGCTGGAATTTTCCGGGGCCTGCGCGGGTTGCGGCGAAACACCTTACATGAAGCTCATGACCCAGCTTTTCGGCGAACGCATGATAGTGGCCAATGCCACGGGCTGTACGCAAGCCTGGGGCGCGGCCTGCCCCACCGTCCCCTATACGGTCAACAGCCGGGGATTCGGCCCCGCCTGGTCCAACTCCCTGTTTGAAAACAACGCCGAATTCTCCCTTGGCATGTGCCTGGCCACGCGCCAGCAGCGGGAGCGGCTGCGCCGGCATGCCGAAGGCCTGCTTGCGGCCGGCCAGGACAAGCCCATGGCCGGGGCGCTGGAGGCCTGGCTAAAGGGTTTTGAGCTAGGGGAGGGCAGCGTGGAGCGCGCCGACGCCCTTTGGGAGGCCCTGGCCGCAAAAGCGGACGGGGCGGACCGGGACCGGGCTTATATCCTGGCCAACCGGGAGCATCTGACGAAAAAGTCCATGTGGATGTATGGCGGCGACGGCTGGGCCTATGATATCGGCTACGGCGGCCTGGATCATGTGCTGGCTTCGGGTGAGGATCTGAACATCCTGGTGGTGGACACCGAGGTCTATTCCAATACGGGAGGCCAATCCTCCAAGGCCACGCCGCTGGGGGCGGTCGCCCAGTTCGCGGCCTCGGGCAAGAGATCGCCCAAGAAGAACCTCGGCCTTCTGGCCATGCAGTCCGGTTCGGTATATGTGGCCCAGGTGGCCCAGGGCGCGGACCAGGCCCATCTGGTCAAGGTTCTCTACGAGGCGGAATCATATCCCGGCCCCTCGCTCATCATCGCCTATGCCCCGTGCATCGCTCACAGCATCGTGGAGGGCATGGCTTTCGCCCAGAAAGAGGCCAAGCTGGCAGTGAAATCCGGCTACTGGCATCTTTACCGTTTTGACCCGCGCCGCAGGGCGGCGGGCGAAAATCCCTTTATTCTGGATTCCAAGGAACCGTCCATGCCCTTGCGCGAATTTTTGGAACGGGAAATGCGCTTCACCTCTCTGGCCGGAACCTTCCCGGAACAGGCCGAAATACTAATGGCCGGTGCCGAGGAGGCCGCTACGGAACTCATGAGAAGGTACAAGCTGATGGCCAAGCATTACTGAGCCGCCATCCGGGCGGCCATAATAAAAAAACAGGCTGGCGCCTTCATCTGTTCCGAGTTTGATTTGGAATCAACGGCACCGTCATTTCATATAATAATTCAAAATGGCTCTTTCGATAGTTGATCACCCCGTCAGCTTTCATCCTTGACATCTCCGCCGACAAGGCGCTGCGCTCAACAGAGAGATAATCGGCGAGTTCCTGCCTGTCGAATGGAACCTTAAAGCTGTTGCTGTTGTGGAGTTTGGCCTCCTCAGACAGATAAGAAAGCAGCTTATCGCGGGTTGTGCGTTTGGTGAGATGCTCCATCTTTCCGACGAGCACAATGTTCTTTCGGGCAAACATGCGTATCATGTTACGGATAAGCAAGGTGTGGAAAACACAGGCCGAGGTGCAGGTGGTAATAATTCGCTGAAAATCAAAAAACATGGCCTCCATATCAGCCGCGGCCTTTACGGTGACAGGCAGAACGTCTAGACCGCCGCAGACCGCCGCCTCGGCGAACAGTTCGCCGCCCGAAACCTCCGCGATGATGTTGCTGTTGCCCCAGGCATCGTCTTTGACTATGTGAACACCGCCACTGACAACCAGGCCGATCTCGCGAACCAGGTCACCCGCCTGATAAACGGTTTCGTTTTTTTTGTAGGCCTTGAATGTGCAACCCAGGCATTTTACAAGCGAGTCGAAATCTTCTTCCGAGATATCTTGGAAAAGCGGGGACCTGATCAAGCTTGAATGATTTTTTTTATAATCCATCGCGTTTGTTGCAAATCCAACCGATTTTTTGTTAAAACTACGTTATATTGGACAAAAAATCAAGAGGGGGTCTGTTTATGAAGCGCCAGATAATTGAAATCGACGAATCAAAATGCGATGGTTGCGGGCTTTGCCTTGAGGCTTGTCACGAAGGGGCGATTGGCATCGTCGAGGGCAAGGCAAAGCTTACGCGGGATGACTATTGCGACGGACTTGGGAACTGTCTGCCCGTATGTTCGACCGGGGCGATCACATTCGTGGAGCGGGAAGCTGAAGAATATAATGCTGAAGCGGTAAAGGCGGGTCGGCAAAGAATGGCGGACCAATGCGGTTGCCCCGGGGCCAAGGCGCATAGCATTACAAGGGCGGCGAAAAACACTCCCGCGGAAATAGTCGCGGTGGTCAGCGAGCTGCGGCAATGGCCGGTACAGATAAAACTCGTGCCTGAGAACGCCCAGTATTTTGATGGAGCGGACCTGCTGGTCGCCGCCGATTGCGTTGCATATGCAAGGGCTGGCTTTCATTCTGAATTTATGCGCGGCAAAATCACGCTCATCGGCTGCCCGAAACTTGATGGGGTGGACTACTCCGAAAAATTGGCCGGGATCATCAGCAACAACAACATCAAGTCGCTCTCAGTCGCGCGTATGGAAGTGCCTTGCTGCGGCGGAATCGAGCAGGCGTCGGTTGCCGCGCTTAAAAATTCCGGCAAATTTATTCCATGGCAAGTCGTGACATTCGGCACTGACGGCGAGAAAAGGGATGGGTAGCTGCGCTGAACAGAGGCCTTGAAGCGGAAGCGCTTCGTGAAGATGTGACGATAGCCAAAAATCCGACCACAATGCGGATGCGGCATAGAAAGGAATAATGAATTATGGACAAAATGTACTGCATGCAGTGCGAGCAGACGGCTGGTGGCAAAGCCTGTACAAACGCCGGAGCCTGCGGTAAAACCGCGAATACGGCCCGGCTTCAGGACGAGTTGACGGGCGCGTTTATCACCGCCGTGCGGAAAGGCGTGGCGGTTGAGGACAAACTGCTGTTGGAGGCGCTGTTCGCCACCCTGACCAATGTCAACTTTGATGACGCGGCATTAGAAAAACTGATCGGGAAAATAAATCAGCCATTCTACAATCTTTACAAAATACGAGACGCGGACGATGATACGCGCAGCTTGAAAACCCTGCTCCTGCTGGGTGTGCGCGGCGTGGCGGCGTATGCCTATCACTCGCTTGAGCTCAACTATGAAGTTGCGGAGATTACGGCATTTATACGCAAGGCGCTATCGGCCATCGGCGAGGACGGCTATGGGCTGAACGAACTTCTGCCGTTGGTGATGGAGTGCGGCAAGGTGAACCTGGCCGCACTTGAACTGCTTGACAAAGCGAATACCGAAAATTTCGGCAGCCCCGCGCCGACGGCTGTCAGCCGTACAATCGAACCGGGCGCGTTCATTGTTGTCAGCGGCCACGACCTGCGTGATTTGAAACTCCTTCTCGAGCAGACCGAGGGCAAAGGGATTAACGTCTATACCCACTGCGAAATGCTGCCCGCCCACGCCTATCCTGAATTGAAGAAATACACTCATCTGAAAGGCAATTTCGGCACGGCGTGGCAGAACCAGCAGAAAGAGTTCGATGGAGTTCCGGCTGCCTTCCTGTTTACCACAAATTGCCTTATGCCGCCAAAAGCGAATTATGCCGACCGGGTGTTCACGACCGCCGCAACAGGTCATCCTGGTCTTGTCCACGTTGGCACTGATAAGGACTTCACGCCGGTCATCAATAAGGCGTTGGCCCTCGGCGGCTATAAGGAACCGCAAGGTGCCGGCACATTCACGACAGGCTTCGGACACAAAGCCGTGCTGTCGGCAGCCGATACGGTCATCGGCGCGGTTAAATCCGGAGCGATTAAGCACTTTTTCCTTGTCGGCGGTTGCGACGGTGCGAAATCAGGGCGTGAGTACTTCACGGATTTCGTGAAACAAACTCCGGGCGATACAGTTATCCTAACCCTCGCCTGCGGGAAGTTCCGTTTCAATGACCTCGAACTTGGCACTATAGGCGGGCTCCCCAGAATTTTGGATATGGGGCAATGCAACGATGCCTACAGTGCCGTCAAAGTTGCTCTCGCCCTTGCGGAAGCCTTCAATTGCGGCGTGAACGAACTGCCACTAACGCTCGTATTGTCGTGGTATGAGCAGAAGGCGGTCAGCATCCTGCTGTCGCTCCTGCACCTCGGCATAAAGAATATCCACCTTGGTCCGTCGTTGCCAGCTTTCATTTCGCCGAACGTGCTTAATTACCTTGTGGCGAACTTCGCTATAAAGCCCATCAGTACTGCCAATGCGGATTTGGCGAAAATCCTGGGGAAGTAAAGCAAAAACAAGTTTTTTCCGGCAAAGCATAAAGAGGGGCAGTCTCCCGCGATAGGAGGTGCACCCTCTTCTTGCTTTATTATGACCAGTTCGGCACGCCTTTAATTCCATGCCCATATTTGCTATACTGGCCATGAGGAGGGTCTTAATATGCCTCGCATCGCCTTTGAACTAGATCTGCCCGAGACCTTGGCCAAAGCTGCAGCTGAAAAGGGTTTGCTTTCGTCTCAAGCCGTGATCGAGATGATTAAACGTGAGGTGGACCAAGCAACCGCCGCATCTTCCGTCCGTAGCCAGCCTTGGATGGAAGGGATTGTCCCGCCCCATCTGCTGGGCCAGGGGAAAATTCTGGTTGATGATGATCAGTTCATAGCTCCTATAGACACCGAATGGAAATCAGCCGGTAAATAGGGCTGATCCATATACGCGACGACCCTGCTGATCACCTCATACGGCTCCACATTCTTATGATGTTATAATAGCGGCGTTTGATTGAGGGAATTGATATGGCAAGCAAACCGTATGTGTGGCAAATGATAAAAGAAGCGGTTGAGCAATCAGATAATGCAATCATTTCTTATGGTGAGATTAAGGATTATATTTTATCCCATTATGCTTCTGTTAATCCGGCAACGATAACGTGTCAAATTATTCTCTGCTCCGTAAACCATCCAAGCCGAATACATTACCCGGAAAACAAAAGAGCAAGGTTATGCGACACGCAATATGATTTTCTTTTTAATGTTGGGCGCGGAAAAGTGGCACGTTATGATCCGGCTCAACATGGGCAATGGACCATCAACGAAGGTGATGAAGGAAAGCCGCTTGTTGCCCAAATAAGTAATAACGGGGATAACATTGTTTCTCTTGTATCCCCAAAAATAATAAATAACTCCTCCCCAGTGCAGCAAAAAAGAAAACATAAAAATCCCAACATACCAACACCGTCAGAAAATGAAGTGCGCCATTACCTTGACAAATGGGATGCTCTTGAAAATTACACCTTGCAGGAAAACGCTCTTAAAAAACTGTTTTTTCAAACCTACCCTCAAAATACTGATATTGACGATGTGCTTATAAAGGTTTCGGCGCTCAATGATTTTTATAGCACCAATATTTTTTCAGTATTTACTGTGGCAAAACACATTGTAAATATGCGTATTGATGAACGGTTGGCACAAGGCGATGAACGGCTGGTAAATGAAATTGCTTTGGTGGAAATGGATAATGGAAACACCAAGAATTTTTATTCTTTTGCGACAAAATTTTGTAGCCACCATCGGCCATTGGATTATCCGATTTACGACAGCTACGTTGAAAAGGTGCTTAAATATTTCCGAGATGTAGATGGCTTTTCTGCTTTCAGTAATGAAAAGCTGAAAGAATTTTTGTCATTTAAAAAAATTCTGCTTCAGTTCCGGCAATTCTATAATCTGGGGAAATATAATCTTAAAGATATTGACCGATACCTTTGGCAGTTTGGAAAAGAAAAATTCCCCAAAAGCTACAAAAAAAGGGAAGCATGACAAATTATATCTTCGGGCAAGTTGCGAACGCTCACCATTACTGATAGCAAAAACAGTCGTCTGACCTTCAACCCGTCTTTAACAAAAGACTGGATTTTGCCGGACACACGGATTGTTTTTCTGGTTAAAAAATGAAGGAGAAGAAAATGTCTTGTGAACACAACAAAGCAATGCAGTGCCCTTGCACTTACAATTGCGACAAACGTGGAAAATGTTGCGAGTGTGTCGCCTATCATTCCCGCAATAGCGAGTTCCCAGCGTGTTTTTTTTCTAAAGAGGCGGAGAGAACTTATGACCGCGGCTTTGGGGCGTTAGTGAAGGATAGAGGGCGCTGAAAACCAGGCTCCAAATCTAATTGAGGCGATGTTTTGTGACAGAAAAAGAAAAAATGCTCGCCGGGGAGCTTTATGATTGCGGAGATCCTGAATTAATGGAAATGTGGAATCATGGCAAAAATCTGATGCAAAAATATAATAGTCTTGATTATTCCAACAAAATTGAACAACTGAGGATTCTTGACGAATTATTGGGCTCACGAGGCGAACATACGCAAATTACGGCGCCATTTTATATTGATTACGGCAAGTTCATTTTTTTAGGCGCTAACTGTTTTGGACGCTGTTGAGCTAACGGATGAGCCCTATATCTTTGCAATAACGTTTTTTAGCAAGATTGTTACTTTCTCCGCATTTTCGGAAAAAACTTTTGCGATGGCCTCCCAACTTACCGGCTCTTCATCGGTTTTCCAGCAATCATAGTCGGTGCTCATCGCTATCGCCGCGTAAGGAATACCTGCTTCGTTTGCCAATGCGGTTTCTGTTGATACGGACATATTGATAATATCCGCGCCCCAGTTTCGAAACATAAAAGACTCGGCTCTTGTGGAAAAACGCGGACCCTCTATCGTAATTACTGTTCCTTTGGGATGATAAGCGTAATTTCTTTCCCTGCATTCTTCTATTAATAAATCCCGCAATTTTTTATCATATGGTTCAGCCATTGGCTGGTGAATTGGCTTATGGGGCTCAAAGGATTCATGGAATGTCATTTTTCTTTGTTTTGTCCAGTCAATAAATTGATCGATAATGACAAGGTCTCCTCTTTTTATCTCTTCCCTGAGGGAACCGACCGCTGTTGTTGCAAGTATGTGGGTACATCCGGCGGTTTTTAGCGCGCTGATGTTTGCGCGGAAATTCACCTGTGTGGGCGGCACTGTATGTTCGCGTCCGTGGCGGGCAATTAAAACAACATTGACGCCGTCGATTATCCCGTGTTTAAGAGGCGAAGAACTCTCTCCATAGGGGGTTTTTACAATTTCATCCCGGGGGCTGGATAAAATATCAGGATTATCCAAACCGCTTCCGCCGATTATTCCTACAACGGCCATATTATTCTCCCATATATTTATTATGAAGCTCCTGGATTAAATGTAAAGCCCTTTCTATATTCGTTCCATATGCAATTATTCCCCCGTCATGTCCCGCAAGAGCAATTTTGCCTTCATCGCTGCCGATTTTTTCTACGCATTTTTCTATGGCCAGGGCAATTTCAGGAGTCCCAAAGGCCGCAAATTCAGGAGTAAAGGGATAATTATCCCGAAGCAGGCCATCAAAAATTTTCTTTGAATGGACATGAATCACGCAGTTCACACCGAGGCGTACACGGTAAACCGCTCCGTGTGTCATGGATTCGGAAGAAGCCTGAATAAGGCCGCGGCTTACAATGCTGTTACGGGCAATATCAAATGATTTCACAAGACAGTAATCTTCATTGCTTAGAACAGGTTTTGCTCCCGTGGCGGTGCCGCTGATCAAAAACTCATCATCATGAACGCGAATACTTAAGTTTCCGTAACCTATACCGTTAGGATAAACACCTACAAGGCCGAGTGTAAAACATTTTGTTCTGGCTTCGTTTAACACCGGCAACTGCCGCGCTACTAAAGAAGCCAGCGGTATTTGGGCGTTTTCATGCAGGGCTGTGTATTTTACATAGCCTTCATCCATTATCCCCCTCAGGCGTTCGCCTCCGGATACAGGGCCAATATATCTTTTTCGTTTGCCCCGCATATACCGCGCTCGCTTATAAGCCCAGTGATTAGCCCGGCGGGGGTAACATCAAAGCTCCAGTTTCTGGCGGGAGTCCCTTCGGGGCAAATCCGCACTGTTTCAATATTTCCTTCTTTTGTAATCCCGGTGAAATGCCGGACTTCAGATGAATCGCGCTCTTCGATTGGAATTTCTTTAACGCCGTCTCTCTTTTTAAAATCAAATGTTGATGACGGAAGGGCTACATAAAAAGGCACATTATTCTCTTTGGCCGCCAATGCTTTAAGATAGGTTCCTATTTTATTTGCGGCGTCGCCATTTCGCGTAACGCAATCGGCGCCGGTGATCACTATATCAACCAGGCCATGCTGCATCAAGTGCCCCCCCGCGTTATCCACAATTAAATCGTGCTTTACGCCGTGCATGGAAAGTTCCCAGGCTGTAAGGCTTGCGCCCTGATTTCTTGGACGGGTTTCATCAACCCAGACATGAACATCGATCCCCTGATCGAACGCGGTATATACAGGTGAAAGAGCCGAACCGTAATCGACAAAGGCAAGCCACCCGGCATTGCAGTGGGTAAGTATGTGAACACAGCCGCCGTTTTTTTTATCAGAAATCCTTTTGATTATTTCATAGCCGTGAAGACCTATCTGTTGGCATGAATTTGAATCTTCGTCGGCGATAGCTTCGGCTTCCAGCCGGGCGGCTTCTCTTTTTTGTTCAAGGCTTCCGCTGTGCCCCGTGAGCAAAACTGTCATTTTGTCCGCCGCCCAGGCCAGATTACGCGCTGTTGGCCGGGTGTTTTTTAAAAGCCTCGCTGCTCGGCTTATATCGTCATTAAAGGAAATTTCCTCGGCTTCAAGAGAAGCAAGATACATCCCATAAGCGGCGGCGGCCCCAATAAGCCCGGCGCCGCGCACATACATATCCTTTATGGCTTTTGCTATATCAGCAACAGTACTCAGAACAAGAATTTCAAATTTGAAAGGTAGTAAAAGCTGATTTATAATCTCTACGGATTTAAAATCAGGCCCCTTCAGCGAGATTGTCCTGTAATGATGACCGTTAACATTCATAACTCATAAACATACCCATAAGGAAGGCGGCTGTCAAGGGTTCCAAACGACCCTCAGCGGCCTTATAAAAAACCAAAAGCCCTTGGCTTTCATGGGCTTTTGGTTCGTATCGGCCATTACCGAATTTTCAAATGGTGCCGGGGGACGGAATTGAACCGCCGACACGCGGATTTTCAGTCCACTGCTCTACCGACTGAGCTACCCCGGCTTAAAGCATCGCCAAAGTTACCATAAAGATTCCCGGCCGTCAAGGCGCCATGAGGGCAGGCCGTGACGCAGGCGCGGCCGCAATCCTCCCCCCAGGCCAGGCAGGCAGCCTGGTCCACCTTGAGCGCCCCGAACCGGCCGACGATGGCCCCGGCCGGGCAGGCCTTGCGGCAACGGCCGCAACCGAGGCAACTGACCGGGCAGAGGCCGGCCCCTGTCTTCATATCGGCCCTGGAAACGCAGGCAATGAAGGCCCGGCCCCTGGTCTCGGCCAATTCCCACAAGCCCCGGGGGCAGGTCTCCCGGCAACGGCCGCAACCCCGGCAGAGTTCCTCAAGGGGCCGGGGGAAGCCGTCATCATCGCGGTCTATGGCTCCCCAGGGGCAGGCCGCCCGGCAGTCGCCCAAGCCCAGGCAGCCGTAAGGACACAGGCGGGGTCCGTCATCATGGTCCGTAGCCAGACGGCAACTGGCCGGTCCCCGCCATTCGGCGATCAAGGGACTCCGGCCCAGGCACCTTAAAAAGGCCCGGGACGCCGTCTCTTCCAAGGCCGGCGGGGGGGCCGGCGGGTT
>Ga0082212_10004553_pt1 | contig 19168 bp, 18 predicted proteins | sample TergutNt197P3_FD_71548 | JGI IMG/M metagenome (GOLD analysis project Ga0082212, IMG submission 71548) | Neocapritermes taracua P3 segment gut microbial communities from Petit-Saut dam, French Guiana - Nt197 P3 | ecosystem: Host-associated > Arthropoda: Insects > Digestive system > Gut ... | reverse complement strand
TCTGTTATACCCGCAGATTAACCCGTCAAATACAGTCGTGCCTTTGCCGCATACCGGGTCGAGCAGGTTAAGATTTTCAAGAAATTTATATTTGAATCCGCTTGCGAAAACCGCAAGGTTTATCATCATGCGCGTAAAGATTTCGTTGGTTTTTCCGCTGTATTTTAGAATCATGTTTAAATCGTCGCTGAAAAAATAAGAGTGATTTTTTATAACGGGGAAAAATAAATCATTGCGCACTTCAAAAACCGCGTAGACAAAAGATAATCTTGACAGCAAAATAATATCTTCTTCTGAAAGCTTATTATCAGAAGAAAATGTAATATATTCAACCCCGCCGAATATTTCTTCCTGTATTCCGGTTATATTATTTGAATTATTTAAAAACAGCGCGGACAGTTCGTTCTTCGCGAGTTTTCCGGACGAATTGAAATAAACCCGGTTATGCCCGGGATTTTGAAGCACGGCGTATTTAATCATCATACATATTTACGCGGCCGGAATGCCTGCCTCCCTCGAAATCCGTCGACAAAAACTTTTTTACTATATCAATAGCAAGCCCCGAGCCTACTACTTTATTGCCCAGCGCTATTATATTTACGTCGTTATGCAGGCGCGCCATTTTCGCGCTGTATGTATCGTGACAGACAGTTGCGCGTATATTTCTCTGCTTGTTTGCCGCAATAGCCATGCCTATCCCCGTACCGCAGACGAGAACGCCGAAGTTGCTTTCTCCGGTTTGTATGCTTGTGCAGACTTTTTTTGCATATATGGGATAATCTACAGATTCTGTGTTGTTTGTCCCGAAATCTATATAAGTTATATTATTTATGTCAAAATAATCTTTTATTGTTTCTTTTAATTCGTATCCAGCGTGATCTGAAGCGATAGAAATAATCACGGTTCGACAACCTCCTTAAATTTTTTAATATTATTCACAACTTTATTTTATTATAAATTTATCTTTTTGTCAACAAATAGTATTGAAAATTAATAAATTTTATGTTATAATTGATTATCGTAAGTTTATATTTAATATTCAGGAGAATTTATGGCTTTGACTTTTCGGGGCGGAATTCACCCCGATGAACAGAAAAACGCGAGAAAAAGCCCGATAGAACAGTTTCCCGCTCCGAAGTTTGTATATATTCCGTTGTCCCAGCACATAGGAGCGCACGCCAAGCCTTTGGTAAAAGCCGGGGATATTGTCGACAAAGGGCAAATGATAGCTAACAACGAGGCGGGATTGTCATGTCCCGTCCATTCGAGCGTGTCCGGAAAAGTTATATCTATAGAACAGAAGATTCTTTCGACGGGGGCGCAGACTGATTTTATAACGATAGAAAACGATTTCGAGGACAGGCTTCACGCCGGCGTCAAGCCGTTCGGCAGGAAAATAAACGAAACGACGGCTCAGGAAATAATTGAAGTGATAAAAAACGCGGGCATCTCGGGAATGGGCGGCGCAATGTTCCCGACATACGCGAAAATCCAGTCGGCTTTAAATAAAGTCACCACGCTCATAATAAACTGCGCGGAGTGCGAACCGTATATCACCGCAAATCACAGATTAATGCTCGAACAGCCCGAAGCTATAATAAACGGCATGAAAATTTTGTTAAAAGTTCTCGGGTTAAAAGTCGGCTATATAGCAATCGAGGATAATAAATTAAACGCCGCGGATATTATCACGGCGGCCGCCGCAAAAAGCAAAATGATAGAGATTAAAATTTTAAAAACGAAGTATCCGCAGGGCGACGAACGCCAGCTTATATACGCGCTCACGGGAAAAGAACTGCCCGCAGGCAAACTGCCCGCAGATTTCGGCTGCGTTGTTTTTAATCCGGAGACCTGCGCGGCGGTCTGCAACGCCTTCGTTTCCGGGATGCCGTTAATCGAGCGCATAGTAACAGTGGACGGCGACTGCGTAATCACCCCGAAAAATTTAAGAGTGCCGATAGGAACAAGCGTCACGGAAGTTATAGAATACTGCGGTCTTAGAAAAACACCTGAAAAAATAATAAAAGGCGGTCCGATGATGGGGCTTGCGGTTTTTGACCTGCAGAATCCCGTAACTAAGGGCACGTCGGCCCTGCTTGCTTTTTCAGAAAAGCGTATGGGAAAAGACACGTCGGCGTGTATAAGGTGCGGCAAATGCGTAGAGGGCTGCCAGATGAGGCTTTACCCCGCGTATCTCGCGATGTTCTCCGAAAAAGAGGATTTGGGCATGTGCGAAAAATATGATATTTTCGGCTGCGTCGAGTGCGGCTGCTGCACATATATATGCCCCGCAAGCGTGCCGATAGTTCAGCATATACGCAAGGCAAAAGGCTGGATTCAGGAAAAGCACCGCAGGGCGGAGGCAATCGCGAACGCGTTGCAGGCTGAAGCTCCGGCGGCTCCGACAGCGTACAGAGGCAGAGCCGACGCGGCAAGGCTCAGAAAAACCGAAAAAGACAGGGAAGACAAAGAGGATAAAGAAGAAGACGGAGGAAATTAAAAATGACGCCGTTTACAGAGCATAATATTTATTTCGGCGATTCAAGAAAATTAAATAAAATAACCGGCGAATCCGTTCAGCTTATTATAACTTCCCCGCCTTATTGGCAGCTTAAAGATTACGGAAATGAGAATCAGGTAGGATATAATGATTCTTACGAAGAATATATAAATAATCTGAATCTGATTTGGACGGAATGTTACAGGGTTTTGAGCGGCGGGTGCAGAATGTGCGTAAATATCGGCGACCAGTTTGCGCGTTCGGCGTATTACGGCAGATATAAAGTGATTCCGATACGCGACGAAATCATAAGATACTGCGAGGCGCTGGGATTTGACTACATGGGAGCTATCATCTGGCAGAAGTCGACCATATGCAATACAACGGGCGGAGCTTCGATTATGGGCTCTTATCTCTATCCGCGCAACGGAATAATTAAATTAGACTACGAATATATACTGATATTTAAAAAATTGGGAAATTCGCCTGAAATAAGCGACGAAATAAAAGAGAGCTCGAAGCTGACAAAAGAAGAATGGAATAAATATTTTTACGGCCACTGGAATTTCCCCGGCGCGAAAAAAGACAGCGAAAACCATGTCGCGCCGTTCCCCGAAGAATTGCCGAAACGTTTAATCAAAATGTTCAGTTTCAAAAACGATACGGTGTTCGACCCATTTCTGGGCAGCGGGACTACGTCTCTGGCGGCGTTAAAATTAGAGCGCAATTCTGCCGGGTATGAATTAAACAGGGAGTATAAAGATAATATATACGGGAAGATAAACAGCGGCATAACAATAGACTGCGACGGAATCGTCAATCTTTACGACGACGATGCGAGTCTGCGCATAGATAAAAAATATACGGATAAAAAATTGATATATAAATATAAAGATTTTGTAAATATAAAGAGGACTGCCTATGAATGAAAACCCGAACGGTTTAAATAAAAATGCCGGACGAGTAACTATCCCAGCTGACAAACTAATGACTGTGTCGTCGTCTCCCCATATAAAAAGCGGCGAAACCACGACGACGATAATGTTTTCAGTTATAATCGCGCTCATGCCCGCTTTTGTATGGAGTATATACATATTCGGATTCAGGGCGTTGACTTTGACGCTTATCTGCGTTCTGAGCTGCGTGGTTTTTGAGTTCCTGTATCAGAAAATCGCGAAGAAACGCGTGACTGCAGGGGATTTATCGGCAGTGGTCACAGGGATATTAATAGCTTTTAACCTGCCGGTCAATACGCCGCTGTGGGCGCCTGTTATAGGCTCCGCGTTCGCGATAATAATTGTCAAGCAGTTATTCGGCGGGATAGGCAAGAATATAGTGAATCCCGCGATTGCCGCGCGTATATTTATGTTCCTGTCGTTTAATTTCATGTCTGTTTATCAGGATGTAACAGCCGAAAAACTCCCCGCGCTTGCAGTAAATATTGACACGGCAGCGGGAGCTACGCCGTTATCTATGGACTTTTTAAAACAGGGGAGACTGCCGGACATAGGCTTTTTCGATATGTTTTTAGGGGTGCAGAAAGGCGGCTGTATCGGCGAGATTTCGATTCTGCTTCTTATCGTCGGCGGTATTTATTTAATCTGGCGTAAAATTATATCGTGGCATATCCCCGTCAGTTTTATAGGCGCGGTCGCGCTTCTTACGTTTATTTTCCCGAAAGGTTCGGACAGCACGGCGTTTGCCGTGGCTGAATTATTCTCCGGGGGACTTTTTCTGGGAGCGGTATTCATGGCTACGGATTACGCGACTTCCCCGATAACAAAGAGCGGCAAATTAATTTTCGGCGCGGGGTGCGGGCTTATAACGGTATTTATAAGATATTACGGGGCATATCCCGAGGGAGTATCTTTTTCGATAATGATAATGAACCTGTTTGTATGGTATATAGATAAACTCACGAAACCTGTAAGATTCGGAGGCGCGCCAAATGTCAGAAAACAAAAATAATAATACAGAAGAAATTGAAGAGATAAAAGAGACAGAAGATACAGAAAATATTGAAAAACCCGAACAGAGTCCGAAAAACGAACAAAGTTCGTTTAAGGACTCGGTTTTGGGCACGGCGGTAATTCTCGGGATTATATCTGTAATTACGGTTTTCGCTATCTCGCTGCTGAATTTATTTACTTCTCCGGTTATAGAAAAAAAGCTGACCGATGAAAAGAACGAGTCAATAAAGAATTTTTTCGGCGAAGAAATATATTACGAACCGTTTACCGGCTTGGAAATGCCCTCTCCGGCAACCGAAGCTATTGTTGTTTATGATAATTTATCAGATGATATTGCCGGATACTGCGTGACCGTAGAGCCGAAAGGATTCGGCGGCAAAATAATTATGCTCGTAGCTGTCAATCCTAATATAACGGTAAAAGATACGCAGATTTTAAGCATGAGCGAAACAGCCGGATACGGCACGAGAGTAAACGATGAAAACTGGTTCAGCGAACAGTTTATATACAGAACGCAAAATATAAAAGATATAAGAACCGCGCCGGCTTCCGGGGAAAACGCCGTACAGGTTATAGCGGGCGCGACGGTAAGCTCAAAAGCTTTTTTAAACGGCGTAAACACAGCGCTTGACGTCGCGGGAATAATCAGCGGGCAGCAAATAACGGAAGAACAGGAAGAATCAGAAGAATTGCCGGAAAACGGAGAAGATACGGACGGGGAGGAAAATTAAATGGGCGGAATATTTATGATAATGCTCGCCGCGGTACTGACTGAAAACTTTATATTTTCAAAATTTCTGGGCATATGCCCGTTTCTCGGAGTATCTGAAAAACCGGCAAACGCGCTGGGAATGGGAATGGCCGTTACTTTTGTAATGAGCATTTCGTCTGCGGCTACATGGATAGTTTATAATTTTGTTCTGGCGAAATTCGGGCTTGAATATCTCAGAACTATAGCGTTTATATTAATTATAGCCGCGCTTGTCCAGCTTTTAGAAATGTTCATGAGAAAAAAAGCCCCGCAGCTTTTCGAGGCTCTGGGAATATTCCTGCCGCTTATTACTACAAACTGCGCCGTTCTGGGCGCGGCGATTATAAATATAGACAACGAGTACACGCTTGTAAAATCTGTAGTGTACGGGACTTTTTCAGCCGTTGGGTTTACTATGGCAATAGCGATATTCGCGGGAGTGCGCGAGCGGATAACTTTCGCGAGCCCTCCGGCGGTATTCAAGGGCGTGCCGATTGCCCTGATTGCGGCGGGGCTTCTCGCGATGGCGTTCGCGGGCTTTCAGGGAATTGAAATTGCGTAAAAATTTTTATAAAAGGATAAATATATAATTATGGATATAATATGGGCGGTTATATGGTTTCTGATATTCGGGCTCGGATTCGGAGCGTTTCTCGCGTATGCGAGAAAAATATTCGCGGTTCACGTCGACGGGAGAATAGAGCTTATCACTGAAGTTCTCCCGAATGCGAACTGCGGGGGCTGCGGTTATACGGGATGCAGGGCTCTTGCCGAAGCTATCGCAAAAGACGAAGCGAAAACAAACGCGTGTCCTGTCGCCGACGACGCGATATGCAGGAAAATCGCCGAAATCATGGGAAAGGAAGCAATAGAAAGCGTAAGATACAGGGCGCAGGTAATGTGCAGCGGGACAAACGATTTGGCGAGGCAGAAATACGAGTACGCAGGAATGAAAGACTGCATAGGAGCGAACCGCCTTGCCAACGGGAGCAAAGCCTGCCCGAACGGTTGTCTCGGGCTTGGGACTTGTATAAAAAACTGCAAGTTTGACGCTATAAAAATAATAAACGGCGTCGCCGCGGTTGAGTACGAGAAATGCACGGCCTGCGGGGCGTGCGTTGCGGCGTGTCCTAAGATGATAATAAAAATTATCCCGTTTGATGCAACCCACTGGGTCGGCTGTATGTCGGCGGACAAGGGCGCGGTCACGAGAAAAAACTGCGCCGTAGGTTGTATAGCGTGCAGGATATGCGAAAAGCACTGCCCCGAGGGAGCTATAAAAATAAGCGATTTTAACGCTAATATAGATTATGAAAAATGCACGCACTGCGGGGAATGTATAAAAAGCTGTCCCCGCCGCGTAATCTGGTCAAACGTTTCGCAGAAAGAAGACGGCATAGTAAGAGACAAAGACAGCGTAGGGGACATTGATACCGGGAATTAATAAATTTATTTTATTGTTTTATCTTTGGCTGATTATAAACCCTGACGTAATCGACAAGCATTTCGTCCTCGGTAAAACCGGACGGAAGCGCGCCCGCCCATTCCGCTCCCTCGACGGATAATTTTATATAGTTCGGATTCTGGTTTATCCCGCCATTGCCGAATTTCGCACCGCCGTCGCACCGCCAGTATTCTATATCGTCAACGTAAAATATATATTCGTTAGGCGACCAGTCGAGCGCAAACGTATGAAATTCCCCGTCGTATATATCTACAGGGAGATTAGCGCTGTCGCTTCCCGTGCCTTTATGATTTTCGCCGTATCCGTCCCAGTGCAGAGCTGCATTATATTGCTTTTTGTCGTTGAATATAGATTCGACTATATCTATTTCAGTCCCGATTACCCCTGCGTCGTCCGTTATGCCCATAGTAGGAGTCATAAGCCAGAACGCTCCCCACATTCCCCGGACTGCGGGGAATTTTATTTTCGCTTCGTAATAACCGAACGAATTTTCATATATTATATCTATGTGATTTAACTCTTTGGTACGAATCGCCCCGGCCCTGAGCCAGTTTTTCGCGTCGTCTTTGTTAGAAGTTTTGGATTTGCCCAAATCTTCGTCGCGCACAAGTCCCAAACGCAGCAATCCGCCGCTTACCGAAACTAAACTGTCGTCCCACGTGCTTCGTCCCTGCCTGTCCCAGTTAGGGCAGACAGACCATTTTGTTGTATCAAGAGAATTCCCGTCGAACTCATCGAAAAATAAAAGTTGAGGCTGTGCGTCTTCAGCCGCCGTCTTGTCAAAAATAATTTTTATCAGCATGCTGTCGTCAACTATTTCAAAAGAAATATCAGATACGTTATTTTCAGGCAGACCTTTGATATTATCAAGCGTCAGTCCGTCAAACGTCTGGCTTGAGGATATAGGCGCAAGCGTCAGAACGGCGGTGTACTGAGTATCTTTCGCGAACGTTTTTTCAACCGCCGGAATCCATTCGAGCGTCTGCGTAAAATATGACAGGTTAACATCGCGCATGTCCGGGCGTTTAAACAGGCCCTGCGGGTAATTTCCCGAAGCGGGCGCGGTTATATTATATACTGTCGGCGGTTGAACCGTCTTTTTCGTGCTTTTCTTTTCTTCTGTAGTCTGCATAGTAGATTCTTCCCCTTTCACGCTTTCCCAATTATTTTTGTTTACTTCAGATACATTTGATTCCGGATTTTCGTCATTTCCGCTGCCGCACGAATATATAAGCGTCAGCGCGGCGATAACAAGTATCAGCAGGACAACATGCTTTTTCATTTTCATTTTAAAATTCCTCACTTTATTTAATATAATTTAAATGCCCGATTTCTTCACCGTTCCTGTAGAATATTCTCGGCACCCGTTTGCCTATAAGACATACGACTTCATAATTTATAGTTCCCATGATTTCGGCGACCTGCTCAACGGAGATATGCTCTCTGTGCGCAGGGAACTCTTCGTCATATCCGAACACCGTCACAATATCTCCGGCCTTTACGTTTTCGCAGTCAGTAACGTCGATTATGCTTTGGTCCATGCAAACCACGCCGGTTACGGGCGCTTGCTTCCCGTTGACTATCACTTTCGCGGAGTTTGACAGCAGCCTCGAAAACCCGTCCGCATATCCTACAGGAAGCGTAGCGCATAACATATCATTATCAGCTTTATATGTTCTGCCGTAACTTATGGTTTCGCCTTGTTTAACAGTATGTACCTGCGATATTATTGTTTTAAATTCCATTGCCGGAACAAGTCCTATATTTGGGACTGACTCCGATGGATAAAGCCCATATAAAATCAGTCCGCACCGCACGTAATCCAAGTGCGTTTCTTTAAAATTTAACGTCGCGCCGCTGTTTGCCGCGTGTTTTATATCAAAAAAAATATTTTCTTTTTCGAGCGAGTTAATAAGCTCTTGAAAAAGTGAAAACTGTTCATGCGTAAAATCCGATTTTTTCTCGTCTGAAACCGCGAAATGCGTGAATATCCCCTCGCAGACAATATTGTCAAGTCGTTTGATTTCTTTTATTTTTTCGATAATATTTTTGTCTTTGTTTTTGCTTGTGTATCTGAAACCGAGACGGTTCATGCCCGTATCTATTTTTATGTGAATTTTTATGTTTTTATTGTATCTGTCTGCTGTTTCAGAAAGTACTTTAACATAATCAAAGTCAAACACAGTCTGGATTATATTATATTTTATAAGTTTTTTTATATTTTCTTCGACGGGGTTTGTATATCCGAGTATAATTATATTCTGGGTTATGCCGCTTTCTCTTAACTGCATAGCCTCGTCAATCGACGAAACGCCGAAAAAGTCAACGCCGCACTGCGCAAGCTCGCGGGCAACGAAAGCTGCCCCGTGACCGTAAGCGTCGGCTTTGACTATCGCCATAATTTTAGATTTGCCGTCTAATATTTTATTAATAACCTGTACGTTTTGAGCAATCGCGTCAAGGTCGATTTGAACCCATGTGCGTCTGTCAGTTTTTTCGCTCATATATTTTAACCCGCTTGGATTTTTTAATTTGACTTGTATCATGAGTGTGGCAACATGGAGAAACAGTACAATTATTTGAATCAATGTGACGCTTCTGTACCAATCTCTGTAAATCAACCACGAAAGCGGCGAAGCGATGATACAGAAAGATAGACAAATTAAAACAAATGTTTTTTTTGCATGATTTTCTTTTTTAACGACGAGTAACAATAAGACTACAATGGACAACATGGCTATAACAAATGGAAAGCGGTTGGTATTATCTATATCAAAATATGAAGTAGTAGGTGACAGATAGAAATAAAGTTTGCCATTGTTCGGAAGTGCATAATACACGCCGCGAGGGTATAACATCAGCAATATTGCCGCCGCCATACAGCATATAGATATTAATTTCTTTTTCACAATTGTATTTCACATCCTTATCTAACATAGTCTTTTTATATAATCAATTATATCCGAAAAATATAACGGAATATTATCGTTCAGATATTTTATTTTTCGTTCTTTCACAGTTAAAACAGTATAAAAACTTTGCGAGTTATCGTATATATTTATATTATCGCATAACGGTATAATTTCCCGAAGATTTTCAAACGATTTAATATAACGTCTGCGGATTATATCTTCGGCTATACCGTGACCGCCCTTTTCTACGCGATACCGAACTCTTTGAATTGCCAAATCCGCGTTTTCCAACCCGATATAATAAAGCGACACGGAATATCCTAATTCTTTTACTTTTTCTATTGTACGGAAAATACTTTTACCCGATAAAGTTGTTTCCTGATTGAAACTTATCTTTTTTGATATACAATTCCGAACAAGTTTTAATATTTCCCTACCCGCTTTTATTTGAACTGTTTCGTCCCGCCAATTATGGTCATATTCTTTTTGAATAAGTTCGTCTGAGTTAACTCTAACGCTGTTTTTGTCAATACCTCTCGTTAGCTATTACTTTCCATTGACGTATTGCAAGTTCTTTGGAATATTGCCTCATTACAAGCTGCTTCTTTTTGTCAGACATACCCTCAATATAATCAACCGCATCGCTTGTCGTCTGCAACTCGGCTATTTCGTCAATTTCTTTTTCCGTCAAATATACAACTTCATTATTATCCATGATTTTTTACCTCGCTTATAATTTTATTTCTACGTATAAATATAATCGTCCACAACGTCGAAAATCTCGTAAGGTTCTGCGTCGGCGTCTTTTGTGAGTATCGTGTTCTCGAATTTCTTCACGTCTAAAATTATATCTGTGCCGTTTAAATTTTCAGTCAGCCTTATAATCGAACCGTCGAGTTTATTTACATATGCCTTTATATCCCCGCCGCTTGTTGTCGTGCCTATCTCTATTATATCAATCCCGTCTACGGGCGCAGTATTAGTGACGTATTTTTCGGTGTACGGCGCGGACAGAGTTTCAAAAGCTGTTTTTAAAGCTTCAAGATTCGTGAAAATCTCGCTGTTTGTCTTGAATCTTAAATCGTCGAAAAACAGGAATACTCCGTTGTCTAAAAACTCAACCGTCAGGCCCTCGGTAACGTCGCCCGACATAAATTTGATTCTGAATTCCCCGTTTTCGATTTTTCCAGCCGTTGATATGCTCGCGGAGCTTTCTATTATAACGTCGTATTTTTCGCCGTTCTGACTGAGAATCCCCTCTATATTATACGGCATTGCCAACTTTTTTTCTAAAAACTCGCCGTCGTACCGCGATATATTGCCCTGACCCGAACAGGAAAAAATACTGACGCACACAAAAAACGACATAAAAACAACGGCAATTTTTTTTGCTTTAACAAAGGATTTCATAATTTCACCTCTAAAATTTTGTGTTGGTTAAATTTAAAATCCTTTGGTTTTGTTCTCGTTATCTTTGTATTTCCGCTATTATATTTAACATATCCGACGGGAGCATACCGGCCCCGGAATATCTTCGGGCGGCAATGTCTCCGGCGAGCCCGTGAAGATAAACCGCAATGCAGGCTGAACTTACAGGGTCTGCTCCCTGCTTGCAGGGAGAACATTGAGCGCAATACGAAGCCGTCATGCCTGCCAGTATATCTCCGCTGCCGCCCTTTGACATTCCGGGGTTTCCGGTAGGATTTATATATATGCCGCCGTTTTTTCCGGCTATAACTGTATTCGCGCCTTTTAAGACAAGCGTGCAGTTATATTTCCGGGCAAAATCAGACGCGGCAGTTATTCTGTTATTCTGAACTTCTTCGATTGAAACTTGACACAACCGTGCCATTTCTCCGGGGTGAGGCGTAAGTATTTTTTCGCTTTTTATCTCATTTAATATATTTATATTCCCGCACAGCGCGTTTATGCCATCAGCGTCAAAAATTATTGTTTGAGGCGGACGCGCAATGCGCGCCCCTGCGATTATATCTATAATCTTTTTACTGTTTTCGATTCCAAGCCCCGGTCCGATTAATACGGCGTTATAATTATCTAAACTTTCTGCAATATCAGCAAACGGCACAAAAACAGGTTCGTTTAATTTTGTTTGCAAAATATCTAAAGCTTTTTCTTCTGAAGCGAGATATAAAAGCCCAACGCCTGTCCGCAGCGCGCCCATCGCCGCAAAATAAGCCGCGCCCGTCATGTTTCTCGACCCGCAAACCGCAAGCAGTTTCCCGAAATCGCCCTTGTTTGTGTTTCGTGATTTTCTTTTGTCATTGACATTGACCAAACTTTTTATATAATCATGGGACAATAAAATTGATTCCCTATGATTATCAAATATAATATCCCGTGTCTCTTTGCCAAAACCGATAGAAACAATTTCAATATCTCCCGTAAATTCTGCGGCGGGATAAGAAACAAGCCCTCTCTTTATAAATTCAAACGTAACGGTCAAATCCGCTCTGAAAGAATTTATATCGGCAGCGCCGTTATCGCAGTCAACTCCCGACGGAACGTCTATAGATATTTTCTTGCATTCAGTTTGATTCGCGGCTTTTATAACGCGCAGAGCTTCGCCGCTTAATTCGCCTCTGAAGCCGGTCCCGAATACCGCGTCTATAATTATATCAGAACCCGATAAAATTTCCTGTAATTTTTCGTCAGATAAACCGCCCGACATATCTATTACGCAAACGTCAACGCCGATTCCCGAAAGAAGCGAGCCTAAAATATATCCGTCCCCGCCGTTGTTGCCTTTTCCGCAAAGTATCGCGGCTTTATTTATACTGCCCAAACGGATTACGCAGTCAAACACTGATTTCGCCGCTCTTTGCATAAGTTCGTCAAAAGATATTTCCTGTCTTCTAACGCAGTCCTCGTCCATTTTTTTCATATCCGAAGAATCAGCGAGAAACACCGGCTCGTTAGTTTTATTAAATAATTTTATCATTTTTTATTCACCTTAATTAATATATTACCACAAAAAGCGTCGTTTTTCAAGCTGTAAATATAAATTCTAAAATAAGTTCATACTATTTCTGATAATTTGTTTATTTTAAGCGTTGATTTTTTGTATTTAATGATGTATAATAAAAAAATTATGGAGGTGATATATTGACGGTTAATTATAATGTTATGACAAACGTTCAGATAATAAACGAAATTATAAAAATAGAATCAGACGCGCAGGAAATAATCAAAAACGCAAAGCGCAATCAGTCCGACCTGCCGCTTAATATATCTTCTGTTCTCGGCGGCCGGAAAGAAGATTATAACGAAAGGGCGTCGGCAAGAATAAAAATGGTGCGCGAATCTGAAGAAGAACTCGCAAAAGAACAAATAGAACAGATTAATAAAGCTCACAGGGAAAGATTGGATAAATTAAATAAAATAGTGGACGAAAATATGGATTCATGGGTTGAAACAATATATTTATTTATAGTAAAACCCACTGAAATATAATATAACGGACGGGAGGCCGGGGGTTTATGCCGTTTTTTGAATACGAAGCGGTCGTTGCAAAATGCAGGTGTCTTTACGGAAAACTCCTGACCCCGAACGATTACGAAAATCTTTTGAAATGTCAGGACGTTTCGGATATTGCGTTTTATCTTCACGGCAGCACGGCTTACGGCGAATTTATCGACAGCCATGATTTAAGAAAAATCAAAAGGAATAAACTTGAGTATTATATCAAGAAAAGCATGCTCGCGGATTATCTTAAAATGTATAAGTTCACGTCGGGAAACCAAAGGCATTTTATAAGCTTGCTTATGGCTAAGTATGAATTTGAATATATACTGAGGGTTTGGCGCGACTATGTTTTGAAAGATGCCGGAGAGAACGAAAGCATTGACGGCGGCGATTATGTTTTTAACGAAAGATTTCTTGAAATACAGGCTATTTACCGTAACAATCCCAGAATCGACATTGAAGCCCTGAAAAATATCGCGAACGCCGGACAGTTTATAAACGCTATAAGAAACAGCGAATATTTTTATGTTTTCGAGAAGCATATAAACAAAGATATATCTAAAAATTATACGGAAATAGAAACGGCTGTATACGACGAGTATTATAAAATTTTATATGACGGAGCGGAATTCTTTGATAAAGATATAAAAGAAAAAATTCAGGACGGCATAAGCTCGCGCACGGATTTAATAAATTTATGCAGAATATCAAGGCTGAAATTTAATTTCAGAGCCGGACCCGAAGAAATCAGGGCAATGCTCGTCCCTGTGCGCAACAGGCTGAAACCGGACGATATAACCGCGCTGATTAATTGCGATATTATGGAGAATTTTTTAGAGTACTGCGAGTTTAATTTATATTACGGGAAAAAGCAGTCTTTTTATGATTATGATTCGGTGACTGCGTATACGGACGCTTTTCTGTATAAATATTATAAATCTAAAATAAATATACCGTCTTCGGGATTTGAAGTCGTCGTGCGGTATTTTCACCTTAAAGAATACGAAATTATAAATCTGTTTTATCTGACCGAGGGAATAAGATATAAAATGCCGCAGGATTATATCAGAAAAAATATATACGGGCTTGATAATATAAGCGAGAGGGGGTAACGGTTAGTTTGTCTGTAACGAAGTTAAAATTAATGAGCATATCGGGGGCAATGAACGATTTTATCCCTGTGCTTTACATGTGCGTAAACGACCCGTATATTCACGTAGAGGACGCGTCGTCTGTAATACGCGGCTTAAAAGAGCTTAAAGAGCAGAACTTTTCAAACGAAAGCAATCCGTACAAAGATTTGTACGCAAGCATAGAAAGCCTCGCCGAAGCGGCAAATATCGACCTTTCAGAAAAATTAAAATCCACGCCGGCAAAAATTAATAATAAAATCGAAAACGAACTTGACATAGATATATACGAAGCGCAGTATCTGATAAAAACACAGGCTGAAAAGCTTAAAGCGCATAACGAAGAAATAAGCGCCGCGAATAATATCATCAGGGAAAACCGGAGAATTTTAGACCAGCTCGACCACGTGGGCGATATATCGGCTAATCTTGACGCTCTTTTCAAGTTTGAGTTTTTCAAGTTCAGGTTCGGGCATATGCCCCGCGAAGCGTATGATTTTATCGCGTTTTACGGCATGGCCGACATGGACGACGTATTTTTCTTCCCGTCTTATATAGAAAAAACCGAGGTCTGGGGAATATATTTTACGCCGCGCACAAAAAGCTTAAAAGTAGACTCTATGTTCTCAGTCCTGCATTTCGAGCGTGTAAGAATATCAGACAAAGCCCACGGAACTCCCGAAATTGCAAGAGCGGAACTCACAAAAGAAATAGAGGCAATGACAAGCAGGATAAACGGGCTGAACGCGGGACTGGCTGATATTATATCAGAAACAAACGAACTGCTCGATAAATATTACGAAAAAATCATCATGTTTTTTAATATTTACGAGCTCAGAAAAAAGACCGTGCATTCAAATTCAGGGTTTCAGATGATTGTATGGCTTCCCGAAAACCACGCCGGAAAATTTTCTGAACGGCTGGCGCAGTTGCCAACCGTCGTGTCGCCCGTGAATTCGCCGTCCGACGTGCCGTATATAAAACCGCCGACCCTGCTCAGAAATTTTGCTCCGTTCAGGCCCTTTGAGCAATTCGTGAAAATGTACGGCCTGCCCGCTTACGGAGAAACGGACCCGACTCCGTTTCTGGCTCTGACTTACATACTGTTCTTCGGTATTATGTTCGCGGATTTGGGGCAGGGTATCGTTATATCGCTGTGCGGATTTTTAGTATGGAAATTAAAGCGTATAAATCTCGGCAGAATTGTCGGGATTTTAGGATTATCGTCGGCATTTTTCGGGATTGTATTCGGTTCGGTGTTCGGGCTTGAGGATATAATACGCGGATATAACGTTATGGAGCGCATGAATACTGTATTAATCGCCGCCGTAGCTTTGGGAATAGCTTCTGTTTCGTGCGCGATTATAATAAATATAATAAACGGCGTAAAGCAAAAAAATATTGAAAAGATTTTCTTCTCGCAAAACGGGCTTGCGGGGCTTATATTTTACTGGGCCGTGATTACGGCGGGGCTTGTCATGATGAAATTCGTACCGATTAATATATCTGTTCCGGCTGTTATTTCTCTTGTTTTATTATGTCTTGCCCTGATATATTTAAAAGAGCCTCTGACAAATTTAATCAATCGCAAAGCTAAGATAATACCCCGCAATCCCGCCGAATTTTTCGTAGTCAATCTTTTCGAGCTTTTCGAAATTGTCCTGACGTTTTTAACAAACACGATTTCGTTTATCAGGGTAGGGGCGTTCGCTTTAAATCATGTGGGAATGATGAGCGTCGTTATGCTTCTGGCAGAAACTTCGTCCGGCGGAAAAAACCCCGTGGTTTTGATTATCGGCAATTTAGCCGTGATTGCGCTTGAAGGATTAATCGTCGGGATACAGTGCTTAAGATTGCAGTATTACGAGATATTCGGCAAATTTTTCGACGGCGGCGGACGGAGCTTCGAGCCGGGTGAGTTTGCGGGAAAAAAATATAAAAATAAAAATTAAAAAAATAAAGGGAGATTTTAATATTTATGAAAAAGAATATAATTATAATTCTGCTGATGTGCTTATTGATTTTCGCGCTGCCTGCGTCAAACGCCTCGGCGGCTGATATTGACGAAGCCGAATCTGAAATTGCGGCGGGATTAAGCGTAGGTTCGGGGCTCGGACTGCTTGCGGCCGCGCTTGTCACGGGACTTAGCTGCGTGGGCGGAGGCATAGCCGTAGCGTCTTCGGCTTCTGCGGCAATCGGCGCAATATCAGAGAACCCGAAAGTCTTCGGGCAGGCTCTTATATTCGTCGCTCTCGCGGAGGGAGTCGCCCTGTACGGGCTTTTAATCTCTATGCAGATTCTGGCGAGGATATAAAATCATGAAAATGTATTTGCTGAGCGACAACAGCGACACATGGGAGGGCATGAGGCTTGCCGGGGTTGACGGAGTTATATTGCACAAAAGCGAAGAAGTCGAGGCGAAGATAAAAGAACTCTTGAAATCCGAAGAAACAGGGATTATTTTAATCACGGAAAAGCTCAGGCTTATGTGTCAGGAATATATAGATAATATAATGCTTACGCATAAAAAGCCGCTGATTTTAGAAATCCCGGACAGGCACGGTTTCGGACGCTCGAAATCGTCGATTACAGATTATATAAAAAAGTCGATAGGCCTGAAAATTTAGGGACGGTGATATTAATATATGGCGTTAAGCAACGAACAGAAACTCAGAAATTTCGCGGTTGAAGCTATGAACGACGCGAAAGAAATAAGCGAAGAAATAGAGACTAAAACAAAACGCGAATTTCAGGAGAAATTAGACGACGGCGAGAAAAAGCTTCTCGGTCAGATTTATAATTATATACAGCAGGAAATAGCAAAAATAAAAAAAGAAAAAGGTTTAGAAATATCGCAGGCTAATATAAACTCGAAACATGATTATTTTAAGTACGGCGATTCTGTGTCTTTGCGCGTATTCGAAACAGTTTCTGAAAAACTTAAAGATTTCATGGAATCCGGAGATTATGCCGAATATCTTTTCGAATCCTGTAAAAACGTTATAGAAAAATCCGGAACGGATATAGATATATTATATATGCCGAAAGACGAAGAAATAATAATAACTGAAATAAAAAATAAATTTAACAGGCTGCCGGATATTTCGCAGATTAGATTTATAAAAGACGAAACAATAAAAATCGGAGGCCTGCGCTTTCTTGACCGCGCTAAAAATATATTGATAAACGACGTTTTTGACGAAAAGACGGAACGCGCTAAAGAACTCCTGAACTCTATAATCGGACCGCAGTTTATGTCTGTGGGCAAAGGGGTGCAATCTGATGAATAGCGAATTAAAAGTTTACGGAATCAACGGACCCGTCGTGACTGTTCTGGGGCATACGGATTTAAGCATGCAGGAAATGGTGTTCGTCGGAAAAAAAAGATTAATAGGCGAAGTCATAAATATTTCTGAAGAAAAAACCACGATTCAGGTGTACGAAAACACGACGGGGCTTTACGCCGGCGAACCGGTAGAACGCACGGGCGAGCCGATAAGGGCGGCGTTAGGTCCGGGCATGCTGTCGAATATCTACGACGGAATCCAGAGACCGCTGAAAGTTATAGAAAACATATCGGGTTATTATATTAAGACGGGCATAGACGCGCCGAGCATAGACTGCGAAAAAAAATGGGACGTTACGGTTCTTGTCAAAGAAGGCGGCGAAATAAATCCCGGGGATATATACGCGGAGTGCGATGAAACGTCTGTTATAAAGCATAAGTTTATGATACCGCATAATATTATTTCAGGAATCGCGCACTCAGTCAAGCCGGACGGCGAATACTGCGTAACCGACGAGATTCTGCAGGTAAAAACAAGTTCCGGAGAAATTATCGGAGTCAGTTTAATTGAAAAGTGGGCGATAAGAAAGCCCAGACCCGTCAGAGAGCGTTTAGAACCCAATACGCCGCTGATTACGGGACAAAGGGTAATAGACACGCTTTTTCCAATAGCAAAAGGCGGGGCGGCGGCAATTCCGGGAGGTTTCGGCACGGGGAAAACAATGCTCCAGCACCAGCTTGCGAAATGGAGCGACGCCGATATTATAGTATATATCGGCTGCGGGGAGAGGGGCAACGAGATGACGCAGGTTCTCGAAGAATTTTCTGAGCTTATCGACCCTAAAAACGGCAAAAGCATGCTTGAACGGACTGTATTAATCGCGAATACGTCGAATATGCCCGTCGCTGCGCGTGAGGCGTCGATTTATACGGGGATAACAATAGCCGAATATTACAGGGATATGGGTTATCACGTCGCCGTAATGGCGGATTCTACGTCGAGATGGGCGGAAGCTCTGAGAGAGATTTCGGGGCGGCTCGAGGAAATGCCCGCAGAGGAGGGATTCCCCGCGTATCTGCCGTCGAGATTATCCGCGTTTTATGAAAGAAGCGGAATTGTCGAGACGCTGAACGGCAGGACGGGCTCGCTGACAATAATAGGGGCTGTGTCGCCGCAGGGAAACGATTTTTCGGAGCCCGTCACACAGAACACAAAAAGATTTATAAGATGTTTCTGGGCGTTAGAAAAATCGCTCGCATATTCGCGGCATTATCCGGCCATAAACTGGACGACAAGCTACAGCGAATATCTTACGGAATTAGACGACTGGTTCGCGTCAAACGTAAACCCTGAGTTTAATAAATGCCGCGCCAGAATAAAAAATATATTAAACGAAGAAAATCAATTAATGGAGATAGTAAAATTAATCGGCAGCGACTTGCTCGCCGACGACCAGAAGTTAATTTTAGAAATCGCAAGGGTTATACGAGCGGGATTTTTGCAGCAGAACGCCACTCACCCCAACGATTCTTATGTGCCGATAGAAAAGCAGTATCTCATGCTTGAGGTCATAATAAAATTATACGACAGGGCAAAAGACGTAATATCGCGGTCAGTTCCCACGTCGCAGTTAAAGGACAGCGGCGTGTTTGATATGATTATACGCGCGA
>Ga0082212_10004552_pt1 | contig 19170 bp, 15 predicted proteins | sample TergutNt197P3_FD_71548 | JGI IMG/M metagenome (GOLD analysis project Ga0082212, IMG submission 71548) | Neocapritermes taracua P3 segment gut microbial communities from Petit-Saut dam, French Guiana - Nt197 P3 | ecosystem: Host-associated > Arthropoda: Insects > Digestive system > Gut ... | reverse complement strand
GGTTGGCGGTCTCTTCATTGAAAACGTTTTCCAAGAGGGAGCGAATATCCGGTTCGGGACTGGTGGTTGCCTTCATCGGGCAACGTTATACACCAATATCCCAAAAACACAAAGAGCAATTTTGGAAAAAAAACACTGCACTCGGCTGATATGTTACAAAATTTACAGATACTTGCATGACGGATCCATACAGCCCTCACCCTAACCCTCTCCCGGAGGCAGAGGGTTAGGCAAATAATGCCAGAACAATTATACGCTCTAGTATCACCCAGCCCCATGAACGTTCAGAGGTACACGATGCGTCGTTGCAGGCTTGTCCATTTCACCCCGGCTCTTTTTTTCTGCAATTTCCGTTAAAATGGTTGCCGTATGATAACGTTTGTATTAATGTTTTTTATCGCCCTGTTCATGGTGATCAACATTATCGTTGGTTGCTATGTGGCGATTCGACTCGGCTATGGTCCCCCAAATTGGCAAACCGCACTCAATCAGGCTGTTCGACTGACAACGTTACAAAATTACCTCAATGAAGGACGGGATTGGCTTGAAAAAAAAGCCCCCTGGGCAGAAAGACTCCTCCATCGGCTTCACGTCCCGAAGCCGATCATTTTCGTTGATGTTACCGTAATAGAAGACGAGGAAGAGGAAGAAGAAGGTGCAGAAGAAAAATTCGAGGAAAATGAGGAGAATGAGACAGACGGCAATATAGATGGGAAAAAAGAAGAGGTGACGAACGAAATCGTCGGTGAATTATCCGGCGAGCATGTAGAAAAACTCATGGATACGCTAGATTCCCCTGCATAGAACGTTTAAGGAATCCAGACCCAATCAAAATATGCTCTAATAATCCGCATCTGTGGCTTCGTGAGGTCGCCGCCCCCTTGCCGCAACAAACAACGTTGCACCCCCTTGCCTGTTTATGCATATTATCTCTCAATGGACGTAATCGGCTTTATCCATTTAAGAATCGTTCGATACAAGATTTCCGGTTTAATCGGCTTTGCGACGAAATCATTCATTCCTGCTTCCAAACAATGCCGACGGTCGTCTTCCATTGCATTTGCCGTGAGTGCAACAATGGGAAGTGATTTGAATTTTTCATCGCTCCTGATTTCCCGTGTTGCCTGAATACCATCCATCTCCGGCATCTGAATATCCATCAATACCAATGCGTAGTCCTTCTGATTAACCATTTCCACAGCCCGAAGTCCATTGGGAGCAAGAGCAACGTCGAGTCCCTTCTCCTGCAACATTTTTGTCGCTATGAGTTGATTGACTTTATTGTCTTCCACCAAGAGAATCGGCAAACCGCGAACCGATTCGGGAAATACGATAGGCTCATCATTTCCCGACGACAACATAAAACCCACGGTAAAGGAGAATGTTGATCCCTGATGTACTTCGCTTTTACACCAGATTCGTCCTCCCATCATTTCGGCGAGATTTTTCGCAACTGCCAGTCCCATTCCCGTGCCGCCGTATTTTTTTGTTTCCGAAGCATCCACCTGCATAAATGGTTGAAAGATGCGCTCTTGACTTTCTTGATCCATTCCAATTCCAGTGTCCTGCACTGAAAACATGAGTACGATCTTTTCGCTGTCCGACGATTCGAGATGTACCTGAACTTCCACGGTTCCTTCTGCCGTGAACTTGACCGCATTGTCCACAAGGCAATGAAGAATTTGTTGTAATCTTACCGGATCGCCTGTTATCGAATTCGGCACCCTGCCGTCCACCGAATGGAGTATCTGTAAATTTTTCGCTTCCACCTCTTCTCGAAAAACAGATAACACGTTTTCGATGATTTCCCGAACATCAAACTCTTCCGAATCCATGAAAAGTTTACCTGATTCGAGTTGCGAGAAATCGAGCATATTATTGATGACTTGTATCAAATGCCTTGCCGAAGCCTCCATTGTACCGACGAGAGACATTTGTTCCTCCGAAAGCACCGTATTGTGGAACAGATGAAGAATTCCATGAAGGGCATTCATCGGAGTCCGCAATTCGTGGCTAATGTTGGCAATGAATTCATCCTTAACACGACTGAGTTTTTCTGCGGTTTCCTTGGCGGCACGTAAGTCGGCTTCGATCTGTTTGAGTTCGGAAACGTCCACGATCCAAACGATCATCCCTGTCTCTCCATAGTAGTTTGTCGGAAACAGGTTGGCAAGCATTTCTTTGGATTTGCCATCTTTGTCACGGATCGTTACCGGTTCCCACTCGATATGGGCTTCCTTCTCGACCTCTTCAAGCAAATGAATTCCCCGTTCCTGATCGACAAAACAATCGATAAAAGATTCGTCAATACCGATACCGAGAAAATGGCGCATGAATGCCGACGAAAACTTGACTTTCCGATCCACAAGAATCGCAAAACAAATCGGGCTTGAATTGACCACGTCGAGCAATAGTAGCCGTTGCTGGTCGAGAGCCGCTTGCTGTCGTTTCAATTCCCGAAGGTCTCTAACATAACTGACAATGATATGACGGTCGCCTTGCAAAACCCTCACCAATATAACTTCTGTGGGGATCAGTTCGCCATCCAATTTTCGATGTAAAAACTCATGTCGAGTGTAGCCTGTTTCAAGTGTTTCGGTAACTCGTTGGTGGATAACATCTATCGAGCGTTGACCATCGGGCTGGAATTCCGGCATGAGGTCAAAGAATCGTTCAACAAATTCTTTTTTGCCGCTTAATCCGTAAAGTTTGACTGCTTCGAGGTTACAATCGAGCATCTCAAGCCGTTCATTCCAGAGACAACAGCAAAGTGGTGTTGCGTCGAACATGATTTGCACTCGTTCGGCGGTTTCACGATTTTTCCTTTCTTCAAGCGAATTTTCAAGTTGCTGCACCATCATGTTAAAGGCAGTCGAAAAGTCCCCCATAAAATCAACCCGCTGAGAAAGATCACCGGCTGCAACCTGCTCGACTTGCCATGCAAGATGTGTCAAATTTGCTTGTAAGGCTTTCAAGTGTCCCCAAACAGCACCGCGTCCTGTCAGTGGAACGTCGAAATTTCCCTTAGCAAAATTTCCGAGTGTGTTCCGAATGGCAAGAACATCGTCGTATAATTTTTCAACCGCCTCAATATTCGGATGCTCTTTGGGTAAGCACGTCTCCTTCGTCGGAACGGAGCGGTCCGTTAGCAAATTGTGAATAATGACGGTATCCAGTGCCGAAAATGACATGCGGGACGAGTGGACATTAGACTTGCTCCGTAACCTTCAAATGCTGTAACTTAGCGTGTTACGGTGTCCTAATACCGGTGATTGTACAGGATTTTCCCTTTTGAGTCAAGGAGGACAAATGAGCCGTTTAGAGAAAAAACGGCAACTATTCTTACCGCAACAGGTGCCCGACACTCTTGCGTAGTACTTCACTCGGCGGTCTGTTCCGTGCTGCGTCTCTTCAATCTCGTGTTTCTATTTTCGAGGAGAAGTTTAGCACACCACATGTTGAAAAGTGTCAGGTTTTTTGCTGACAAGTGTCAGGAATCGGCGGACTAACGTCCGCCGCTCGTTCGCAATTTTGATACACTAATTTAAGTGTCAAACCGATCATCATTCCGACACACCACGGCGGCGTATAGCGCAATGAGGGCAAAAGCAACCGCCGGAACAAGATACGCCAACCGGATACCAAACGCATCGGAAAGGTATCCCTGCATTTGAGTCAGCAGCGCAGCACCAGAAATTGCCATTACCATGCCGGCTCCGCCCATTTTCATGTCGTCTCCGAGTCCACGAGTGCCAAGACCGAAAATGGTTGGGAACATCAGGGACATACAAGCGGAGATACCGACCAAGGAATAGACTCCAGCCTGTCCCAGCACAAAAACAGCCCCGAGACAACAGACCGTTGCGAGCATTGCCAGTGCGAACAGAATGTTGTGCGGCGTGATGTATTTCATCAACCAGGTACAAATAAACCGGGAAGCAACAAAACCGATCAGGGAGATAAGGTAATAAATGTTTCCGGCACCTTCGGCGGTTGTCGGAAGAAGCGAATCGAGCCGCACCGTTGCAAGAAACCAGTTGAACGTCGCCGCAAGAGGTTCCACGTTCCGAAGATCGGAAAAGTTGCCCACTTTTTCACACTGCCGGGCAATTTCCTGTAAATTCAGAGCATCCATTGAGTAACGAATGATGAACGACCAGCATGCGATTTGTGCTCCCACGTATAAGAATTGTGCCAAAACGCCGAACACATAGTGGTAATTTTTCAAGAGACGTTTCCATGTACCGAAAAGGTCAATTCGTTTGTCGGTTTCGGACAGCGGCGGCATTTTCGTGAAGAAGATCGTGAGCCAGACGACCGCCAACACGATTGCCACTCCGACGTAAGGCGTGGCGACGGCAAACAATTCCGGTCCCCGCACCGCCGAGAGTTCGGCGGAGTCCATGGCTGCCCGCTCGTCGGCGTTAAACGATTTCATCTGTGACAAGATGAAAATCTGCGAGAGAACCACTCCCATAATCGAACCGAGCGGATTGAAAGATTGGGAGAAATTTAACCGCCGTGTTGCCGTTTCAGCCGGTCCCAACGCACAGATGAACGGATTGCATGCGGTTTCCAAGATTGAGAGTCCGCCGAACAAAATCAAAATGGCGAATAAAAATGCGAAGTAGCAAAGGTCGGCACTATCAATGCCCCCAAGATGGAGGTTGTAACTTTCCACTAAAATCGCCGGATAAAACAGTGCCCCGCCGATGACGTACATGCCGAGTCCGAGAAGTACACCGGACTTGTATGTGTACTTTTTCATGTACATCGCTCCGGGAATGGCAAAGCAACCGTAACCGAAGAGGTAGCATGTGACTTGAATCCATGCCGTTTTAGAGTCCGACATGCTCATGATCCGCTTGAAGGCGGCGAGGAGCGTATCGGTCATGTTGTTTGCCAATCCCCAAGCGGCAAAAAGACTCGTCAGGAGAATGAAGGGAAAAAGGATGCCAGGTGGAATCACAGGCGGACGGATAGGAGATGATTGGGACATGAAAAGGATAAGGGTTAGTGGTGAAGGTAGGTTACCGACTGCCGGGCGGCAACGTGCGGTACTCCGCTTCGGAATGTATCATACTCCCGTGAGCCTTGCAAATAGGCGTTCTGAAAACTGGTATTCATAAAAATCTTATTAGATTGATTTTTTTGGTACAGGTTTTCACAGTGACAACGGAGTTGATTCATGGCGAAGCATGATGGTATGATCACGGTGGCGAGCATCTGGGGTAATATGGAGCGTCGGTTTTCGTATCTTTATACCGAAGAGCATGACAATGGTCAATGGGAGCATTTTCCAAAAAGGGGCAGTATTGGAATGGTTATTATTTTACGGTTCCTTACTCGGTATCTCCGAACGTAACCATTGCGCTGTCGTACCAGCCCGCGTCTGAAAAGACCTTCCAGAGGGGAATGTATCATACACCCGTGAGAGTCCGCCGCACAGCGGCGGGGTTTTTGCATGCGTTTTGATTTCGTCCATGTATTTTGCCACTTCGTCGCCGTTATTGCACTCCGCACGGTAAACGTCTCCGTCTGCCAAGTCTGCGATAATATCGGCAAACATCGTTTTTCCGTTGCCGGTTTCCCCTTGCAAAAAGAAAACGCACCCACCGAGTCCACTGTTTTCGGCAATAGCGGACTTGATTCGTTCGATTGCGGCAACGTTGCCAATAACTTGATTGAAGGATTTTGGTTGTGTCATGATTGTGTCCTCTCTGGTTGGTGCGCACCGGGAGCGCAGGGGTTGTTGGGGTGTAACTCCCGCCCGTAAGGGCAGGAAAAGGTTAATTATTGGATACAGCGGATTTTACCGGTTGCTCGGCTTCGCTATCCTTCCGCTCCCTTGCCTCTCGTTGTTTACGTGCAAGTTCGAGGGTTTCCTGTTTGAATTTCTCGTAGTGTTCCTGTGCATCTCGCTCTACAATCTGCGTCATCAGGTCTGTCTTTTCGGCTATCGTCATTGTATTCATTTTATATCTCCTCCGTTTTGGGGTTAATATCATTGGAATCCTCGTCATGCCAGCACAGAGTAATCTGTTGCATCGCATCAGTGAACGGAGACAATCGTGTGTCTGTCCTATGTTTTTCGTACACGGTACAACTTTTCTCGTTGTAGTGGTGTTCGGCGATATAACGGTCTTCCGTTATAAAACGCTCTTGAGTAACCGGATCGATTACTTCGTAAACAATGCTAAAATGTGAATTCATAATGTCCTCTCGTGTTAGGGTTGGTATTCCCCATATCGGCATGATACAGGGAAAGGGCAAGTTTTTCTCCCCCCCCTTCAGTCCGTCGACAAGTTCTGTTTTTCCGTCACTCCCGCGCAGGCGGGAGTCTAGAAAAATAGGGTTCACGTCTCGCATCTGGATTCCCGCCTTCGCGGGAGTGACGGTGTTTTGCCAAACTTGTCGACGGACTGGGACTGACCACGATGCGTTTGAAGAACCTCTTGCTGAAGGAGGGAAAACGGTGTATATTGACCACTGGATATCTCCAGTGGATTCGATTTTCCTCTCGAAAATTTTTTTTGCAAACGAATCATAGCGAAATGTCCGCTTTTTTAGGCAAGAGCAACCAAAACAATGAAGAGGCTTTTACAATTTGTGTCATGAAGCGTAATCGCTGGTATCCGTTGTTCCTGTTCCTGATGCTCTGTTTTCCGCCATCGGTTTTCGGAGAGTTGCCAGTAACGTTCGAACCGGGACGGCGGGATTCGATGACAGGAAACTTCGTCGGAGCCAGTCCGAATGTCCGCTGGGCGGTTCCCATCGGTTCGCCGACGTACGCAACGCCCGTCATTGCCCAGGGAAAAGTCATGATCGGGACGCTCAATGATGTCCCGTGGGACGCACGCCGTCCCGGCAGCCGAAGTGTGCTCCTTTGTTTCGATGAAAAAACAGGTAAATTCCTCTGGCAACTTTCGTTGCCGAAGGATTATGGAATTTCGGTCATGTTCGATGCGTATTGCGTTGGGATTGCTTCGACCCCGACGGTTGTGGACGAACACGTTTTTCTGACATCAGGACGCGGCGAGGTATTTTGCCTCGATATCAATGGTCTCGAAAATGGCAACACAGGTCCCTACGTCGACGAAGCCCGACTGTTCACATGGCGGGGCAGCAACGTGGTTCCTTTGGAAAGCACCGATGCCGACGTAGTGTGGCGTTACGATGCGTTTGGCGAACTGAAATCCAAGCCGCACGATACCAATAACTGCGACATTGTGCATTATGACGGTCTGCTCGTTGTCAACACGGGCAACGCCCCCGATCATACGCATGTTCACGTTCCGAATCCCGAAGCCCCCTCATTGCTCCTCATGGATGCCGAAAAGGGTTTTCCGCTGGCGAGAGACGATTTTGACATCGGCAGCGATATGTCGCACGGGCAATGGTGTTCTCCCTACTTCGGCAAGGTCAACGGCAAGGACATGATCTTCTACGGCGGCGGCAACGGCTGTCTTTATGCAGTAGAGGCACCGAGCCGCAAAGCACTTTGGCAACAATACGAAGCGAATGGTCGAAAAATGATCCTCTTGAAAACCGCCTGGAAATTTCAGGGCGATCCTCGTGCTCATCAGCCGGGCGGAAAAGTGCCGCCGTTCGTGATGGGCGTGAACAGTCCATCTTATACGTGTTTGCCGCCGCCGGTTCTCGATGGTGAAGGACGAGTTTTTATGCTCTTCGGTCATGACGCTTGGAACGGGGCGAGACCGTTTCGGAGTTGGTTGGCATGCATTGATGCCGCATCGGGAAAACTCATTTGGGGAACCGGCAACATCGAAGGTGGTGCCGTCGCGCCGATTGCAATCGAAAAGGGACTCGTGTACATCGGAGATAGGAATGGATATTTCTATTGTTTCGATGCGGCGACGGGTAAGGAGCATTGGAAACTGCAACTTCGCGGGGATATGTGGGCGCGTCCGCTCATTGCAGAGGGAAAGATTTACATTGGTACGGACAGGCGGATGTTTTACACCATGCAAGCCGGTTTAGAACCGAAGATTCTTTCGGAAGTGCTGATGCCGGATCGTATTTTTGCTCCCGCCGCCGCTTCCGGCAACACGCTGTACATTGCTGGCGACGGTTTTTTGTACGCTATTGAAGGAGAATAAGGAGAATAGAGCATCAGTAGTTCGAAATCCTCGTTTCCTCGAGAGAAAAGGAGAAGGTGTTACGCCGATTGCTTCTTGTTCAAATCCGGTGACGTCCCGCTCGGTGTTCAACAAACAGATCGTCAACAATCCCATTGTGATTTGCAATGTCCCGCGTCCTGATAGTGCCACGCCCTTTTTTCTCATTGTGAAATTCCACGACGGCACCGTAGAAGTAATCTGTGATCAGTTTTGCAAGACCGTCTAACGAATTGGCAACGGCAACGCTGTCCAAAAAACTGTCCTGCGATGTCAATGTGGCGGCTTTCCGTTGCTTGCCAAACGCCGACGTTGTGATAGAATACGGGAAGTGTTCGCAAATGGACACGCCGCCGATCCCGGCCACGGCATTTTACATGGACTGGGGGGGGGAGTAGTTCAAACGGTAGCAACATGCTATCATAGTGCTATCCATATTTATTCATTCCGAGGATGTCTCCAACGGGACATGCTCCATTACATACTTTAATTACCATGGCAACGACAAGCCTTGACTTATTATATACGCAGATTGATGTTTTCCCGACTTTCACACCTCCTACGCCTACCTCGCAGTTACCAGTAACAGCCGAACACTCGCAACAACTCTACGGCTTGTTGAGCGAAATTGTTTCTTCACAAGATCGGCAGACGGCACTGCTAGAGGATTTGGTGACATCGGTTACACAGGGACATCGCCGCCGAATCATTGAACTGGGACGCTGGAAGATGCACAATCCCGAATTGGCAGAATACTGTAAACGGGCGGCAAAAAAATTAGAACGAATTCAAACCGATTTACTTTCGTCCATTACAGGAGAGATTGAATCGAATGCCGACGTATTACTAGACAGCGAATTCGGGTTGAACGAGTTCGTTGACCGATTTGGAGCCAAGTTTCTCCAACTTAATGCGCTGTTGCAGATACTCGCACAGTTGGGCAACGCCCCTGATTTGAAGATTACGGTTCAAGAAATCCAACAAGACCACTAATCCCGACCAAGTATTTATCATGCCGAAAATTTTGTGTATTGTTTCGCTGGTTATTTCAGCGTTGGTTTTTGTTCTGTTCACTCTTGACTTGATCGTGGGCATTCCCTTCGGAGGTGCCGGCGGGCTCTTGGGACACATCGGATTGATGGTCGGCTCGGCAATCATCGCAACGTTCAGCGTTTTAACCATTCCCGAATGCCAGTAAGTGCTATTCTTTCACTCGCTCGATGTACTCGCCGGTTCGCGTATCGACTTTAATTTTTTCGCCGTTTTCCACGAAATTAGGAACGAGGATTTCTGCGCCCGTGTCCACTTTGGCAGGCTTCGTAACATTCGTCGCCGTATTGCCCCGAACGCCCGGCTCGGTGTATTCCACCGTTAAGACCACATGATTCGGCGGAGTCATCCCCATCGGATTGTTGTTGAAGAGCAGAATTTTGCAGAGCATGCCCTCTTTGAGATATTTCCAAGCGTCGTCCACAAGTTCCGCCGAGAGTTCGTACTGCTCGTATGTGGTGTTGTCCATGAATGCAAACGCTTGACCGTCCTTGTAAAGATACTGCGCATCAATTTCGGTAATGTCGGCGGACTCGAGCGTATCGCCGCTTTTGTACGTCCGGTCTAAAGTCGTCCCTTTCGTCAGGTTGCGCAGTTTGCACTTATAAAGGGCTTGCCCTTTGCCCGGCTTGACAAAGTTGCATTCCGACATGATGTACGGATCGCCATCAATTTGAACCTTGAGTCCTTTCCGAAAATCGCTTGTATTAACTAATGCCATATATTTTGCACAATCTAAAAGATTGCATCTCCGTTTGCCTAATTCTACACGAGGTCGGCAAATTATCAAGTAGCGGTGCGTCCAAAGCGCTCGATCTGCAAAATTGGTTTCGTCCGTGCGGCATTGTCGGCGTTGGTCGATTTGAGCCAAGCACGAATCGACGAACCCGCTTTAGCGAAGGCTGTCTCACAAGGATTTGTTGGGAAAAAATCAAATCTTGCACGCCTACTGCCAATATCCCTACAACTGGTATTATTTAACTATTCGTACCACATTAACTATTCGGTCAAACCGGCAATTTTTTGATGCCGAAAAAGGGGACATCGGAAACTGTCGATTGATAGATTCGGGGGATCGTTGTCCTTGCGGGACACCGACCGAGCCCACATGGCAGTTTTGAAAAAGGAATTATAGCATGTTAGTCCTGTCTAGATACCGTGATGAAAGCATTTATATTGGCGACGATATTGTCGTTACGGTAGTTGACATTCGGGGAGACCGGGTACGGATCGGGGTTCAGGCACCCTCTGATGTGAGCGTCCACCGGCAGGAAGTTTATGATGCAATAAAAAATGGAAGCAGTCGGGAAACAGTCGGGGGAGCGGGTAAAACCGGGGCACCATCGCCTGCACTGAAGCCGAGTGTTGCTCCGCTGGGACAGGAACTGAGTAAGCGGAAAGCAAAAGTGTCGGAAGAAGTGAAAGGATTGCCCGTCAATATTGAGCCGCCGGTTGAATTCGGCGGTCTGACATCCGACAATATCGTCCTGCCACAGTAGTGTTGATATGCTCCAACATTATTTTAGTGCGTCATGGTACGGCATGACTGACGGCAAAGAAAGTCACGCCGTTCTTGCCAACGATCAGTCACTCGTTAACGCAAAGTCATGGACGAGATTTCCTTTTTCCACCTTTGCACTCAGTCCCGATGTCATGGTATTCCCATACCTTTCAGGAATGACGCTCCTGGACTGTCTCATGCCGCCAGTAGCCGATGCCCCCGTGTCACCTGGGGACGGCTTCCAAACCTCCCCCCTTTCTACGCATGTGATGTACACATCATAGTCTCCCGGTGTTGTGCCCGCTTCGGCCGCTCCCAAAAGCGTTTGCAACTTGTACAAGCCATTTTCATCGGTGATGGCATAACCCGGATTGCCTTGCCCCTCCGTTTTGGGGGTAAACTGGACGTTCGCATTCGCGAGCGGCTGACCGTCAAAGGTCACCACGCCCGTTACCTTTAAGGTGGCAATTTTGCCGCTGCAACCAGTGGTCAGGGTAAGGGTAAGGGCAGAGAAAATCGTAATGAATAGTAAAATGTTTCGCATAGTTTGTGAATGGTAAAAGGTGAAATGAAAATTGGAAAGGACATTCAGCCGATACGCCCCGGAAGTTTTGCTGAATTACGACTCCACTTCCGGCAACGCAACGATAACACTGATGTTACAACGATTTAGCCTCACCACCGGCAGGGGTTGCCATGGCACCCCAAACGCCTGCTGTGGAGGGACCATTCCATTGATGTCCATAGCCGACTTGATCGCCCGTCCCTCCTTGATCGTTATTCCCGGCACCGTTCCGCTTCGTAATGTCGCCGCAGTCAACCGTTTCGGACACGAATCTTACCGATCCGTCCAACATAGAGACGCTTACTCCTCCGGGATGATAACTGCTCGCCGAAATTTGCGAGCAATCGTTATCCCAATGCCTGCACGAGGGGCTGTTGGGCGGCAAGGCAGCCTGGTACATGGAAACAGGATTTCGCGAATCCCCCCATCCCAAGTGTGCGCCGCCGCCTTTCTCCCAATCCCAGAAGTCATTTCCCAGCAATTGCTTGTTTTGTCCACGCATTGCCGCACAAATCGAGGCTGCACTCCCGTGAATACTGGCTAAGGCAACACCTCCCTTGATGGTTCGATCACTGTCACCGCGTCCGATGCAGGTCTCCGAAAAGCACATCGTATTGCTAGTGCCATCCGAGGCTACCGCTAACGTCATGACCCCCATGTGGTCCCGATGCCCTGAACCAAACATCCCTCGCTTAAATCTGATTTCGCCCCAGCCCCATCCAATCATCGCATCGCCGCCGCAACCGACGTAGTTGCTTGGGTTGGGTTGGTTTGCCCTGTGGTTAAAGTTGCCGTCCGAAGGACATCCCAAAATGGGGAAAATGAAAGCAAAAGGAAGGTTCGAATGCCCATGAACCGACGTATTTCCCATGTGATAATCCCATCGCCAGCCAGCACCATGACCAATGTAACAATCTTCCTGTACCGGGTAGGGGTTTTGTGCCTGTGCCCATGCGATTCCCGCCGCAAGTTCGTCCGCAAATGCCATTTGTTCGACGAAGGCGAGGAGCGGAGTCCGCCAACTGAACACATCGACACCGTGAGGGCGTTCGTTAATATCGACTCCGTTCACCGGAACACACCACATCTTGTCCCAGCCGTTGTTGGGAATACGGTTTTGGGCATCCGAAAATGTGTGGACGGCGAGTGTCCACTGTTTAACGTGATTTGTACATTGCATGCGCCGTGCTGCTTCACGGGCTGCCTGAACGGCTGGCAACAGTAGAGCGATTAACATTCCGATAATCGCAATGACGACGAGGAGTTCCACGAGGGTGAAACCGTGTTTCCCTAAATTGCCCCCCCCCCCCAATTTAACATCTTTTTCTGAACGTTCATAAATGTCTCCCTAAATAGTGGATATGATTTCGCCACAACGGCTACCCGCCGTTGTACCACTGAATGGGGGCTAATGTCAACACACTCTTTATGGAATTTATCCCTTTGAGTCCGTCCACACTCTCTGGACGGACGGGCTATCCGCTATCCTGCAAAGGGGGCAAATTGGCACTTTTTTCTAGAGAAAAGCATTTGTCTTGCCTGCCCATCGTTCCGTGTTCCGTCTATGAAGTCGTATCGGGAATTTTGATCGTCGTTTTGGCAATCTTCGAGGTGCCGATTTCTGTGAATAGATTCTCCGCCAGGATTCCCGCCGCCGCCCGGACTTGGAAGGTATATTTTCCCGGTTGCGCTCCCGTAAAATCAATGCCGGCATCGGATAAATCATTCAGTGTGATGAACACTTTATCCCCGTCGATGGAAATGTCCGCATTCGGCAATAGTATTGGTCCTATCGTCGTGCTGCCGAATAAGACGGTTACTTCATAGCCGTAGTGGGCAACGTCATCGGAAAATTTCGGGGGCTTCCATTCCAGCCGGGCACCAGAGGTATTGGGATTCGCTACTTTTAACCCCTTGATCGCACCATACTTCACCGTTGCCGCACTGGTTTTGGCAATCACCGACATCACAGCGTCGCCATAGACATTCGTTGCGACCGTTTGAACGGCAAACGAGTATTTCACCCCCGAAGCGGGCAAACTCATGAAGACGAACGTTGGGACATCATTTCCTTTGATGACGGTTTTACCCATGGCTACGTCCAGTGCCGCTCCATTGTATTTTCCCATGGAACCGTCGGGCTTGACTCCTGTGAATACCGCTGAACCCATTCCGTCTAAGCCGGTCTCGATGACCGCCGTATAGGTTACTTTCACCTTTTTGGTCTCGCCGTCTTCCGTGCTCGTGAACGTTATTCCCATTTTGTATCCGGCAACGGTGTAGCCGAAATTGTCCACAATCGTATATTTTTTCGTATTTGCCGTGAGGGCAAGCGTTACACTGTTCAGTCCGAGGGCTGATTTGACCGATGAGATTTTTTTGATTTCTTGGGCAACATATTTCGCAGTGGTCGCACTCGCCTTCACAAAGCCTTTATCTTTGGCGATTTCCGTTATATCCTGGGCTACATCCCCGGAAACATGACCCGCACCATTGACCGCTGCGACGTAAAACGTGTACTTTGTACTGGCATTCAAACCCATGATGAACAATTTGTTTCCATCTACGGTATATGAAAATTCTGCCAACATGGTCGTCTTGCCCACTTTGTAGGTGCCGACAACAATATAGGAGACGGCATCTGAATTGCCAGGATTCACATTCAACGTCACGGTACTGATGGTGGTTTTTTCCTCTTTTTTACCCGCTGTAACCTTCTTGGGCTTCGTTGCGGCATGATTTGCAGAACCGTCGGTTTTTGCTTTCGATATGTCCGTCACGTTCGACCATTCGGAGACGGCGGCGACGGTGTTACCGTTGTAAAATACCGCACGGACTCGGAATTCGTAGTCTGTCCCAGCGGCAAGGTGGGCAATGACGGTTTCCAAATTCGAAGTGCTTCCCCATACTGTCCAAGATGTTCCATTGGACGAATACTGAATTTCGTATTTATCCGCCTCCAACCCTTCCCACGTCAACGCGATAGAAGTTGTTCCCGCTATTTTCGTTGCACTGGTTACACGCGGTTTCATCAGACTGATGTCGATCACAAGATCGGTCGTTTCCAGTGTAAGTGCCGAAAACGTTTCGTTCCCCATGACGCAGGAAATGATGTCCTCCCGCACCAATCCGATGGAAGTGAAGATGCCGCTGCCGGGTTCGGTTTCCGTGAAAGCATCACTGATTTTTCCGTTGACGTACCAAGTATATTGTGTCGCTCCCGCGAGGGAAAGGTCAAACGTGCCTTCAGTCTCGGTGCCGATCTCAACGTGATCCTGCCCGACAACCTTCCAGTTGTTCGCGTCGTAATCCCAAACACTTGCATAATCGTAATAGACTCCCACAAGGTCGCTTGGGAGGGGCAATGTTTTGTACGTGAGCACATTGCCTCCGCACAGGAGCACTTTCAGATTTTCACAACCGGCAACCATCAACGCTGTCAGTTGGTTATCAAAGCAATACAGGTTTTGCAAATTCTCGCATTCGGACACGTCCAACGTTTTCAGTAGGTTGACAGCGCAATCCAGTTCCACCAGAGTCGAACAGCCGGAAACATTCAATTCTGTCAGTTGGTTTTCTGCGCAGCCAAGTTCGACCAGAGTTTCTCGACCGGACAGATTCAACTCCGTCAACCGGTTGTACGAGCAATCCAATTCTCCCAGAGCCTCACATTCGGTAAGTTTCAATATCTCCAGTTGGTTACTGTGGCAGAGTAGTGTAACCAGAGATGAACACCCGGAAACATCCAATGTTTCTAGTTGGTTATTGGAGCAATCCAGATAAGTCAATTCCGTGCAACCGGAAAGGTCTAAACTACCGACGAGTCCTGTGTCGGCAACAACGATTCGGACAAGTCGCCATTCGTTGCCGATGATTCCCCAAAAGGCGTAATCATGCAAATTTTGACGATCAACTTTGTCCCAGTCGCCTTCGTTGTAGTCGAAATCACCCAATACAAATATTTCCCTGGTCGTTTCCAGTATCAAGTCGGGGTAATCAGTATTGGTCATGCGGCAATAAATTTCATCGCCGTCATCCAAGTTGATGAAGGTGAATATGCCCTTTGCTGCCATGTAATGAACGCCGAGAGTCAATGGTACTTCGGCATTGCGATACCATGTGTATCCTGTTGCCCCAATGGCAGTGAGATCAACGATATTATCGGAATCGAGTGCAACCGGCACCGCCGCTTGAGGGGAATAGCAAAGGTGAGTCAAGGTATGACCGGGCAACGTTAATGAAGAAAAGGTCAATTCGTTGGAATCGCAAGACAGCGTAGTCAGTGCAGTATTCATCGACACGTCCAACTCGGTCAATTCATTGGAATCGCAAGACAGCGTAGTCAGTGAAGTGTTCATCGACACATCCAACCCGGTCAGTGTATTGGAAGAGCAATCCAGATGAGTCAGCGCGGTATTCTGCTTCACATCCAACTCGGTCAGTTTATTGGAATCGCAAGACAGCGTAGTCAGTACGGTATTCTTCGACACATCCAATCCGGTCAGTTCGTTGGAAGAGCAATCCAGCGAAGTCAGAGCGGTGTTCGTCGTCACGTTCAACGATTTCAGTTGATTGTCATTGCAAAACAAAGTCCTCAGATTCTCGCAACCAGACACGATGAGCGATTCCAGTTCATTGTAAGGACACATCAACGTATCCAAAGCCGCACAGGTGGACAAATCCAGCGCAGTCAGGTTATTGTAACCACATCTCAGATATTCCAGTTTTTCGCAACCGGACACGTTGAGCGATTCCACGCTGTTGTAATCAAAATGCAGTTCTGTCAGTTCCGTACAGCCGGACAGGTCAAGAATACCGCTTAAAGTCTCACGTTGAGAAAAAGTTCCGTCGGCATAGACAGTGGTGAGTCTCTTTGCATCATCTTGAGACCATACGAACATCGTCGCAACTTGTTCGGTTGAGAGTTCGTTGGCTTTGATGATGGCATCGACTTTGTTCCAGTCGTGAACGTTGTAAAACGCAATCACTTCCGAGGGTGATTCGGATTTGCCCAAGGCATTGACGGCAAAGACTCGGTAATAGTAATTCGTGTCTGCAACTGGCAACGTGTCGGTATAGGTTGCGTTTGCGGGAGCAGCGATTTCATCCCAGCCGGTCTCTCCATCAAGGGAGCGTTCTACGGTGTACGAGGTTGCTCCTTCGGAAGCAGTCCATGTGAGTACGGCTTGCGTCAACGTCGTCCCGATATTGGTCAAATCCGTCGGAACAGATGGAATTGTCGCCGGTAACACAGCATTCGTCAGGGTACGTTCAGCCGTTCCTTTGTAATCGTCGGTTCCTGTGGCTACAACCCGTAAAGTGTGCCCCACATCGCCGACATCCGGTGTGTAAACGTCGGCAGTGGATACCAGCGTTCCGCCGCGATACCATTCAAACGTCGCTGTTGCACCGGCTGGGGCAAGTGTAAGTGAAATTTCGGTTCCCACCTGCGGAGATTCCGTGCTGGGAGTGATACCGGTCAATGAAATAATGTTACGTAGCGTTACGGTTTTATCGACAATCAGGGTTCTACTCGGCGAGGTGTAGGAGTATTGATAAGAGTTTGAACCGTAGTCTGCCTGGGTTGCATTTATAAAATTGGCAAAAGGTGTATCGGTCAAATCCAACTCCGACAGTAGGTTGTTTTGGCAACGCAGAATGGTTAGTGCGGTACTTTTCGGCACGACCAGTGTTTCCAATTGGTTGTTTTGGCACTCCAGCCGCGTCAGTACCGCACAGTGTGATACATCCAACACGTCCAGTTGGTTGCCGCTGCACAATAGGGATTTCAGTTTTATGTTGTTCGACACATTCAACACGTCCAGTTGGTTGGAAGAGCACAACAGATCAATCAAATTAGCACAATCGTCAACGTTCAGTGTTTCCAATTGGTTGTTTTGGCACTCCAGCCGCGTCAGTGCCGCACAGTTCGACATGTCCAACGATTCCAGTTGGTTGGAAGAGCAATTCAACTCGTTCAAAACCGTGCAACCATCAATGTTCAATATTCCCAGTTGGTTGTTTGAACACTCCAGCCACAGCAGTTCCTCACAGTTCGACACGTCCAACGTCGACAGTTCGTTGTCGTCACACGACAGTGATTTCAATTTTGTGTTGTTCGACATGTCCAACACGTCCAACCGGTTGTCTTGGCACTCCAGCGACAGCAATGCCGCACAGTTCGACACGTCCAACGCCGACAGTGCGTTGTTTGAGCACGTCAGCCATCCTAGAGCCGTACAGTTTGACACGTCCAACACCGACAGTTCGTTGGAAGAGCAATTCAGACTGTACAGATCGATGCAATTCGACACTTCCAATGCCGACAGTTCGTTGGAAGAGCAATTCAACACTACCAGTGCCGTTAATGCCGACACGTCCAACGCCGACAGTTCGTTGGAAGAGCAATTCAGACTGTTCAGCACAAGGCAATTCGACACGTCCAATGCCGACAGTTGGTTGGAAGAGCAATTCAGCACTTCCAGTGCTGTTAATGCCGACACGTCCAATGTACCGATCAAGTCCTTGTTGCTCAGATCAAGACTCGTAATCCTGTCGTCAGACCACGTTGCAACGTCCGCAGTCAAACCGGGATTGGCGGCAAGAAAATCGTTGAGCCATTCTTGGTCTGTTGGCTCTCCATACGCACCAATTCCCGTGGCAAGGGCAGGGGAACCGGGGAGAAGATGATAATTGCCGTTTGCCGAATCGACAAACATCGGGTCGCTATCTACGAGGTTGCCGATATGAAACGTTCCGGGTAGCGTGCTCGAATCGCCGATAAGATTATTCGTGCCGGAAATTATGGTGGGGTTAATTCCAGAAGTGATAAAGATGTCTGGGTTTGTGCCCGTGTTTGCCGCCACAATCGTGCTGTTGATTGTCAATGTGCTTGATATACCGTTGTAAATTCCCCCGTAGAAACCCGCAGAATTCCCTGCGACGGTGCATTTCATTAGGGAAACCGTTCCTCCGTCGTTGTATATCCCGCCGCCAAAGATTGCGGTGTTTTGTGCAATCGTGCTGTTCATCAGCGTCAACGCGGCACCCGATGAGACGTAGAATCCGCCGCCAAATGTACCGTTGCCCCCTGTGATCGTCAGTCCCGCCAGAGTCACATGTGAAGCGGAAACGATACTGAATACCCGCGAAAACGTGTCCGCAATGATGGTCAGATCACCTCCAAAACTCACGATGGTAAGATTTTTATTGATTTCCAACTCCCCGCCTGTGAGCGTGAGCGTTGTGATGCTGTCGTCAACGACGATCAGGCTCCCGGCAGGTGCATTCGTTACATCGCTCCGAAACAGACTGGCGTTCGTTACCCTCACGACATTGACCGTCTCCGCAAGGGTCAATCCATATTTGCTGTTGATGGCGGCAATCAACTCGTCATCGCTCGCGGGCAAATCCCCCTGTGGCTGGAGAACGTTCACGGTGGGAGCGAGTTTGTCTTCGGATTGCTCTCCGTAGAGTGCCGGAGCATCGGTGGCCGGAACGTAATAGTCGTTCGCCCATGACCAGGGAGTTACCGAGAGCATTTCCCGGTTTTCGAGTTCCTCGATTCTGCACAGTCGGGACCGGCGACTGCGTCGCCGACGCTCGAAATTGCTATCGAAATAGTTCATGAATGCTCTAAAAGAATGATGACACCACACTGCACAAGGCATTTTAACCCTTTGTACAGTGAAAAACAAGGGTCGTGTGCATCTGCGCCTTTACGCAAGAGCACCGGACGGCGCAAGAGCGGCGGACGTCAGTCCGCCGATTCCCGCATCCCCTCCCCCCTACAACAGGGCTGACGCATCAAATCGCGGAAATCCCTTGTTTTACAGGATAAAATCGTTTTCAAATCGCATTTTGGGGATTTTTCAGGAGCATGTAAGACGAATAACATTTTTAAGGAAATAGTAAAA
>Ga0082212_10004551_pt1 | contig 19172 bp, 20 predicted proteins | sample TergutNt197P3_FD_71548 | JGI IMG/M metagenome (GOLD analysis project Ga0082212, IMG submission 71548) | Neocapritermes taracua P3 segment gut microbial communities from Petit-Saut dam, French Guiana - Nt197 P3 | ecosystem: Host-associated > Arthropoda: Insects > Digestive system > Gut ... | reverse complement strand
TTTTTATTTTTTAGTTCAGATTGACCAAAATTTTTGTCATCGAACCTAACACTACCAATTGTCGAGAGTACTGTAAAACATTACTTGTCAGATTTTTACCGGGCCCTCTTAATGCAATTCCTGCGAGATTATCTTTTCTTAAATCTTTAAGCCAGGCGCTTGGAATATAATCGGTAGCAACTTCTTCGTGTGAACATTCTTGCATAGGCAATTTTTTAATTTTACTTAGTTAAAAATGAAACGCCTTGTGATGTGAATTATTGCATTTGCTTAAAAATAAAGTTCAAAAGTTTAAGAGTTCAAACTCCTCCTCCCCCGTCATTCCGGCGAAAGCCGGAACCCCCTCAAAAGACAGAGGATTGCGGGTCAAGCCCGCAATGACGTTGAAGCAAACAATCCGCTCGCGCCGATTTGTAATCGGTGCGTCCCGTTCAAATCCCGAAACTTTTATTAAACTCCGAAACTATCAATTTTTTTTCTACTTTTGCACCTTATTTTGATATGCCTATGAAATCGGACAGAGAAAATTTATTTTATCAAATATCCTTAACGCTTGTTCCGGGCGTTGGTAATGTGTTATCTAAGAAACTGTTATCTCATTGCGGGAGCGCCGAAGCCGTTTTTTCGGAGAAGAAAAAGTTACTGTTGAAAATTCCCGGAATAGGGCAAACCGTAGCCGATGCTATTGCTAATCACGCAGTCCATGAGCGTGTTGAGGCAGAAATGGCGTTTTTAGAAAAATACAATATTCGTCCGTTGTTTTATTCTGACGCCGACTATCCGCGACGGTTGAAAGAGTGTCATGATGCCCCCGTTATATTATATTATAAAGGGAACGCCGACCTGAACGCGGAAAAGATTTTGGCGATAGTAGGCACGCGCACGCCGACCGACTACGGAAAAATTGCCTGTGAAAAAATCATGTCGGAGTTAGACGATGTGCTGATTATATCGGGCTTGGCGTATGGCATTGACTCTTGCGCACACCGGATGTCGTTGCGGTTTGAGTTGAACACCATTGGCGTTTTAGCACACGGTTTAGACCGGATATATCCGCCTCAAAACGACCACCTTGCAAAGGAAATGCTCACGCACGGCGGCTTAATTACCGAATATATGAGCAAAACCAATCCCGACCGCGAAAATTTTCCGCAACGCAACCGTATCGTAGCGGGCATGGCAGATGCCGTGCTGGTTGTTGAAACGGCAAAAAGAGGTGGCTCGTTGATTACGGCAACGTTGGCAAACAGTTATAACCGTGATGTGTTTTGTGTTCCCGGAAAGATAACCGACCCGAAATCTGCCGGTTGTAACTGGCTGATACACACCAACCGCGCCGCCTTAGTCGAAAGCGGAGAACAACTCAAAGAGATGATGGGCTGGGACGAAAACAGCGCCAAAGTAGGCGTTGTACAAAAATCGCTTTTCCCTACCCTGTCGCCCGACGAAGCAGTGATATATAAGATTTTGGAAGAAAATAAAGATTGCAGTATTGATTTCATTGTTCATCACGCTGATATGAGTTCCTCGAAAGTATCGGCAGCATTGCTGAATATGGAGTTTGAAAATGTGGTGAAGGCACTACCGGGGCGGATGTATAGGTTAGGATGAAACTATTTTTTCCACAGCAACTTCCGGAAAAGATGATGGTGTTTCAGAAGCGCTTTTTGTTTCATTTGTCATTGCAAATGGTTAGCGAGCATAGTAGAACTATGACTCGCAATCCCTTGTAAATAAGGAAGATGCTGAATCAAGTTCAGCATGACAGATGTATTTTTAGGATACCCTCTTTATAATTATGGATAGAAAATCAAAAAATATTTTTTATGTTATATTTTTGTATTTTTGCAGAAATTATTAAAGGTCAAACAGCGTTAAAATTCAATGCATGAAAAAATTTTTATTGAAAGTAACTATTAGTTTTAAAAATTTTATATTTTTCTTACGTCCATCTCTATTTTTGGGTTGGGCTAAATCTTTTTTATTATTAATCGCATATACCTTGTATTTGTCGAAATGGATGAGAAAACAAAATAAAACGTTGAAATTCAATGATTTTTTTGTGTTTAAGAGAAAATATAATAAAAGAGAATTATTATATGAACATGTAGTAAAACAGTGCAATTTAGAAAATGAAGTCGTTGATTATCTGGAGTTTGGCGTATCTACCGGAAGTTCTTTTAAATGGTGGTTGCAACGATTGCCTAACGCTCAAAACAAATTTTACGGGTTTGATACCTTTGAAGGATTACCCGAAAAATGGGGCGTTTTTGTCAAAGGAGATATGTCGTCTAATATACCAATAGTCAATGATGACAGGGCAACATTTTTTAAAGGTCTTTTTCAAGATACTTTGTTGAATTTCATAAAAACCACCTATATCGGAAAAGAGAAGAAAAGGAAAATTATTCATTTAGATGCAGACATTTTTTCGGCAACATTGTTTGTGTTAACGGTTTTATACCCCTATCTCAATAGTGGCGATATTCTTTTCTTTGATGAATTTAATGTTCCTAAGCACGAATTTTTGGCTTTTAAAACATTTACCGAATCTTATTATATGGAGTTTGAAACTTTGGGCGCTGTGAATAACTATTTTCAAGTAGCGTTTATGGTAAAATAACTTTTTCAATCGCTTCCCAAACCATTTCTTGAGTAATGCTTTCGACGGCTTCGGGGATGTATGTCGTTTTATAAAATGCTTTCCATAAAAACGGACTAATCACTTTTTCCATTCTTCCGTAGTCGTAAATTTCGGACGGAGATGTACAGGTAAAAATGGCTACTGTCGGGATTTTCAATGCCAGCGCAAAGTGCATGGTCAAGGTGTCGCCCGTGATAATCAACGAACAGGCGGCTATGTCTCGCATAAAATCTCTCATATCGGAACGTTCCTTAAAAAAGCAAACTTTGTACCCGTTTTCTTCAAGTTTTTGAGATAATTTTTCATATCCGTTCCAACGTTTGGTAGGCCATCTAACTCCGGCTCTATCTTCGATTCCTATCAATTTCGGAGTGGGGTTAGCAATAATTTCTTCGGGAATAAGATATTCTTCTCCTGCAAAAGTATGCCCAACCATCTCATAGAGATACGATTGCACACTTTTTGTTGCTTCATATTTCATCTTATCGGCTGTTTCTTTGTCGTAGCGTGAAATCAAACTTAAATCAAACCATGCTGCGCTGTCGGCGGTATATTCCATTTTTTGGCTGTCATGGTTATAAAAAGCGCCTGTCAATTTTTTACACGATAAAGATGAGGCTAATTTTACGCTTTCCATCTCATCGTCAAGCGATAATATCCAATCGAAAACATTGTTTTTCAGATTTTTACAACTTGTAACATCTTCTATGGCAATTATTTGTCGTAAAGCGGGGAAACGGTCGGGCAATACGCATTTGTTTTTTTCTGCGGTTATCCATGTTATTTCGTCATTGGCAAATATATGTAATAAAACGGAGGTTCTCACAACGTCTCCCGTAGCGCCTGTTTTAATGATTAAAATTTGTTTTTTCATGCCCGTTTTCTATTATTTTTTTCAATATGTTTGCCATATTTACATATCCTAAATTGTGCGTGTATTTACGAATTTCTTCAGAATATGGAAAATCATCTTTTGTATCAAGTATTTGATTTATCGCCGGAGATAAATGTTCTATTTCGTTGTTATTCACAACAATACCTGTTTTATTTTCTACAATAAGTTCCGATATTCCACCCACATCGGTTGCCACCACAGGAATTTCAAAACCGTAAGCCATCATCAAAATACCGCTTTGCGTTCCCGAATAATAGGGCAACACAACCACATCAGCCGCCTTAAAATAAGGTTCAACATCTTCATTAGCAATAAATTTATTGACAAGCATCGTTTTTGTTTGCAAATCGTGTTTTTTGATAATATTTTGATATTTGGTTATATCATCATAACATTCTCCTACAATGAGCAGTGTTGTATCCGGTTTTTCTTTTGCTATGTGGGCAAAAGTTTCTATCAATTTATCCAATCCTTTATAAGGTCTAATCAATCCGAAAAACAAGATAACATTTTGTGTATCAATGTTTAAAAAATCTTTTGCTGTTTGTTTTGTGTAGCGATTCAGATTGTAACAGTCGTAAATAGAGAGGGTCGTTTTATGAATGGGCGTTTGTTTAAAATCTTGTTGAATCTGTTTTTCTATAAATTCCGACTGACAAATAAACGAATCTGCCCGCCGTAAAGTTCTTTTTGTAAAAAAACGGTCAAACCAACGATTTTCATGGGATATATAATTTTCAACCAAAAATGTTATTTGGATTTTTTTATTGTTTTTTTTCAATAATCGGGCAATGGTACTGAGCGCCGGAGCGAAAAACGGCATCCACCACACAAATATCACTGCATCGGGTTTTTCTTTTTTAATAAAACGCGCCGCTCTATACCACGAAAAAGGATTGATGGAGTTGATGATTCGTTTTATTTTATTGGTATGTTCAAAAGGAATAATTTTGGAATCGTCGAACTGCGTTGTCCCCGGAAAAAATATGGAAGGGTAAAGCAATGAATATGAGACAGTAAGCGCATCATATCCGAGTTCGTTTATTGTTTTGTACATATACGATTCAACCAATGCCTGCCCGCCGCGATAGGGATATGCCGGACTTACCAAAATGATTTTTTCTTTTTTATTGCTTTCCATCGCCTTATTCTAAACGTTTGGCTGGGGCTGAACATTAGGTTTTGGTTTGGGCTTGGGCTTACGTTGATGATGTTGCGGACGGTTGTTTTTAGAGATTTTTTCATATTTTTCGGCGTCGCTGCGAATGATGTATTTGTTTCTGTCGGGGTTGTTTCGACATATCAGTTCGCCCAAAAATCCGCCGACAAACAATATTGTTCCCAAAACCATCGCCAGCAATCCGAAGAAAAACAACGGACGGTCGGTCATTCTGTAATAGTCCGGATTAACCCATTTTCCATACGCCAAATAACCGGCGATGAAGAAACCGACAAGGAAAATCAAAGTGCCGAGCAGTCCGAACAGGTGCATCGGACGTCTGCCGTAGCGCGAGATGAAAGAGATGGTCAAAAGGTCTAAATAGCCTTTGGCGTAGCGTTTCATGCCGAATTTGCTTTTTCCGAACTTGCGGGGGTGGTGTTTGACAACTTTTTCGCCGATTTTTTTAAATCCTGCCCACTTAGCGATAACCGGAATGTAACGGTGCATTTCGCCGGAAATTTCGATACCTTTTACTACTTCGCTGTTGTATGCTTTCAATCCGCAGTTAAAATCGTGCAGTTTGATGCCGCTCACCATGCGCACGGTGAAGTTATAAAATTTCGACGGAATCCGTTTGTGGAGTGGGTCGTGGCGTGTTTTTTTCCAACCTGAAACCATGTCATAACCGCTGCTTCTGATCATTTTGTTGAGGGTGGGAATTTCGTCGGGGCTGTCTTGCAGGTCGGCGTCCATTGTGATGACCACCTTGCCTTGCGCTGCCTGAAATCCGGTTTGCAGGGCTGCTGCTTTTCCGTAGTTGCGTTGAAATGAAATAGTTTTGAAACGGGGATTTTTTCGGCAAATATCACCCATCACTCTCAGCGAGTCATCGGTACTGCCGTCGTCAATCATAATTACTTCATAATCATAACGTTCTTTAATCATCACTTTCAAAAGCCATGCGCTTAGTTCGCGTAGTGATTCCGCTTCGTTATATACAGGTATAATGATAGAAATATCCATATCTTATTGATTGTCAAGCGAGGAACTTTCCTCTGAATTTATTATTTGTCGTTTTTTGAAAAATGGAGCGATGAAAAAGGAAGCGAGCAGAGAGATTAAAAGCGGAAGTAAAAAAGTACCGATCATAGCACCTATAACAGCCATTTTCGACGACATTGAGCGAACGGTATCTTCCATATCTGCGGAAACTTTTTCCATCGCTTGCTCTATGGCAGCCTCAATTTGTTCTTGATATACTTCGGGTATGATAAATTTCATCTCGATGTATTGGTAAATAGTTAACAAAATGGCAGCCATCAATCCGATAAAAAGCGCCACTTTTACCCCTTTGGCAAAAGAATAATTGGTAGCGTAAATATATTTTACGGCAAACCGAATAGCGCAATAGATGAAAAAAACATACACCGCCGCTTCTAACAGCATGAATGCCAAACTTATATCCTGTTCAATGAAATTTCCCAGATATATTTTAATCAAGCGAATGATAATCAAAGACATTCCAAGAAGGAGTCCATATTTTATCAAACTTCCAAAAGTAACTTTTTGTTCCATAATTTTTCACTTTTATTAACGGGGGCAAAGGTACAATTTATTTTTTTATCTTTGCAATCCAAAAAAGGTAGCGATGTTGAGTATTTGTATTCCTGTTTATAACTTTGATGTTCGAGCGTTGGTTTATGATTTACATGAACAGGCGGCGCAGTGTGATATTCCGTTTGAAATTGTGGTGATGGATGACGCTTCCGATGCCTCTTACGTCGCTTTTTTGAACGATTTGGAGACATTGCCTTGCGTTCGGATTATTGCGTTGAAAGAAAATATCGGACGTTCCAAAATCCGTAATGCCTTAGTAAAAACGGCTCAATATCCCTATCTTATCTTTATGGATTGCGATGCGGCAACCGCCTCAAACAGTTATGTAGCGCGATATTTGCCGCTGTGCAAACCCAATGCGGTTGTCTATGGCGGGCGCATATATGAGCAAAAAAAGCCTGCCGACGCTACTTTGTTGCATTGGAAATATGGTGTAAAACGGGAAGCGCTGTCCGCTGCGGAACGACAAAAACAGCCGAATTACAGTTTTTGTACCAATAACTTTTTGATTGGCAAAACCATTTTCGACACCATCACCTTCAACGAACATTTGGAAGGCTACGGACACGAAGATACTTTCTTCGGATTGGAACTGTTAGGTCATCAAATCCCCATCATTCACATTGATAACCCATTGATACACTTAGGATTGGAAGACGCCGCCATCTTTTTGAAAAAAACAGAAAACGGAGTTGTCAATCTTCACAAAGTCGAACAACTGCTGAAAGAAAAATATCCTGACTACGTCGGACATTCCAAACTAATGCGCACCAAAATGAAATTGCAAAAATGGCATTTGACCGCACTCACAAAGTTGATTCTCAACATCTTCAATCCGTTGTTGAAACGAAATTTGCGAGGCAAACATCCGTCGCTGTTTGCTTTTGACCTTTATAAATTGCGGGAACTTTTGAAGATAGCGAAGGGGTGATTTCACCAATCATCATCATCATCATCGTCTCTCGGAAAACCATATTTTTCTATCAAATCCTTTTCAGAAACCGGCTCTCTTTCGCCAATTATTTTCAGTAAAATCTCATCAAGTTTTTGTGCTAATGAATCAATCTTTTTGTCGGTTTCACCTAACAAATTGCTAACAATGGGTATGCTACCTACGTGCATAAAAGAGAAACATTTGACCCAAATAGATAAATAATTACATTGCACACGGTACAACTCTTGGCGATACCATAATATGCTGCTAAAAAGTTCTTTTAGTGTGCGATACAGTTGGTCGTCGGATATTTTCTTTTTTTCATAGTTCCTTTGCAGTTTCAAAAAATCCTTTTTACCGGTTAAATGAGCCAGGTCTTGTAACAAAGTGCAAATTTCGTTTATGCTGCGTTTTGAAAGAAAATCACCTTCCTTAAAACCTGTAATTCTCCTTTTTCCATACAAATCAAAGGCTTTTAATAATGCAATAATCTGCTTTTTTTGATATTCCCCTAAAATCCATCTCAAAAGGTCTTTTGTTGTCCATATTTTACGTTTTTTAGGCGATTTGGATAGATCTATTAATAAGTTTTTCATCCCATAACAAATGGCGGCACATCTTTCGGGGTCATTACCATATTCTTCCAGCATATCCATACATAACGACGGATATTCTCTGTTTTTCATCCACAAAACATCATAATCGCCATACACTTCGTCGGAATATTTGGGATGAAGTTTTGACATTACGTCACAAAAAGATTCTTTGCCGGTAAATTTTGTTTGTTCGTTTGTGGTGTATTCTCTGAAAACCGTCCAACCAAAATCGTAAGCAAGCGTGCGGTAAGAGGCGCTTATGCCGCAATTTTCCATATACATTTCCACAAACAGATAGAGCATACGCCGTTTATCCATCATCTTTCCGGCTTCGAGATAATCCCGAAATTTTCCCGGTTTTTCTTCATTAATTTCAGATAAAAACTGTTCTGTTGTCATCTTTTTTTATTTTTTTAGTTTATCTTCGTTCTTTTTTATTTATCCCTGCCATTTTCAATCCCTCATCGGTGTACAAATCAAAATTATGACGCTCTTCTTTTACAGTATCTTCTGCTTTTATATAGTTATAGGCATCTAAAAACAATGAAATATCAATTTCATTGGTTATTAAACTGCTAATGGCTTTTAAAATTCGGTCAAATCCTTTTAACTCTTTGGTATAGTACTCAAATTCATCATAATTAGACATATTTTCCAAATATACATTTCTATTATCACGTTTATGGTAATCTATGACGTAGCAATAATAATGCATATCAGAATAGTCATAATGACCTTTTTCTCCTCTTATAATGACGTCTTTTTCCTTGTCACACATCCATTTTATCACTGCTTTTGTTTCGCCGTCTGTAATAATGTCGCCTTTTTTGAACGGAGTTGGCACATTCATCCAAAGATTACCAATGATTCTATAGTCATCTTTTCCACAGAAATCATTTTGTATATCAGATAGTTCAAACTGATTTTTATCATTTATTTTATAAGTTAAGGTTATATGTACGTAATTTTCTCTATTTAAATACTTTTTAGAAAGTTTATATTCTAAAGAAATTTTGTCCGTAATCACATTATTTTCAATATAGTAAATAGCATCTTGTAATGTTCTAAAAGTGTAACGACTATCAAACCATTCCCCGCCAAAATCTGTGGTTTTTACATCTAAAGTAAAAATAGCATCTTTCTCAGGCTTGTAAAATAAATCTAAGTTAAATTTTAACCTATCAATTTCTTTCTTTATCAAATTTATAGCATTGATTTTTTTCTCAAAATGAATGGCATTTTTTATAATCTTATTTGGATACAATGTTGGATTGTTGATGATTTCGGTGTAATATTCTATTTTCTTTTCAAGAGAAATAGTTTTGCACCTGTGAATTAAAATACCTGTTTCCAATGTATTAAACCGGTGTTTTATGTTTCGACAATGGCTGCCGATTGCTTCCGAATTAATTAAATTATATACATCTATCATTTTTCTATTTTAATTATTTTTTGTTATTAAATTTGCTGCAAAGATAAAGAGCAACTTTGTCATAAGATGACAGAGGTGATTTTTTTGAGTTACACATCAGAGGAGTTCGCTATGCTATGTTCGAAATGACTGCTATGGTTACTAATTACATTCACTGTTTTTTGTTCAAAAAATCTTCGTCTAATATTTGCGGGTCATCGCTAATGGAGATAGAAACCAAACTTCGAGGGTCGAAATTGAGATTGTCTTTATGGTAAGTCATCTTCAAAATCATCTTTTTCTCCTTAATAACATACTTTTTGATTTGATTCACTTCTTCCTCCGTTAACTCCATTTTGGGGTTTCTGAATAAAATTTCAGGGTTGTCGTCCACCGACATGGGAATGAGACATTGCTTGTGTTTTCTGTTTTTGTAAGGCTCGAATTTGATTATCGGACGATTCCAACACTCTTTTGCTGCCCAAACACCTGAATCGTCGAGCCAAATATCCACCGGCAAGTTGCTTTCGGATTCAGAAACTCTCCGCATCAAAAAACCATCATCACAACCGATATTTTCCCATAGTCCAAAACAAAGCGCCGCCCGTTTTTCTCTGTTATTGAGATAATATTTCAACACTTTCATCGTAACCATTGGAAAATCTATTTGCGCCACCGCATCAAAAATGGCGGTTACTTCCAACTCATCGTCAAAGTTGTTTTTAGCGGCAGGATTAAATCTATTCATAGCCTCCTCAAAAGATATATCTTCTTCAAACGCTGTGATTTTTTCATCTTTTTCATCGTATGCAGTATTATAAACCGCGCAAATCATGGTATAAGGAATGCACGCAAACCGCCAATGTTTGGTATTATACCAATCATTATAAATATCTATCAGATGATGCAATATTTGCCATCTTCCCATTTGTCTGCCAATTTCTACATATTCGATAAAATCCTCAATTTGTTCGGGATTTTCCTTAAAATAATTGGCTAAATAAGGGTATTCGTTGATTTCTTCTTTCATTTTTATAAAATTTTAAAGTTCTTGATATTGTTAATAATTTCGTCAATCGTTACTTCAAACACCTCTGTATCAGTCATACAAGAATACAAACGGTTTTGTTTGGCTGCGTTTATGGCGCCATCACGAGTCGAAAAAACTCCGTGAATTGTTGCTCGTCCAAATTCATAAATATCCGGACACGGTTTTGTCGTTAATAAATATACTTTCATCGTTTTTCTATTTTATATTATTTTTTGTTATTAAATTTGCTGCAAAGATAAAGAGCGACTTTGTCATAAGATGACAGAGGTGAATTTTTTTTGGTTTTTTTGAGTTACATTACAACACATCACAGAAAGAGTGATTTTCTCCACTCTATTATAGATTTTTTTGCCCCTATCGGTATGGTGGTTAATTGATTGCCGGAACAATCCAGCGCTTCTAATGCCGTATTTTGACTTACATCTAAATGGGTTAATTGGTTATGCTGACAATATAAATATTTTAATTTCATATTTTGACTTACATCCAATGCGGTTAATGAATTAGTCCTACAACTCAGCATTTCTAATGCTGTATTTTGGCTTACATCTAATGTGGATAAAGAATTATGACCACAATCCAATTCTTCTAATGTCGTATTTTGGGTTACATCTAATGTGGATAAAGAATTATTATCACAACCCAATTCTTCTAATACCGTATTTTGACTTACATCTAATTCGGTTAATTGATTACCGGCACAATATAAAAGTATCAACTCGGTATTCTTAGTTACCTCTATTGTGTTTAATTGATTATAGTCACACTTTAAATGTGCTAATTTTGTATTTACACTCGTGTCTAAGGCAATTAATTGATTATATCGACAACATAAATAATTTAATCTCTTATTTTTACTTACATTGAGTTCTCTTAATTGATTATCATTACAGTTTAATTGAAATAATTTTTTATTTTTATTTGTTTTTATTTCAATTAATTGATTGCGGGAACAATGTAAATATTTCAAATTTATGTTTGTGTTCAAATCTAATGTGGTTAATTGATTTTCATCACATTGCAACTCGGTTAATTCCGTACACCCATGAGTATTTAATTCAATTAACTCATTATAGGAGCAATCTAAATCTATTAATGCCGCATTTTCACTCACATCTAAACGGGTTAATTGATTTCCGCGACAATCTAAACCGGTTAATGCGGTATTTTCGCTAATATTTAAGCGTGTTAATACGTTTCTTCCACATTCCAAATAAGATAATTTCGTATTGGCATGTAAATCTAAGACCGTCAATTTATTATGGTTACAAACAAACTGATCTAATGCCGTATTCCGGCTAACATCTAATACGGTTAAGTAATTATCGCAACAGTCTAATATTTTCAATGCCGTATTTTGGGTTACATCTAATATAGTTAAAGAATTATTGGGGCAGTCTAATATTTCTAATGTTGTATTTTGGGTTACATCTAATATAGTTAAAGAATTATTGGGACAGTCTAATATTTCTAATGCCTTGTTATTTCTCACATCTAAATGGGTTAATAAATTAAAACCACATCTTAAACTTGTTAGCGCAATCCATTTACTTGCATCTAAATTCCCTGCGATATTTTCCATGGTCCAATCAATCTCAATCAATCGTTTGGGCGATTCATCATTCCAGACAAGACCTTTAATTCTTTTCACCCATGCTTCGCTAATTTCCCAATTTTTCAAATCGCTCAACCGTAATCCTAATTGGTTAGCATTTATTTTGCCTTTTTTTGCCGAAACCTGCAACAAAAATGCACGTAAACCTTCTTTGTCATCTTTGTGGTAGATATTATTCGTTTTCATTATTTATCTATTTTAATCAATTTTATACTCATCGTTTTCTACAGGTTCAATAATTTGAGGTTCGTCCTCTACTGCGTTAGAACAAGCGTCGGAACATATCCATACCTGACAATCTAATCCTGTATCTTCAGTTTCTAAAGGGTTCCAAGTCTCCCAATTCAAATCTTCTTTTTCCCGCAATACTACGTTGTCTGTTTCCATTTTATACTATTTTTTGTTATTAAATTTGCTGCAAAGATAAAGAGCAACTTTGTCATAAGATGACAGAGGTGAATTTTTTTTGTTTTTTTTAAGAGGGCAAAATTACATATTGGGAAAAGATTCCTCACTTCGCTGCGCTACGTTCGGAATGACGGTGTGCGATTGGAGGGAAAAGGGGGCTTAAAAGCCTTTTGAACGCGGATAACGCCGATGACGCGGATTATCGCAGATTTTTTATATTATTGATAGTTAGATATATACAAAATAATAATACATTTATTATCCGTGTAAATCCGTATTATCCGCGTCATCAGCGTTCTTTTAAGACACCACCCGGGCTATCACGCAGAATGCCCATTGGTAATGAAACATAGTGAAATGAGGTTTTTTTATGACTTTTGAAAAAACGTATTCCGAAACAGCGCGATTTCTTTTCTAAAAATTTCAATATCAACTCGATGTCCCATATCATTATACCATTTCAGTATAAAATTCGGATTGGCATTTAACCGTATCCATGCAAAATTCTCGGCGGCAGGGACAACGGTGTCTTTGCCGCCAATCACAAAAACAACGGGGTTGTTGCCTTTTTCCAACGTCGGCAGGCGAATGTCGATAGGACGATGACCCAACGCCGGATTGAAACACAAAGTCGGCAACAGGTGTTTTATTGCCAAATAGTACGCAAAACAGCCGCCCATACTGTTGCCGATAACAGCGTGCGGTTTCTCCGCAGCAACGAACTCGCTCAACCGTATAAACATATCGGGCGTATTCCTGTAATCAAGTTGCGGAGCAACAACTGTAAAATAACATTCCAACACCTCGCGCTTCTCCTGCGATAAGGCACCGTCTAAACCGTGAAGGTAGAGGAGGGAGGGAGGGGAGGGCATGGGGGAGCAATGGGGTTAAACGAGTTCGAGATGAATTACAGGCTTGCCGTTAATAAATTCATTTTTATCAAATTGAATTTCAATTACATCACCGACTTTTATTTTATAATCATCATACCATTTGTCTAACCATCCAAAACGCAGGGTATTATCGGTTGTATCCTTCTTAATGAAAATCTTGTTTTCACTATCTCCATTAATCAATATTACTTGCCCTTTATAATCAAACAAAGGAGATAGTTTTTTTTGCCCTTCTTTATTTACAGATAATATTCCATATTCTAAATCCGTTTTAGTGATTGTCTTGATATATATCAAATCCTCATAATTTTTTGATACTGTTTTTTCATCATTTTTATTTTTATCCCACTCCTGTATTTTAATTTTATCCGACCAAATTTCACATAGTTGTAATAAGTGTCTCATCATTTTTGCATAGCCATTTGGTCCCATTTTAGCATTCGCATATAATTTTCCTCCTCCAACTGGAACATAGTCATTATGGTTTTTAGTAGTTTTAACAAAGTAATTATTTACACTCCCAATAAATGTTGAACTTTCTAATAGTCCGTTAATCTTTTCTGGATATTTTCCATATAGCACATCTAAGAATTTTCGATAACCTCCTTTCCATCCCGTTGTGTCGTTAGTTTCTTCTTTGTCACCCATTTTATGACTAATTTTTATGGGATTATTGCTAAATGATTTGAGGGTTATTTCTACGCTCTTTCTTTCAAAACCGTCATATAGAGTTAAGGGTTCTTCTTCCAATGATTTAAATCCTCCTTCCCACGATTTATTATTATCTTTTTGCAGTAGTTCTTCAAATTTATCTGTAATGCTTTTGGTATTATTATTAATATTGGTACCTAATTTGATATATCCTATCATTTTATCCAAAATGTAGAACCTCCAATACAATCCATCAGTAATAATAATTTTTTTTATTGTTTTTAATTTTTCTGCATATCCCTTGGCTTGCGTTTTATGCGTTTCTTCATTTTCTTTCGTATGCCTATCAAGCGACTTAACTTCAATAAGTACTTCTGGATTAATACCCTTATACAGAACATAATCTGCTCTACCTCCTTTCAAATTATGTTCCGGATATACTTCTCTTGTGTCTGATGTTTTCCACCCTAATGCTTGCAATATCGGCAAAATAATACCTTGTTTTACTGATTCTTCATTGTGATATCTCCATTCGTTGAAACCATCTTTAATGTCATTAATGGTTTCTTCCAAACTTTGGGGAGAATTTTCCTCAATAAATAGTGCACTATTTTCGCTTATTAAAGGTAATGAATAGTAGGAAGATATGTCAACTGAAAGTTTTGAATTACCTTGCATCATAAATTGATTGTTTTTAATTATAGCAGTCCACCTCTTACTGTATTGACCTTCTGTGCGATATTCTTCAATAAACAGATGTTTTAATACATTAAAAGGGATGCAATAATAATCTTTTTCATTTTGGCTGTCAATCCAAAGCACGATGTTGAAGTTGTCACCAAAAGAAGTAATCAACGTATTAATTGCATTAATTTGAAAACCAATCCATTTACCATTACTTTCAGCGGATAAAACATAGTTATTTCCTCCGTCTTTCCAATTTTTTAAGTTTTCGATACTCATTTTTTTTGCTTTTTTATCTGAATTATTCATGTGATAAAATTTTAAATTATTAACTATTTTCAATTCAACTCAATAAATCCACTTTTTTATTTGATGGACCGTATATATTTTTTTCTGATGTTTTTTATTTGTCATAAACTCCAAACATTTTCAGAAAAAAACCTCCGCAAAGATAGCATTTTCTCAATACCCATCCGTAAACGAATATGTTTAATTTTCATATTCCGTTTCCCAAACTTCTATCAATGTATCATACATATCTTTGCTTGAAACGGTCGCCAGATTATAGATTACTCTATCGTACAATTTTCTAATCAATTGACCATCAACCTTGCCAACGTCTTCCGTCTTTACATTGGCGTAAAGAATACCTCTTTTTATATATATTTCGTTACTCATACTTCATCATTAAATTTGCGGCAAAGGTAAAGCAGTACTTTGTCATAAGATGACAGAGGTAAAAAATATTTACAATGAAATTTAATAAACCTAAAATCCGCATTAGACTTTTGAGATTCCTCTTGCTTCGTTCCTCGCAGTTCGGAATGACGGCAATTCGCGGGGTAGTGTGGCGGAAACAACGGCGGCTCTATGGGCGCCGCCGTTGTTTCCGCCTTTTCCCTCAAAGCACACACCGTCATTCCGAATGAAACGTAGTGGAATGAGGAATCTTTCCCTAATGTGGATTTTTTAATTTTAATCTCACCGATACTGTTTCAGCGCTTCTTTATAGATGGCTTTCATTTCATCTGCAAGGCTTTGAGGTTCAATCACTTTCACGTTTTTTCCATGAGAGAGGAGTTCTCCTTTGAAATCTTCGGTAGGATAGATATAGAGACTGATTTTCAACTCTTTGTGGTTGTCTGTCAAGATTTCCTGCGAATTGTGCCATGGTAGCGATTTCACATATTTACCTGCTGTCGGGTTGAATGACAGTACAATTTTCTGTGGTTGTCGGTCTTTGGCGACCCAGATGCCAAAGCAATGTTTTTGTATTTCGTGGATGTTGAAATTCGGATCTTTTTCAAAACGTTTGTCTGTCAAAATTTCCAAATTTGAGATACGGTCTAAGGCATAGCGGCGGTCTTCTTCGTCAACGGCTATCAAATACCATCGATATTGAAACACTTTCAACGCCAACGGTTTAACCACTTTTTGTTCGGGGGAGTCCGTATAATATTTTTGGTAGTCAAAAGATACTTTCAATCTTTTTTTGATAGCGTGTAACAAATCTTCAATATGTTCCGTCCCGGCTGCGTGTCGTTTTTCCAAAAAGATATAATCACGGTTTTTTTCGGTAAATTTCAACGCATTATACACGTCATACGCTTCAAAAAAATGTTCATTTTCCACAGAATCATCTTCAAACTCAAGGTAATATACTTTTTCGGAAAAATTGTACCTAATGGAAACGCCGAAGAGTGAGTAGATTTGTTTCAAATCACGCCCAAAAGTCTCCTTAGAAATATTATAATTATAACCATCTAATTCGCCCCTCCGACTTAGATAATCTTGGATTTCGGCAAGGGTCAATTTTTCTTTGCGAAGTTTGTTTGCTATCAAAATATGTCTCTTGAATGCTTCAATTTGTGCCATAAAATAAAATTTTCTGCAAAGATAGCGGAAATTTTGATTAACCCATCACAAATTTGGCTAAAAAAAGAAGCCGCCCTAAAAGCGGCTTCCCCAACACTATGAAAAATTTTACGATTATGAAAAAAGCAAACTGCCAACCTTCTCAGGTGTAGATGCGGTTCTTTTCACGCTTTTTCCATTTAATTAATAAGCAAAAACCGTGCCAAAGTAAATGTGAAAATCATTTTGAAAAAATATGAAAAAAAATTTGTTTCCCTGCTTTGAATATTGTATCTTTGCCGACATGTAATTAATGCAATCAAAAATTTTATAAATAACTAATAAATAATTTCTTATGAAGAAAAATGTAATTATTATCGGCGCCGCTGGGCGTGATTTTCACAATTTCAACACTTATTTTAGGCATAATGCTAATTATAATGTGGTCGCTTTTACAGCAGAACAAATTCCGGGTATCGACAATCGCGTATATCCAAAAGAGTTGGCAGGAGAAGATTTATATCCAAAAGGGATACAAATTTATCCGGAACACGAATTGCCGGAATTGATTAAAAAATTCAACGTTGATGAGTGCGTATTTGCATACAGCGACAAACCCTACGCCTACGTAATGGGTATCAGCGCTATCGTAAATGCCGCCGGAGCAGATTTCAAATTGATGGGACCGGCTTACACCCAAATCAAATCAACAAAACCCGTTATCGCCGTAGGCGCTACCAGAACAGGTTGCGGAAAATCGCAAACTTCCAGAAAAATTATCGAGTATTTAGTAGCAAAAGGATTAAGAGTCGTTGCCGTTCGTCACCCGATGCCTTACGACCAAGATTTGAACAAACAAAAAGTTCAACGCTTTGCCACAGTTGAAGATTTGAAAAAACACAACTGTACCATCGAAGAGATGGAAGAATACGAACCCCACGTAGTAACAAAACGTAACGTAATCTACGCAGGCGTTGATTATGAAGCGATTTTGAGAGAAGCAGAAAAAGATCCCGACGGATGCGATATCGTATTGTGGGATGGCGGAAACAACGATTTTTCGTTCTATAAATCAGATTTATTTGTAGGCGTTGCCGACCCGTTGCGTCCGGGCGCAGAAGTAAGTTACTATCCGGGAGAAGTAGTTGCCCGCATGGCTGACGTTATCGTTATCAACAAGATAGACTCGGCTTCGTTGGAAAACATCAACACCGTTCGTCAAAACTTAGCAAAAATCAACCCCACAGCCGCTATCGTTGACGCCGCTTCCATCTTAACCATCGACAAACCGGAATTAATAAAAGGTAAAAAAGTGTTGGTTATCGAAGACGGTCCGACATTAACACACGGCGAAATGAAAATCGGCGCAGGTACAGTAGCCGCCATGAAATACGGCGCAGCAGAACTTGTTGACCCGCGTCCTTATATCGTTGGTTCACTGAAAGATACGTTCAACACTTACCCGAATATCGGAACTTTATTGCCGGCAATGGGTTATGGCGAACAACAAATGAAAGACTTAGAAGCAACCATCGCCGCAACACCTTGCGACGCCGTTGTGATAGGCACACCTATTGACTTACCGCGATTTATCAACATCAAACAACCGAAAGTAAAAATCGGCTACGAACTTCAAGAAATCGGACAACCGACCCTCGAAGTCTTCATTGATGAATTTATCGCTAAATTCGTAAAAAAATAAATTTTAGAAAAAAGAGGCGGCTTTTTAGCCGCTTTTTTTTTACACAAATTATATGTAAAAGATTATAAAACAACGACATAATGAAAAACAGAAGCCTTATTTCCATCAACGACCACACGAAGGAGGAGTTGATAGGCATTTTAGACAGGGCAGAGAAATTTGAGAAAAAGCCCAAACAACACATCTTGCCGCACTCGGTGGTGGCGACACTCTTTTTTGAACCTTCCACACGGACGCGGTTGAGTTTTGAAAGCGCCGCCAATCAACTTGGAGCGCGCGTTATCGGTTTTTCCGACGCTTCCAACTCCAGCGTTCAAAAAGGTGAATCGCTGAAAGATACCATTCTGACGGTGAACCAATATGCCGACATCATCATCATGCGCCATCCCGTTGAAGGGAGTGCGCGTTTTGCTTCCGAAGTGGCGACCATTCCCGTTGTCAATGCCGGCGACGGCGCCAACCAGCACCCGACACAATGCCTTTTGGACTTGTATTCCATCAGAAAAACGCAAGGCACGTTGGACAATATCCACATTGCGCTGGTAGGAGATTTGAAATATGGGCGCACCGTCCATTCGCTCACCGAAGCGTTATGTCATTTTAACACAACTTTCCATCTCGTATCGCCCGAATCGTTGAAACTGCCCAGCGCCGTCAAACATCATATCAAAGAGAAAAACCTTGATTATCACCAATATACCGACCTGATGGAGTGTATTGATAAAGTGGATATTCTCTACATGACCCGCATCCAGCGAGAACGTTTTACCGACCCCATCGGATATGAAAAGGTAAAAAACTTTTACATCCTGAAAAACAGCATGTTAAGCAATTCAAAAAGCAACCTCCGTATTTTGCACCCGTTGCCGCGCGTGAACGAAATTGACGAAGATGTGGACAGCAATCCGAAAGCCTACTATTTCCAACAGGCATTGAACGGCGTTTATGTACGGCAGGCTATTTTATCGAGTATTCTTGGCGTTGAACCTGAAAATTAATATAAAAAATAGAAAACCATGAGCGAACAAAGAAAAGAATTAAGCGTGTCAGCCATC
>Ga0082212_10004550_pt1 | contig 19176 bp, 19 predicted proteins | sample TergutNt197P3_FD_71548 | JGI IMG/M metagenome (GOLD analysis project Ga0082212, IMG submission 71548) | Neocapritermes taracua P3 segment gut microbial communities from Petit-Saut dam, French Guiana - Nt197 P3 | ecosystem: Host-associated > Arthropoda: Insects > Digestive system > Gut ... | reverse complement strand
AATGCCTGGCGCGTCAAAGGTGACCGACGTTTGAGGCACGGAACTATGCTTATAAAATCCGATCTGGACGCGGTGCAGAAGTACCTTACTCCGCAATTATCAAAACTTGACGCGCACGGAGTAGCCTCAGTTCGAAGCCGCGTATGCAATCTGTCGGATTTCTGTCCGGGTATAAATACCAAAACCGCAGCTGCCGCGCTTAAAAATGCTTTTGGAAAATGTGAGACATATAAACTTTCATCTGAGGATAAGAATACTGTTGAAAATCTGCGTCTTCAAAACGCTTCATTTCAAACCACCTTCGGAAAAACTCCCGCGTTCGATTATATATTCCTAAATAAATATCCCTGGGGGATGGCGGAAATAAACCTGAAAATAGAAAACGGCGTCATTACCGAAGCGCTAATCTACACCGACGCCATGGATCCTGAAGTCCCGGGAAAACTCAAAAAAAAGCTTGCCGGAAAGCGGTTTGACCCTTATATCGTTAAAGAATTGTCCATATAAAGAGATCCAAAATAATTCATTGTGAGGAAAATACAATAGACGCTTCTACAAGAAATCCCTTACGTTCAATACGCAACGCCGCACTAAGTTTTGACAAAAACGCGCGCGCCTGCGTTATACTTGAACCGCTTTTCACCATTCCGCATACCATGTATTTCGGATATCTCACGCTGTATATGCTCGAGTTCGGCATGACAAAGAAACAAGTAGGTGTCATAACTTCGATAAACCTGACCGCCTGTATCTTTTTCGCGCTTATTAGCGCTTATGTGACCGACAGGTTCGGTCGAAAAAACACTTCACTCATATTTGACGTGATAGGCTGGGGGGCCACGCAAATCATATGGATTTTCGCGAAGAATATCTATTTTTTTCTCGCCGCGACTATTCTTAACGCTTTCGGATACGTAGTAAACAACAGCTGGCATTGCCTTATGCTTGAGGACAGTAAACCGGAAATCAGGGTTCATATCTTTAATTTTCTTCAGATGGCCGGGATCATCGCCGGATTTATGGCTCCCATAGGGAGTTTGCTGATAAAGCGTTTAACCTTGGTTCCCGCTATGCGGATAATGATTTCCTTCGGGTTCTTTTCAATGATGGCGCTGTTTATAGGTCGTCACTTTATGGTATCAGAGACCTCTGTCGGTCTTAGAAGGATGCGCGAGGTGAAGGGAGTCGGAATACTCAATACCCTCAAAACATATCGCGCTCCTTTAAAACGCATAGTTGACGACCGGCTGCTGCTGATAATTCTGCTTATGCGTGCGCTTAACTTCATTCAACTCACCGTTCGAAACACCTTTCTCGCGGTGCTTGTCACCGAACGGCTTCACTTCCCCGCCGAGATGATGGCTGTATTTCATATTCTAACCGCCGCGGTCATGTTATTTGTAATACTGCTGATCACACCGCTTCTCTCACGCGTCACAAGAAGATGGCCGATTACATTGGGCATATGTTTTCATCTCATAGCAACGGCTGTTTTACTGCTCGCTCCGCCTGCGCAAAACTATACGCTTCTGATAATCAGCGCGGTGTTCATCGCTCTCGGAACCGCTATAACCACTCCGCGCATCGACGCCCTCGCCGCCAATACCATCAAAAATGAGGAACGTTCGGTTGTGAATGCCGTAGTGGCGGTAATACTGCTCCTGCTATCGACCCCTTTCGGATTTATAGGCGGTGTTCTGTCGGAGATCGACGCGCGCCTTCCGTTTCTTCTGACCTTTACACTCTTTCTGGTGTGCCTGTTGTTGCTCGGTTTAGCGACGCGCATTGAAAAAAACCGTATTTTGCACAATGAGGAAGAAATCGGCAAATGAACAAATTGAGCGTTTATGGTTGCAAAGCTATCGGTCGGGTGATAAAATTATCAGTGGGTGATTTTAAACTATTCTCTTGCTATCTCAAGGAGCTCCGGATGAGGCTTTCCTCAAAAAAATCGTTTCTTTTAAAGATTAGTTTATTTTTGCTCGTTTACTGTCTTATATTTACTTCCTGCGATATTTTAGACGGCGGCAGTGATAAACAACCGGCGAGCTCCGGCAGCAGCTCTGAGAGCAGTCCCGCAGCCGCTTCTGCGCCAAAAAGCATTAACCTGGATGAAATCGCCTCGAAACCGGCGGTCAGTTTAAAGTATACTACAGACGCTCCGGGAGAACTTGTTGACAGTTCTTCGAGCGGAGATATTGATTACTCTAATACCGGAGACGGGTATATAATGGTCAGATATACCGGTGACTCTACTGGTGATCCGACCGACACGAGATTGCTTATTGAATGCGTAGCCGGAGAGTATGGGAGATACCAGTATTTTCTTCCCCAGGACGGTAAGTATTATCCGTTCCCGCTCACCGAGGGTGACGGACTATATATAGTTTCAATATTGAAAAGACAGGAAGGTTCTTCTTTTGCTCAGCTTCTTGCGACTGAAGTTGACGCCAGAATAGAAAACGAATATCTGCCTTTTCTGATTTCTCATCAAAAAATTGTTTTTACCCAGGATTCCCTTTCGGTTAAGCTTGCCGCCGAGCTTACAAAGGAGGATTCGGGTGTTGTCAATAAGGTTGAATCGGTTTACAATTATGTTATCAAAAACATCAGTTATGACAAGGATAAAGCGGTAGCCGCCGCCAACGGCGAGCTTGAGACCTATATCCCGGATAATGACAAGACGCTGAGAGCAAAAAACGGGATCTGTTTTGACTACGCGACCCTGACCTCCGCCATGCTCCGTTCCTTGGATATCCCTACGAGGATGGTATTCGGATACGCTTCGGTGGGCGATGGGGCGGCTCCCGTATACCATGCCTGGATCTCGGTCTACAGCTCTGAGACGGGTTGGATAGATAATGTCATTGAGTTTAAATCAGTCGGCTGGACCCGGATGGATCCTACCTTTTCTTCCGGGGCAAATGATAAAGCAATGGCGGCGTTCATCGGCGACGGAGACAATTATACCGAAGATTTAATCTATTAATATTTTCCGGCTGTCCACTGTCGATATCGCGAGAAAAAAATGAGGTATTATTTATGAAGAGTTTAAGTTTCACCTACATCTCCTCACTATGCATTGAACTGCATCTGATAGTAAAAGCAGGCATCTCTATTGAGGAGGGTCTCTTGATGCTGGCAGACAGCGACGAGACCAAAAACACTAAATCCGTATTGAATAGTGTCGCCGATAACATGAAGCAGGGAGAAGAGATATTCGATGCCCTGCGTCACACCGGGCGTTTTCCCGAATATATGTGTCAGATGGTTGAAATCGGGACCAAGACGGGGTATCAGGAAGAGGTCTTTAAAGCTTTATCGGAGTATTATGAAGAACAGGACGAAATCAACCGCAGTATCCGCAACGCTATCGCTTATCCGTCAATACTGATAGTCATGCTGCTGTTGGTGGTGGGTATCCTCGTGACGCAGGTCCTGCCGATATTCGGAGAAGTCTACAGCCAGCTCGGAAGTGAGATTCCGGGTTTTGCGAGAATAGTTATGGACTTCGGGAAGGGATTGGCTGCCAACTGGATATTGGCGTTGATTGTCATCGCCGTCATAGTAGGTATCGGCGTTTTACTCGTTAAGGTGCCGGCCATAAGGAAAAAACTCTTTCCGACCGGAAAAAAACAGGATAGCTTGTCCGGTAAAATAGCGTCCGCGCGGTTCGCCTTTGCTTTATCTATGACCATGCAGAGCGGTCTTGATACAAACGAGTCGCTTTTGATGGCGGAGCAGCTGTCGGACAACCCGTATATGAGCAAGCGTATAGAAGGATGCCGGAAACTACTCGATGACGGAGTGTCCTTCGCGAACGCTGTAGAGCAGTCTGATATTTTCCCGCCGATATATTCGAGAATGCTTGATGTGGGTATCAGAACCGGAACCACCGATTCGGTAATGCACGAGATAGCGCGGCGGAGTGAAGACGCCGCGACAGCTGATCTTGATCGCCTTATCGGCCGCATAGAGCCGACATTGGTAGTTATTATGTCGGGTCTGATAGGCGCCATCCTTTTGGCGGTAATGATTCCGCTTACAGGTATAATGTCCGCGATCTGACATCGAGAGGGTATCGGGGTATTCAGATGGGGAAGAAAAACGAAAACGAGTTTATTTCCATACTCAAGAGTAATCTGTTCGGGATACTGCTGTTTTTGGCCATTGCGGTATTGATGGTGAGCGGGTTGAAAAACACCGCGGGCAAGCGTAAGGAGCAGGCGATACAGTCGGCTACCGACAGCATCCGGCGCGCTATAATTACCTGTTACGCCATCGAGGGGAGCTATCCTGAAAGCTATGAGTATATAAGGGATAACTATAATATATATATCAGCGAAAATGACTTTTCAGTTTTTTATACCGTCTACGGAAGTAATGTTATGCCGAATTTCAGAGTCATTGAAAAGGGGTAACAGGAATTGATCAAAAAAGGTCATAAATTCAAGTCCATAGATATTCTGTTCGCATTGATGCTGTTTTCGATTTTTGCAATGTCTGTGCTCATGGTGTTGCTTTCGGGCGGACGCATTTATAAAAACATTGTCGATGATATGGCGTCACAGTACGCGGGGCGCACCAGCATATCATATCTGACAACCAAGATCCGCCACTGTGATGCTAAAGGCGGGGTGCGGGTCGGATCCTTTGGCGACGGGGATGCGCTTTTCCTGTCACAGGAAGGTTCGGACGGAAAGTCATATGAAACAATTATTTACCTCTTCGAGGGTGAAATTAAAGAACAATATGTAGAGAAGGGAAGTTCTTTCTCGCCAAGGACCGGAACAACAATTCTCGAGGTCAGTTCCCTTAGCTTCAGGACAGAGAAAAACGACGTGGTTATTATTGAGTATGAGACCGATAAAGGAGTATTCTCCACTATGGTTCATCTTCGGGTAAAGGGGGCGGTCGTTGCATGAATTCGCGCTCTAAATCCGGACTGTTTATGATTGAGCTTGTTATTGTTATTGTTGTGTTCTCTTTTTCCGCCGCGAAGAGCCTTGAAGTGTTTTTTCATTCGCGTCAGATAGCAGAGCAAAGCAACAACCTCAGCCGCGCCTCTATTGAGGTGCAGACCGCGGCGGATTGTTATAAGTCTCATGGAGGGGATTTTATTTCGACCGCAGAATTTTTAAACGGATCGGTCGAAGACAACAAAATAATGATATATTATGACGCTAAATGGGAAAAGGTCAAAAATTTTACCGAAGCGAGGTATTGCTTGACCATAACCGAGACCGCTACTCTTGAAAGCGTTATTACCGCCGAGGATACTAAAGGCGGAGACCTTATCTTTTCTGTAATGGTGAGAGGAGGTTTGGGTCTTGGATAATAATAAAGACAAACGAAACGATAAAAGCCCCGGTTTCAACGTCGGAAGCGCCTCGATAATAATGGTTTTCGCGGTACTTTGTCTCACTATCTTCTCTGTCCTTTCGCTGATGACTACAAATTCTGATTTAAAACTTTCCAGCCGGGCCGCGAAATCCATAGAAGATTACTACAATGCCGAATACCTTGCAGAGACTAAGGTTCTTGATATTAAAGACAAACTCAAAGGAAACGGATCCCCTGATTTACTGCTCTCGTCTCTGGACGGGGTGACCGTCAGCAGGCGCGGAACCTCAGACACGATATTTTTTATCCAATCCGTAGACGACAAAAGGGATATACACGTAACGCTGTTATGTTCCTCTGACAGGAAATTATCGATAGTTGAGTGGAAACTTATGCAGAACGATAGTTGGAGCCCGGATGCGGGCATCGAAGTTTGGTTGGGAAATTAAAGAAAAGTATATAGCCGGAGGATTAATAATGGATCTGAATATGCTCATAAAAACAGCGGTTGAATCATTCGCGTCGGATATCTTCGTGTTAAGCGGATTTCCGGTAGCCATCAAGGCAAAGGGAGCGCTTTCGCCAATCAACGATGAAAGGATGCTGCCTGACGGGACCCAGTTGCTTGTCGGGCAGATCTATGAACTCGCCAAACGTCCTATGGACAAACTCATGAGATCGGGAGACGATGATTTCTCCTTCGCAGTCCCCGGACTTTCGCGTTTCCGCGTGAGCACATATAAACAGCGCGGATCACTGGCGGCGGTCATCCGCGTTATCTCTTTCGGCATTCCGGACTATCGTGATATAAATATTCCGGAAGGGGTAATGGACATAACCGACAGAACAAAAGGTATGGTTCTTGTCACAGGACCTGCCGGCGGAGGTAAATCCACGACCTTAGCATGCATGATAGACAGAATCAACGAGACACGGACAGGACACATCATAACGCTCGAAGAACCTATTGAATACCTCCATCGAAATAAAAAAAGCATCGTAAGCCAACGCGAGATCGAGCTCGATACCGAGAGCTATCTAACAGCATTATCCGCCTGCCTGCGTCAAGCTCCGGATGTGATTCTGGTCGGAGAAATGCGAGATTTTGAAACCATACGTACAGCAATGACAGCTGCGGAAACCGGGCATCTTGTTATTTCAACGCTGCACACTCTCGGAGCGGCGAACAGCATAGACCGTATAGTTGACGTCTTTCCCCCCAACCAGCAGCAGCAGATACGCATGCAGCTTGCCATGATTCTGCAATCGGTTGTCTCGCAGCAGTTAGTTCCCGGAGTCGATGGCGGTATGGTACCGGTATTTGAGATAATGCACATGAACTCGGCCGCGCGCACGCTTATCCGTGAATCAAAGACCCACCAAATAAATCCCCTTATCGCGTCGTCTGGGTCTGAGGGTATGATAAGCATGGACAACACTCTTTTCAGACTTTGCAAGGAAGGTCTGGTTACGAAAGAGAACGCTATAAGATATTCAATCAACCCCGACGCACTTGAAAAAAGGCTGTAAACAATAAACGGTGTGGTTTATATAATAAAATATTCATTATAATAGAGGAGCGGGTTCCGCTCCTTTTTTGTAAAAAGCAGGATACAAGGTTGTCTTAATAATTCATCCCGAAAAAGGGCAGTTAATAAATGTTGCAAATACTCATAATCGCTGTAGGTCTTTCTCTGGATGCTTTCGCGGTATCGATTTGCGAAGGTCTTGTGATGAAACCGATAATTCATTGCCGGGCGGTTTTGATCGCGCTGTTTTTCGGAGGGTTCCAGGCGCTTATGCCGGTTGTCGGATGGTTTTTCGGAAGATGGTTTATTAATTTTATCGAACCCGCGGCTCCTTGGATAACGTTTGTTTTATTTTTAGTAATTGGCGGAAAAATGATTATTGACGGATTCAGAGCAAAGGATAGGGAAATAAAAGAAACTGATAACGATTTCCATATAAAAAAACTGTTGATCCTGTCATTAGCGACTTCTGTAGACGCACTCGTCGCGGGAGTAACTTTAGGATTTCTGAGCGTTCGGATACTACCAGCCGTGACGCTTATCGGCGGCGTAACTTTCTTGTTTTCTCTATCCGGGGTCTATCTCGGTCACCTGATAGGAATGAAGCTTCATAAAGCCGCGACCGTAACAGGAGGCATAGTATTAGTTTTAATCGGTATTCAAATAGTATTGGAGCATATCGGTCTTTTTCCATAAAAATATCTCCGCTTGTTCCCGATAATAGCTTCTGACAACAGATGGTATAAAATAACAGATACCAATATCGAAAGGATCCGTTCCGTCAAGTCACGGTTCTGTTTTTTTTCGGTCGTCCGGTTTTTTAAACGAACCCGACAGATGCAGAGCTTTTTTCGCGCACAACGGTCCGGCTATCTCATACATTATTCCGGACGAGAGGATAATGGTCATCAGCATATTTCCCACCTCATACGGCAGGATCCTTTGTCCGAGAACCGCTAACCCTATAGAGACTCCCGCTTGCGGAACCAGTGCAAGCCCAAGATATTTTCTGATTTCAGGTTCAGTATTGGTAAGTTTCGCTCCTATCCATGATCCTGTATATTTCCCGGCTATACGGACAAAAAAATAGGTGATCCCGATAATTCCTACATGTTTAAGACTCGAGATGTTCAAACGCATTCCCGACAATACGAAAAATAAGGTGTTTATCGCAGGGGTGAACCCGGATATCTGTTTGAACACCTTCACATTCCCTTTAGTGTTTACAAATACCGCGCCCATAACCATGCAGGCCAGTAAAGACGAGATCCCGAGCGCGCTGCACAGACCTGTCAGAAAAAATACCAATGCGGATATGACTATCAGTCTGTGGTCTCTCGACCGGTTCGGTCCGGTGAGCTTTCCGGAAATGAATCCGAGAAAACCTCCCGCAATAACAGATAATATATTGAATATAAGCGGGAGTATTAAACTATCAATCTTCAGACCTTCTCCTATCCACACTACCTGTATAACGGCGGCACACAAGCTGAAGGATATCAGTGAAACCGCGTCATCCAAAGCGACGATCTGCAGCACGGTATCTACAAAATCGCCTTTAGCATGATACTGCCGGACGGTCATTATCGTTGAAGCCGGTGCGGTTGCTGAACCTATAGCTCCTAACAGCAAAGAAAACTCCAAAGGCAGACCAAACCCCAGATACATGACAAAGGTTATTATTCCGGCCGCGGTTAATGCTTCACACAGGGTGATTATTATAATACTTTTTCCGTTTTTTCTCAGCGTCCGTGTCTTGAAATACCGGCCTATACCAAAGGCTATAAAAGCAAGAGAAATATCGGTAATAAATCCCATATTCTCAGCGATTTCACGCGGAACAAAATTAAACGCGGACGGACCTATCAGCACCCCGGCAAGGATATACCCGGTTACATTGGGCAGCTTAATAAGCTTTGTGATCCGGGTCAATATAAATCCCGCCGACAGCATAAGTGACAGGCTCAGTATTACCTGCGCAGGGATATTTAAGGAAGATATAAATGAATTTACCATCAAATCTCTCCCTTACGGTTATTTGGTTTTTTAATTATAGGGTATAAAGTAACTTTAAGGTCAACAGCGTTATTATTCAGTACGGCTGATTATTGTTTGCAAGTTATTTTTATGGAAAACACACCGATTTTCCGGTTTGCGGTTATTGATTCTTTATAGAATTTTCTCTGAAAAAAAGTAAAAATAGAATAAACGGAACCGACAGCGCCGACACCAGCAGATATCGATATTCCGCGTAAACCGGGGCTATCACCATCAATCCCGCCCACAAAACCAGTATAGGCGTCAGACAAAGAATCTCACGGCGGCGTTTTACCGCGAACAAAAAAGCGACGCAAAACGCTGACAGATGCATCAGCGATCCGAGAGAAATAAAGTTCATATTTTGCAATAATATTCTTTGGAGGGAATGTCCGGTAACCATTTTCACAGTATCCACGGTTTGTAATCCTTTGTATTCACTCATCTCAGCCAGATAGTAGCCTGTTGTCGTCGCAAATCCCGGGTTCCAATACCCCATCGTCTCCCGAAGCCATGCCGTTAAATACGCGTCTTTGTTATCCGGCAGCAAATCAAACCACAGTCGTATGAATTCCCCGAAATTATCATTAAAAAATTCTCTGTTAAATTCAGAATGATACTTAACTGGATCGACGCTTCCGTAAACATAAGTTTCCTTCAATGTTTCAACAGGCATTATTTGATTTAGAAAAGCAGCCTGGTTTTCCTTTAGCTCAGCATCGTTTATCACCGCGTACGCAACTTGCTGTATCATAACCGCGGACAACTCCACATTCCCATAATTACTGAGACCGATAGCTTTATAGACAGGACCTCTTATTATCGGAACTACTAATAATATAGGAAGAAAAAGCGCAATACAACGTTTAAAATGACAGCGCAGCGTTATTGTAATAAGGCACAAGCAAATCAGTATTAACTGATAACCGTTTGCCCGCAAAAAACAAACAGCAGCACAAAGAAGGATAAACTTGACTGCATTCTTAGTCCTGAACAGCCATTCACCATTGCTGACGCTGATTTCATAAATGTCTATTATCATCAACAAAAAACACGCATTCAAAGGAATATCCTTCCACACCGTGACCGAAAGCCCGGCAAAACTTGGAGTAACAACGAAAAGAGCTAATGATGACCAGACAAATATCGCGGGACACCCCTGCCGGCGCAGCCAGATAAGCATATATGCCAATACTCCGGCAAGGAAAAAACTTTGCGCAAACCCAAATAAATATCCGCCGAAAACAATGCTGCCTGCCGACTGACCGAATTTTAGGAATGCTCTTAGTATTAATGTATATACTACCGGATGAACATCGGTCAAAGCCTGTTCACCCAGCGCCTGCCGAACAATGTATCTTGAATCCGGCGATAGAATAATCGGTCCTAAGCTTAGGATTGTCGGAAGCCAAAAAACCATTATTACCGCAAAGTATACAACCCATGTTTTTATCGAAAAGATGGGAACCGGTCTCTCCGGAATGAACCTAATATTGTTTTGTATCAGCGCTCCCAGTCCGACCGCGCATAGTGTATACACCGCTGACAGTGCGATAAAAGGAATTATTAACCAAACCCCCCAGCTGTTCGCGGGTTCGCCTCCGGTATCGACCGTTCGCCCTGCTACTCTGAAAAAAGCAGCCGCGATTCCGAATATCATAAACGGAATGAGCTGCCGCCTGATAAAAAGATTGTTTCCAAGTCCGAAATATGAAAGCGCCGCAATTATAAACAGAACAATTAGTCTCGATATAAACTGTTTTTCCGCGGAATCAAATAATGCGATACCCCATGTATACATGACCCCGATAAATACCGCGGCGACTGGAAACAGGTTTTTTTTTGCCGAAAAAAATTTTGGAATCATTCGCTTTTTCACAATCCATTTTTGCTGTTTAGCAAGTATATTCCGGTTTTATCATATTATCATCAGTAATGCCGCGAGTTCAAAATCTTGCAGTTTATACATTGTATCAGCAAAAAACCCCGTATTTCAAGGGTTTTGCTTTTTATGGTGTCCCATAGACGAACCGAACGTCCGACCCTTCGCTTAGGAGTTATATCTCTGCTTTTTACGCTGTACGCTATGACTAATAATAGCATAGATTGTGATGAAAAATCCATTATTCCGGCGTTTTTTGTTTTAATCTGTACAGACCGCACATCTGGATTTATACGATGATAATGCTTTGTGTTATCGCTCCATAAATGCCGCCATGCATCGTCAATTTGTTTCCCCCCTGCGTTTAGCCTCCTTTACTCTGTGGATTTTTTATTTTAGCAAGTTTAAATACTGTTCCATCCGTTCTTTGAGGTATTCGGCGATCATTTTGACCATCGGTGCGGAATTATTTTCCCGGAAGTGGCTGTCAAAGCAATCATAATACCGTTTTTGGTCCGAAAACTTCATGTTGATTGGCGGATACCCGCATTGCATAAGCATAAAGTTCAAGATCAACCGCCCGGCGCGTCCGTTGCCGTCAATAAACGGGTGGATACCCTCAAAATTCAAATGAAACAACGCGGCACGCTCTATAGGATGACGCTTATCTTTGGAGAAGTCATATAAAAGCCGCTCCATCTGTACGGGAACGAGGTATGGCTGCGGCGGCTCTATATGCGCACCCATAATTCGCACAGGAATAGAACGGTATACACCCTTGTCTTCCGGTCTGTCCAGTAACACAAGAGAATGAATATCCTTAATAACTTTTTCTGATATCGACCTTTTATCTAAAACAATTTGCTGCACATACAAAAATGCGTCGCGGTGACCTACCGCTTCCAAATGATCTTTAAGCGGCTTTTTATCAATTGTCACGCCCTCTAAAACTAACGCGGTTTCCCGAAGCGTCAACGCGTTTCCCTCAATGGCGTTGGAGTTATAAGTATACTCTACAAGAAACTCATCCTGCAAACGCTTCAATTCACCTTGCGTCAAAGGACGGAGTTTATCCAATTCGCCTTTGAGGGTATCAATCCCGGAAAAGATCGCGGCGTATTTTTTTGGAATATCCATCCCACGCAAAGTCCTGCCATCAACCGGCTTAATCGCATTTGACGGAATGAGATATGCGCGGCCTTGCTTATAGGCGCCATCTATTTTCCCCTCATCACATAAGACTCGAACGCGACGGTCTGATATACCCCATTGTTCCGCCGCTTGTTTTACGTTTATATAATCCATGAAAATCACCTTTCTTTCTATAAAATCATATCACAATACCGGAATAATATCAATAAAATAATGCCATGATCACAAGATATTATTCCGAATAGTAGTTTCAAACCGCCTCGTCAACGGCAGTCGAATTTCTTGCAGTAGCAAATAAAAAACACCGAAAACCACGCTAAATCAAGGCTTTCGGTGTTGACGATGGCGCCCCGGAGACGAATCGAACGTCCGACCCTTCGCTTAGGAGGCGAATGCTCTATCCCCTGAGCTACCGGGGCAAATTAAAACTTCCGTCAGTGAAGCTTAAAACGGCAGCAGCTATATTATACATCATTATGCGGCGAGTTAAAAGTAATACTCTGCCTAAAAATTTTCTTCTTGTGTTGGGCTTGGGCATTATTATACAATAAACATATTACGGAAAACGGGAGGGCATTATGACCGACAAATTGATTGAACAGTGTATCTCGATTGTAGAAGAACAACAGTTAAAACTTCGTTTTGAGAAACTCAACTACGATGACGCGTTCGCCTTGGGGAATTATGTTGTTGAAACCGCTAAGGAAAACTACAGCAAGCCGGTAGCAGTCCGTATTGACGTTGAAGGGGTAACCGCATTTTACTGTCTGATGGAAGGTACCGGTCTTAACAATGACTGGTGGATGAAAAAGAAACTCGGAGGATGCCAAAAGACCGGTGAGAGTTCTTTTATGAACTTCCTTAAAATCAGGGCGGCCGGCCGCGATGACGAGTTTCCCTGGAGTAAAAACGAGAGCAGTTTCGCGGTTGTGGGAGGTTGTTTTCCGCTGTGCTTGCGAGACGGAAACAATATCGGTTATCTTATGGTATCCGGCCTGCCGCATCAGCAGGACCATCAACTGATTGTCGACTCCTTGAGCGGATTTCTCGGTATAGACGTTTCGTCTGTTCTCGGCATCTTTCCTCGTGACTAAGTGACCGCTTAATTAAGCAAACCGCGAACAGCAATATTGCATTATGTGCCCATTTCCCCTTGCGGTGGAGCAACACAATAATAAGGCAGACGTTATGATTATTTATACCGTATAGCGTTAACAGTTCATATTACGTTCTTATTGATTTAACCACAAAGCGGGACGAACCCCGCCGGACGACAAGATGCCGCTCCAGTGTCCGTACCCATAACAGATGATACCGTCATATTCTACGTAGGCGGCAGTTACTTGTTCACAACCCGGCGACCGAAGCCACCAATGAGATTCCTCACCTTTTTTGGTTAAAGTTGTTCTTGCTAAGTTGTCGTCGAAGTATTTTTCTGCTTCATCGAGGCTTAGTAAAAATACTTTGTCGGTGGTGTCAGAGCCACCAGTCGTATTGTATTTCCGATTATCGTTGTTGACGATTCTCGTTTCAGCGATTTGTCCCTTTTCTTCCGCCGAAAAGGTAGTTTCATAAAATTCTCCATTCAAATATCGGCGCATTTCACTGTGTTTCCATGTTATTGCCTCATCAGCTGAGTGGTATGACCGTTGTGACAGTATTTTTTCGCTCACCACCAACGCTTTACCGTCTTTTGTTTCCAGTACCTGCCAGTCACATCCTCCAAGTTTAATTGTGCTGCCCGGATTATCTGCTTTGTTCATAGTAATAACCTCCGAATATTTGATTAATTATCGCTAACTATATTTTACTACGCCAGTATTGATGAATCAATGAGAACATCTATATAGCAGTAGGAATCAAACATCTTAAATGAACGACGAAAGGGGTCTGCTCATGTTTAACGAGATTTGCATATACGAAGCTAAGATAGAAAAGCAGGACGAGATAGAAGCGTTGATGAAAGAGGTCGCAGAGTTCTATTTGTCGCAGCCCGGCGTTATAGACGTTAAATACATTAAGCGTACACATCGGCAGGAAGATTTCAACGCAGTCAAAGAAGGCAAACCTCCTATCAGGCTTACCCGATATATCGGTAAAGTTACCTATATGCTGTATCTGTCTGTTGAAAATGAAGCCGTCCATGCGAGTCTGTGCAAACCCGGATTAGAGAAATTTTATAAGAGGTGGAACCGTTGTTTGACTGCGATGCCGAAGATATACTTGGGCGAAAACATCGTATAGTCGCCTATGTTATCCTTATATGAGCAATATTAAACACTGACTGAATAGTGGGTATAACTGCGGCGCTTTATCCCGCTATATTGTAATATGAACCCATTTTCCCTTGCGGTAGCGGAACAGCGCCATTATGAAGCAGATGACGCTGTCAATAACAAGAGCTATCCATACCCCGGATAAGCCCATATCAAATACGTTCAGGAGCAAAAGGCTGCCCAAAGGACGAACCAGCAGAACCCCGATAAAGGTAATTAACACCATATATTTCGCGTCTCCGGCGCCCCGCAGAGCGCTTACATAAACAAAACGGGCGTTCATGACAGGGTTCGACAGCGCGACTATTTTCAGCATATTCGCCGCGAGCGCGATTATAATAATATCCTTGCTGTACATCCCCGCTAATAAACTGCCGCAGGTAAAAAGCATCACTGCTACAAAGCTCGACACCATATAACCAAGATTCTGGGTCATTCTGACATACGTTTTGGCGAGGTCGGCGCGTTTGCGTCCAAGGCATTGTCCGACCAGAGTTGTCGCCGCAGTCCCGAACGCCATCCCGGTGGTGAACGATAACTGCTGGATATTCATCGCGACCATATGCGCCGCGTAGGCAATATCTCCCAGAGAGGTCACTATTTTAGCGAACCAGAGCATACCCGCGCGCATTACGACCTGTTCCAAAAGCGCGGGGACACCTATATTGATGATGCGCTTCATCATGGGAAAATCGAGTCTGATGCGGGATTTAAGACTGAGATTCAAATATTGCCGGTTTCCGGCGACCGCGTATATAGCCAGCAGCAAACCGACAAGCTGTCCTATGACCGTGGCTAACGAAGCGCCCGCAACTTCAAGCCGCGGGAAACCAAAGCGTCCGTTTATAAGGCAGTAGTTGAGACACACATTGACGATATTCGCGATAGTATTGTTATAAAAAGCGGCTCTGGTGTTTCCGGAACCTCGAAGAGCCGCGTTGATTGCCATAGTTATCGACATGGTCGGAAATCCCCAGACTTGAATTTTAAAGTACTTAATTCCTTCAATTATAGTCTGTTCCGAAATCTCGCTGCCCGCGATCCAGCGTATAAGCGGTTCCAGCAAGAAAATCATCGCCGCGCATAAAACAACCGTGACGGACACGGTAAGCAATAGCGATTGGATAAAAGCCGAGTTAGCCCCATCACGGTCGCGGGCGCCTTTATTTCTCGCTACAAGCGCCGTGGTTCCGATATTCATTGCCATAAAGGCCGCCATCATTATAAACTTCGGCTGTGTAACAAGTCCGACAGCAGCTATGGCGTAGGCTCCGAGTCCTCCCACCATCATCATGTCGAACATACTCATGAGAGAAGTCAAGAAATTCTCCGCCAATGCGGGCCATGTCAGAGAGATTATCAGGCGTCTTCTCAGACTGCGGGATTCCGTCTCAATATCGATGGTTTCTACCGGCGCAACCTGTTTATCCTTTTTTGCGGACAGTTTTTCCTCCGCGTCTGTATTATTATGTTCCGGCTCATTCCCCATTTATAACTATCGCTTTCATTTTATCGTTTAGAAGTTAACGATCAGATTTGGAAAACTGAAGCTTCAGGATATCATTAAATAATCTATCCTGCTGCTCGGGAACTGCCTCAAAGCTGAACCTCAAGCCATAATCGTAAGGATAGGTGAAAATATTCATATTTTTATGATTTCTCATTACCTTGGCCGGCAACGAATAGTACGAAAACACTGAACCCGGTATAACAGTAAAATCAAGGGTAAGCAAATCCCCCTTTTGCGCCGGAAGCCGTTCGTTTGTAAAAAGCCGCATTCCGTCCCGGCTGATATCCCCCGAAACGGAATTGCAAATAAACCTGCCTTTAAACGAGTTCTCCTCCGATTCATCATATTCATGAACCTTAGTTTGAGTTTTTATATCAAAACGTACGGCGGCTCTCCTTGAGCTTTGCTCAAAATCACCGGTCTGTGTTTCGAGAATAATAGTATCATATATGCTTTTTTTTGCGCCTCTGCCTAAAACCCTGCACTCCGCCTTATACACGACGTCGCGGATGATAAAAATCGCGGTGACCGGTTTATCCGCAAAGCTTTCCGGGTCATCATAGATGTCCTGACTGTATATAAAAAATGACCTGCCGTCAATATTGTCAATGTATTTGGCGGTCAGTTCTTTATTATCATCCCCGGTATAAATAGTGACCGGAAGACCTTTGTCTATTCTGCTTATGTGCATAACGCCGACCCCGAAGAAACAATTATCCCGTTTACGTTAAACCTTGATTTTATATATATTATACATCTCGTCGCATCGTTTGATGGATTCTATATAAATATCCCCGTATTCCTCGAGCGTAAGACTGAGCAGGGCACCGGCGGACTCCGCTTGCTTCCAGTCCGCGTTATCATACGCTGAAATAAATCGGAGAACGGCGCTGTATAAGCTGTCGCTCCCCACGGGGTCCATAAGAGCCTCTTTGATACTGTCATCGATATTAATGGAGGACAAAATCACGTCAAAGGGAGCGTCCATAACCGCGTCCAGCATGGAAAACAATCCTAAAAGTGAAAAGCTTGAGGCGTCTCCGCTTAGTTTTTTTCGGTTGCATATCTCCTCGGCAGTCCAGGCGCGTATCATCGAATGTTTTATCAGCTCGTTTGGTTTTTCCATGTTCATGCCGTGCATCAAAACAAAAAGCATCCAGGTGCGCAGCTCATCCAAGCCCACCCGCGCTATCGCGGTGCTGGTAACCTTTGTCTTATGCATCGCTCCGTATCCAACAGAGTTCGCGAGTCTGAGCAGTTTGTATCTCATACCCGGGTCATAATCGATTATTTTAGCCATTTTCTGAATGTCGCAGTTGTCGTCATGCAGCATTTCAAGCACCTGCATGGCGTTTATCTGCAGCGGAAGCAAAACTTTGTTTTCTATAAGCGACGGCCGGCTGAAGTAATACCCCTGGAAAAAAGTATAGCCGTATGCCTTAGCTTTAATAAAATCCTCTTTAGTCTCAATCTTTTCCGCGAGAAAAGATATCCCTTTATCTTTAAATGCCGCAACAATACTTCTCAGCTGGCTGTCGGTGGAGGTCAGAAAATCCATCTTGATTATATTCGCGAAACGTATAAACCCTTCGGTTGAATCGGTGAGCACGTAGTCATCTAAAGCCATGGAAAAACCGAGATTTTTCAATTTTTCACAAGCCGCAAGGACTTCTTCCGTCGGTTCGACCGTTTCGAGTATTTCAATAACGAGATGCTCGGCAGGCAGCAGGGTCACCGCCTCATTTACCAGCAGGCTGTCGGTGAAGTTGACGAAACCTGGTTTGTTATCGGTCATACTTTCAAATCCGCCGTCAAGAAACGCGCTGAGGATGACCGATACGGTCGATTTATCACCGTCTGACGCAGAATATGCGTTTTCATTCGGATTGTTTCGATACAGCAATTCATATGCCGCGACCTTGAGTTCCTTATCGAAGATAGGTTGTCTGGCTATTACAATATTCATTGTTGACGGCTTACCTTTCGGGGAGGTTGGTGTTTTTTGCCGGGAGCGCGAACGATGGTTCCTCGGACTTATCGGTTACTTAAAGTTTAAAAATAAAATCCGGGATAACGTAACGATGCGTATTCTTTTTTTACATAATATACCATAATTTTTTATTTTCATCACCTTTTATAATGAAATTCAAGCTGTGTTAAAGATCACCGTTCATAACAAGCGATTATCTCACCTATGTACATCGTGTGCATATCGCGCCCTTTATAGAATTTATCGAGCGTTTCCTCATAAACAAACCCCTGCTCAAAAATTTCATTGGTAAACTTTTTTTTACATATGAATACCAACTTTGCCTGCTCAAAAGTCGGGCATCCGTCTATAAAGACAGGGTTCAGCCCGGTATCGAGCATTTTATCTATCTCTCTCCCCGACTTTGATCCTAATCTGTTCAGCTGCTCCGAATACCCTTCTTTGAGAACCGTCAGTGAAAATACCTCGTTTTTCTCAATGAACTCATGGGTATACCGGCTTTTCCTGACATATACCGTGGCGGCTGGAGCGCCCCAGATATATCCCAGCGCGCCCCAGCTTATAGTCATGGTGTTAAAATCCGTTTCATTTCCCGCTGACAGCAGCATCCACTCCTTGTTCAAAATATCGAACGGGTTAAGACTCAAACTGCCGTATTCCACCTTTCTCAATTGCATAATGAAACCTCCGTATGAATTTGTAATATATGGCACAGTGTTTTTAAGCTGATTAACGTTACCACGATTTATACCAGCAGTCAATTCAAGTCCTTCGGCTAAACCGGAGTTTAAGCTTCGCGAAAAAGTACCGAGTCTTAAACTGCGTATTTTCGTATATAGTTCTATATGCTTCGCTGAGAGTAAGCGACTTGTCATTCACAACCCTCGGAAGGGCTATTATATACACAAGCACCCGCAGGACAAAAGAGATGCCGAAAAGAAGTTTATAATGATCGAGGGTTCTCCCGAATACAATTATACTTAAATCTTTCATCAAAGGAGATAATATCTCCAGCAGCGCTCCACCGATAATCAGTGCCGCGCCCGACGCCAGCGAGTTGACCACGGCGTAAACCGCTATGGCAACGGAGCGGCCTTGTTCCGGGGTATGGGTAAACTGCATGCTGACGGTACAGACATCAACGGCGCTCCAGCAAATCCCGCCAAAGAAATTAAACAGAAACCAAGCCCAGATACTGCCGGGGGTGGCGGTGAACCATACAAGTATATTCAGCGTACTCATCGCCGTAATAATAATAAGCAAGGGTTTGCTGCCATATCTGTCTATGAACTGTCCCCAGCGGGATACGATCAGCATGGTCACGACTCCGGAGGTTATTTGTCCGAAAATAATAACGCTCGAGAATGATAAATTTAATACATCTAAGGAATATTTCCCGAAAAACGGACCAGCCAGATTGCACGCGAAGTTCCAGCAGATCCAAAAAATCAAAAAAT
>Ga0082212_10004549_pt1 | contig 19179 bp, 23 predicted proteins | sample TergutNt197P3_FD_71548 | JGI IMG/M metagenome (GOLD analysis project Ga0082212, IMG submission 71548) | Neocapritermes taracua P3 segment gut microbial communities from Petit-Saut dam, French Guiana - Nt197 P3 | ecosystem: Host-associated > Arthropoda: Insects > Digestive system > Gut ... | reverse complement strand
ATGGCGAAAAATTAACGAAAGGCGAGTTTTAATCATGGACAAAAACAAGATAATTATGCAGAGAATTGCCATCGCCGATATGCTCCCTGCGGCTAATCACACTCGCACGGATTTACAGCCGTCTGATTTGGCTTACGAGCAACTGCTCCGTTCCATCGACGAATTTGGGTACATCGACCCGATTATTTGGAACAAACGCACGGGCAATATTGTCGGCGGGCATCAGCGTTTCAAGGTGGCATCGCAAGGGACTGCGACTTGGCTCGGTGAGGCAGATGAAATTTCCACAAGTGACACCAATTTCGGTCAGGTCACGCTGAACGCACACAAGCTCGGCACGATGATTAAAGTGTCACAAGAATTGCTCGATGACAGCGAATTTCCGCTTGATTCATTTATGGCTGACGACTTCGGTCGCAGACTCGGCGTTCTTGAAGAAGAGGCATTTATCATCGGTGACGGCATGAATAAACCGACTGGATTTTTAACGACTGCTCCGACTGTAACTACGGCGGGTGACACAATAACATTTGATGATGTTATGTCTTTGTTTCACGAATTAAAACCGCCTTACCGTAACAAAGCAATCTTTTTGTGCAATGACACGACAGTCAAAACGCTCCGTCAATTGAAAGACAACTCGGGTCAGTATTTATGGCAAGCCTCATTGGAGGCGGGGACTCCGAGTACGCTTTTGGGACATTCCGTTTATGTGTCTCGATTTATGCCCGAGATTGCGGCGAGTGCAAAAGTGCTTGCTTTCGGCGATTTCTCGTATTATTGGATTGCCGACCGCAAAGGTCGCACCTTCAAGCGTTTAGATGAACTGTTCCAAACCACCGACCAAATCGGGTTTAAAGCGACTCAGCGTGTGGACGGAAAATTAATACTTCCCGAGGCTGTGAAAGTCTTGAAAATGGGAACAACTTAATGGAAAAACTGCTCATAAAAGTCAAGCAAAATCTCATTCTTGAACACGACCAAGACGATGAGTTGTTGAGGCATTTTATTTCTGCGGCAGTCGCTTATGCCGAGCGTTATCAGCATAAGAAAAGCGGGAGTTTATTGAAAAGCAAAAGTGGAATGCCCACAACGACCGAGCAAGCGATTATTATGATGGCGAGTCACTTTTATGAGTCTCGTGATGGTTCGACTGGCGGGTTTTTCGCCGATAGTGTCGGGGCGGCACAGCAAGTGAGAAATGCGATTGACTCGCTTTTGATGCTTGATGTGACGTGGAGGTTTTGAAATTTTACGAGGGGAGGGATATGGCGTGAAAGAAGGCGAATATACAATCGGCGGTTTGTTAGAGAGCGGTGATGTTAAGGAAATGGACGGTGTGTTTTTTGAATATTACAACAAACGCTTTGAATTCTACGAAAAAGCTCAAAAACAGCGTTTGTTGACTACAGACGAGATTCGCAAATTAGAAGGCTTACCGCCAAGAGAACGTCTATGAATTTTAATTGCAACAGTTTTTTTATACTGAGACTGTTGCAATTGTTTTCTGTCATTAATACGCTTTCATTATCATATCACAATTCACGAATATAGTCAACTAATTTGTGAAGATAATTTTGCTTATTTTATTCAAGCCTCGATTGAAAAATAATCGGGGTTTTCCTTTATAATAGGTTATACGGACAAACAGTGCTTGCATAGCCTTGTACAGGGTGATTATTTTGAATGAGAATAATTGCAAAAAAGAAGTGGAATACATACAAATTGAAAATACATTGTTCAAAGTAACTGAATATTACAAAGGAAGTGTAACTTTAGATGGTATTATAAAAGCAGGGCTTAAACGTGATGCGGAGGCGGTTCTGCGGCAAATGGATAATGATTGAATTCGGCAAAATTGCTTGACTTTAGAGGGCTTTTGTGGTATGATTGACCTATAGGTTTAAAGCCGTTTGTTGCTGTAGGAAGGAGTTGTAATGTTAAATCAGCAACAACAGAAATCGGGGGCAATATACCTTCGCCTCTCTCGGGACGATGGCGGTGATGCTGAATCTAATTCGATAAACAACCAACGTGATATGCTCAAGCAATACGCAAAAGACAAAGGCATAATTATCAAGCACGAGTACGTTGATGACGGAGTGAGCGGTGTCACTTTTGACAGAAGAGGTTTCGGCAAATTAATCGAGGATATAGAGGTAGGGAGGGTAGGCACTTTGTTGGTGAAAGACCTTTCTCGACTTGGGCGTAATAACGCTTTAGTAGCTTATTATACCGAGATTGTATTCCAAGATTATGGTGTAAGGTTCATATGCGTTAATGATGGATTTGACAGCAGTTCTGGTGACAATGAAATCATGGGATTTAAGAGCGTAATTAATGAGTTCTACGCTCGTGATATCTCGAAAAAAATCCGCTCAAGTTTCAAAACAATGGCTCTGAAAGGCAAGTTCACAGGCTCAGTTCCGCCGTATGGGTACTCATTAGACCCCGATGATAAGCATCGTTTTGTAGTCAACCCCGAAACTGCACCGATTGTGAAAGAAATATTCGCAATGTCAGCAAGAGGCATGAAAACGAGTCAAATTGTTACACATTTATCTGACAGCGGAATTCTCACACCTCGTGCATATTTTGAGAAAGTAAACGGTTGGTTTCAGAACAGAAAGTACAAGGAATATCCGACAGAATGGCATTATACCACGGTTTTTGGAATCTTGAAGAATCGGCAATACTGCGGTCATTTGGTGTCACAGAAAACAACGACACAATCTTTTAAGAACAAAAAGATTGTGTTCAAACCCGAAGACGAGTGGATTATTTACAGAGACACGCACGAGGCTTTGGTAGACGAGCAAACTTTTGAGTTTGTGCAAAGCCTTATAAAGACAAAAAAGCGTGAAAACAAGGCACAAGTTGACAATATTTATGCAGGGCTTTTGAAGTGTTCGACCTGCGGTTACAACTTATGTTATGCGAGTCCCACGGGTAGAGAAAAAACAGGGGCTTACTATTGCAACATTTACAAACAACGCAGTCGCATTAAGGCTTGCACATCGCATTATATTTCATCACGGTTGCTCACAAGTCTTGTTTTTAACAGGTTTCAGAAAGTTTCTGAGTTGGCGAAAGAATACAAAGACAACTACGAAGAATTCTACAACAATTGTATTCTTAACGGTGCGGATTTGAACCTTCGTTTTCAGCGACAGGAATTAGAGAAACTCCAAAGACGCATTTGTGAATTGGATTCGATTCTCAAGAAAATAGTGGAGCAGAATGCTTTGGGGGCTTTGACAGATGAGCGATTTGCCTCTCTTTCGGCGGAGTACGAAAACGAACAACAGGGGCTTTTCAAAAAAGCGGAACAAATGACCAAGGCGATGACCCGCAAAAGATACAGCTTGCAAAACACAGAATTTTTCCTTAATGCCATCGGCAAATACGAAAATGCCGCCGAATTGACCGCTCCTATGCTCCATGAACTCATAGAAAAAATAGTGGTTTACCAGTCGGAAGGCAAAGGAAAATCAAGAACTCAGGAGGTTGAAATCCACTGGCGATATATCGGGCTTTTGCCCGATTAAAAAAAGGCTTAATGCCCTTCGTTATACATATATGACTTGCGTGACTCCCAAATATCGCTTAGTTACGGTGTGGCTGCTGTGATTGTATATATCGTTTAAAACTGTAGGCGAAACGCCGCTCTTCCAAGCGTGGTAGCCGAAAGTCTTTCTGAGAGAGTGGCATGATACGCGATTCGGGAATTTTAGTGACTCGGCGGCTGTACGGATTATTCGATAGGCTTGTATTCGACTGATTGCTTTCTTGGTGTTAGGATTCTCAATAAGGAACGCTCCGTGCTTTGCGGATTGCACAGCGAACAGAGCCAATGCTCTGACGGCATCTTTATTAAGAGCAAAGGTTTTTGACTTTCGGGTCTTGCCCTCGGTGATTGTTACGCTTTGGCGGACGCGGTGGTTCTCGAAATCGTAAACATCCGCCCAACGCAAACGTAGTAGGTCGCTGATGCGGAGTGCCGTGTGTACTCCGAGGACTATTAAAACGTAATTACGAGTCTGTCCGCGTTGCAGATAATACTCAGCCAGTTGGCGGACTTGTTTCTTATTTCTAATCGGTTCTGTGGTCATGGTGAATCCTCCTTAAAATAGGGCTATAGCCCATGTAACTTACTTTATAGTATGTTACCACGGACGGATTTGCTTGATTATAAAAAGGAAATCAGACTGTCAGTTAAGAGGTCGCGGCATGAATTTTCGGACAGGCAATCACGAAAATTCTTAGGTTTTTAGTCATTAAAAAAGCCCATGTAACATACTATAAAGTTTGTTACATGGGAAACGGAAAGATAAAAAGGAGGTCAAGATAATGTTGTCATATCAAATAAAAGAGTATTACGAGTTTGCCTTAAATAAATTAGAAAAATTCGAGAAAATCGCTGAAATATTATTTGAATTCGAGAAAAACTATCAAGACCTTTCTCATAATGTTTTGAGGCAAATTTTGAGTGAAGCCAAAGGTGAAAAAGATGGTTTTAATCTGTGTTATGTTTTAGAGGGGAATTCGCTAATAGAGGAATTCGAGAAACTGAATAAAAAGTTTCGTAAAAATATTAAATTGAGACAAATTACCGAAGGCTTTAGCGAATATAAAAAAGAGATAACTGAATACAGATTCAACAGAGGCATCTCTGACCTTGATGCCGAAACTCTACTTATAGAAACTGATAAAATGTTGTCCGAGTTATACGACTGCTTGCTTCGCTCTGATGAAAGGTCGGAGTATGTTGTATTAACTCAGAAACTCCATGCTTTTGTAAATCAATATACAGCATTCAAGAATAATTATATCAATGTTTTGAAAATGTTTAATTTTCAATTAAATGAAGGTGATATTCCACCCCATTTATCTACTATAGAAATACAATTACTCGAACGAAAATTTACATTTGATGAGTTTATCCGATATCTAATGAGCATTAGAGAAATTTACCATATTACTGGTGAAATGATGTATGGAGAAGTAAGTTTTTAATCTTTAGAAATCATTAAAATTGAATCTGGTTCGTTATTTGCGAAGATTTTGGGTGATATAAAAATCATTGATTTTTTGAAAAAATTATTTAATAAAATTATTGAATTTATTCGTAATACGCCTCCCAAAACACCGCTTGGGGACTTAGGTGAGCAAATACAAGATGTTTTGCTTATCTATGATGAGCTTAAAGGACGGGATGAGTTTAATATAGAATCGGAAATCGTTCGTAAAGCAATTAAACCATTAGCAGATAACGTTCTTGAATTAGTTACATCTACGTCAAAAGGAAAGGTAAATGATAACGAGTATGAAATATCAAACGAACAAATACAATTAGGGTTTCGTACCGAAACTACATTTCTGATAGAACAACATAACGATTTACAAGAAGTGGGGAATAACGAAACCAACTTTGAAAATAAAGTTATTTCTGAAACAGAAGATGTTGATGATGAAACTTTACTCCACTGTTAAAATAAAATATAAAAATTACGAAATGAGGAAAAACTAAAAATTATGGCAAAAAAGAAGTTACAAGTGTTTGTCGCAGGAAACTTTGAGGGCAAATCCTCCGATGATAAGTTTAATATCACAACAACTATTTTAGAAACTGGAAACATTCCACTTGGCATAGAATCGATTGAAGAACCTTCATTGGAAAAATCTAAAAACGAAATTAATGAAAGCGATATCGTTTTGCTGATAACGGATGAAAAATATGACAATCTCTACAATGAAACTGAAAAAAGTATTACGGAATTAGAATATAATCATGCCCTTGATGTAAACAAGCCTGTGATTTTATTTGAAAACAAGAAAAACAAAGATAATAGAGACGATAAACTAAAAAAGTTTATAAGCAGGGTGTTGCAAGATAGAAATAACTTACCACACTACAGTTGGGATGATATTGGAACTTTACGTATTGGCATAAATAAATTTTTAACAACAGAAGGAGCAAAAACTTGTGAAAAATTCGGATATAAAATAACAGGTTGGGAAAAAGGACGTATGTCTTTGCCATCTGACCAGTTATTTGTGTTTGTTTCTGGAGCCCAAGCAGTAGGTAAAACTACTATATCTGATAAATTGAATAAAGAATATAATTTTACCACCGTGCTTGGAATGGACGTTATAAGAAGTGCAATGGGATTTTCAGACGATTTAGGTGAGTCAAACACTTCAAAATTAACACCTTCTGAATTTGAGGAACGAAGAGAAAAAATGCTTGATTCTTTCATAGGTGTAAAAAATAGATTGATAAAATTTAAAAAATATAATTATTTTATCATTGAAGGTGTTGATATTAGCCCCAAACTATGCTTTGAAAAGTTTACAGAACTTTTTAGAGATAGTTGTGTGTTTATTAATGTTATATTGAATGATGAAAATAAACACAAGGAGCGATTTAGAGGCTGGGAAAACGACCGCAATACGGTCGATGAAGTGAATCAGTCTGACCGTGAAGAACGTTATTCAAGGCAATGGGAAATAAATTCAACACAAAAAAAGGCGGTTGAAGAAATTATTGCTACCAAAGATGTTGCTTCGAAATATTTCAGAAATATAGATAATAGTGCCGAGCTTGAAAAAACAATAAGTGAAATTTATAAATTCTTAGAGGAAGTTAACAATAATCGGAGGGGAGGATAGTATGAATTTTGAAACAATGGCTAACACTTCTACAATTATTCGCTCAACCGAAGACCCCACATCAAAAGTTGCTCATACGAATGCTTTAAGAGGCTTTTCGATGATTTTATCGTGTCTTGATGAAAAAGATGCGTTAGGTAATAATTCGAGGTTAATTACTCTACCCGATTATACCTATACCAGAAATAACAATAGATGGAATGCAGGCTTTTCTAATGGATATATATTACACTTAGATAGCCAAGTTCCTTTTATCCCTGTTGGATTTCGACCTAATTGCTGTGGCATAATTATTTCTAAAATAGGCGAATTTAATTATAAAAAACATGAATTTGAAAAATTCTATAGAAAAGCAATTAAGAACATTGCTGATGTAAATACCGAAGACCTTAGTAGAATGAATCATTTCTTAGCAATATATAAAGAACCTAATACTGGAGTTCACTACGCTTTACTACATTGTTCCTTTAACTTTGTAAAAAAGGGATATGGTGAATTAAGTGGTTTAAGTATTGACGAATGTAAATCTTGGGCGGGAAAATTACAAACTCACCATTATAACGATGATGAGTTAAAATATCTTATCGGTGATGATGCCTTAGAGTATTATGATAACTATACAAAATTAGAAAAACTATCAAGAGATAAAAGAGAAATTATAATGAGTACGCTCTTCCCAAATAGCAAAACTAAATTTAGCGAAGTGCATCAAGGGTTCTTTAATATTAATACGATTTTATTAGGTGCTTATGCTTCCAATGAGCCTTTTAAGTGTCCGATTATGTTAAAAGAGGATAAACCATTACCTTATGTGAGTGTTGAAAAACCTATAAAAATAGGAGATATTTCTTTTTACTGTGCCCCCCATGGTTGTGGATATAAAATTAAGAAGCAGAATAAAGAAGGGCGTAAAATAAGCACACATAGCGGACTTATTTATATTGAAGATAAAATTGGAAATGAAATTGTAACTTCCGCAAAAGACCCTTTTAATGTGAATTTCGAGTATAGGGATAATGCTCATATATTGTGGTGCGATGAATTCAAAATGGGAAAGATAGAAAATGAGTATATAGAAGTTGCTAATCTGAAAATTCATTAACAAGGGGGTATGGTTTTGAAAATTAAAGTAATAGCTATAGACATGATAGGTGTGATAATAAACGAAACAAGGATTATTAGCAATCGTTTATACAACATGGTGGAAAACAATCCTATTTCTAAAGAAAAAATGAAAGACAATTATGATAACGGTATTAGCTCTGGACAGTTGACTATTGAGGAATTTTGGGCAGAGTTAGCTATTGAAAATTGGGAGACATATGAGTATAATTTCTTGTCAAGCCTTGATTTCAACAATGATTGCAAAACTTTTTTTGAAAAATACAAAGAGAGTGTCAAATTTGTGTTAGTTAGCGATTTACCGACAAAATGGTCAAAAATTATATTAAATGAAAACGCCATTTATAAATATTTCGATGAATTGATTTGCGGCGACACTAAAGATGGCAGTAAAAAAGACGGCTCGTCTTATAAATTATTAGCTAAAAATCACGGCATAGAAGGGACACTCGTCATCGATGACACTTTAAAACATCTCCAAAGAGCGGCTGACATGAAATTTAATGTAGTGCATTTTATTTCTAAAAAGGATAAAGATAGCCCCTTCACTACAATAGATAATTTTTCAGATTTAGGGAATTATTTAAGTTCGAATATTGAGTAACATGATAATTTTTTTAAATTACAAGACAACGTGCAACAAATAAAATCAAGCAAATTCCAGCCATCGCCTTTAAAAAGGGCGATGGCTGGAATTTACTATGCAGAAAAATCGCGACTATCTACTTAATTTTAACAAAATCCCCCAAGCCGAGTGAATTATTTTCACTCGGCTTGCTTTTTTATGTTCGTTTTACCCCCACTCCCGTGGACACTTGTAGGAGGTGGTCGTATATGGAACAAAAAATCGCTCACCACAGCGAATACGAAAACAATGGTTGCAAATATACCGTGACGAGTTATTATAGCGAACGCTCGACTGAAAAACTCGAAGATATACTTGTGAGGCTTGTTTCTGACCGCATTCTAATGAAAAATGAACCACAAAAGACTCCCATTATTTAGAACTTGCTATGTCGGTGCATTAGAGGTATCATGGTGACAATAAAGCGAAAGGAGCTGCCAAATATGAGCAAAACAACTGCCTTATATTGCCGTCTTTCTCACGAAGACAGTCGTGACGGCGAATCTATGTCAATTGAAAACCAACGGCATATACTCACGCGATTCGCCGCTGAGCGTGGTTTTACAAACACCAAGTTTTATGTAGATGATGGCTACACAGGCGTTGACTTTATAAAAAGACCCGCTTTGAATCAATTAAGAACCGATATCGAAAACGGCGTGGTCAGCACTCTTATAGCAAAAGACCAGTCGCGCTTGGGTCGTCATTTATTCGGAGTGTTGGGGTTTAAACAAATGTGCGAAGATTACGGCGTTCGATACATAACGGTCACCGATAATTACGACACGGCGGTCAACGGTTATGACGAAATGATGTCGACCGTCCGCGACCTTATGAATGATTTCTTCGCCGCCGACACATCAAAGAAAATTCGTGCAGTTAAGCGTAACAGTGCCGTTCAAGGCAAGGTTCTCGGTAAGATGCCATAGGGCTTGTGCTTATTTCCAAAAAAGCGATTTTTAAGTTGTTGCTTTACTCATCAAAGAAATTTACTTTTAAGACCTTGACTTTATACCCCTCGTCTTTTTTCGACACAGCAGTTATTTTTTCAATATAGTTTTGTAGAAATTCTAACTTTTCACTTTTAGTTAGTAAATTCCAGTTTTCACGGAAATTTGTTATTATATCCGCTCTTGAAAGTAGTATGTCCTCGCTTGGCTCGGTCGGCATATTGTTTAATTGCTCGATGTAACCGTTTTTTTCAGTCGAAAGCAATTGCAACATTTTTTCGTATTGCTCGAATGTTATTCGCTCGTTTATATAAAGTTTCATAACATCTTTTTCTTTTTTATCAATTTTTACAATAGCGTTTTCGTATTCTTCACGAATTAGAGCATTGATACTTTCTTGTTTACTCTTTTCAAGGGACATAGTATCATCATCAGCCATATTTATATTAATATCTGCAATATAATCTTGAAATGAGTTATCAAGTTTTATTTGACTAAAAGTAGCGTTTGTACATAAACCTCTTTCAGTATTCGGACATTTATAATAACCGTTGACGTAGCTAACACCCTCTTTATTTGTTTTATAATCTCCATGCGTTCGGAGTTTTGAGCCACATAAACCACAATAAACCGTACCACTAAAATAATGATTTTCTTTCGGTCTTTTAGTGAATGACTTTCTTTTGATTTTGCCGATTTTACTTTGAGCAAGGTAAAATAACTCATCATCAATAATTCGCTCGTGGTGTCCGTCAGCTTCAAAATATTTATTTTTATCATCTAAGCCATACCTAACTTTACCAATATAATTAGAATTTACGAGGACTGCCCTAACGCTTACATTCCCCCATGAACCACCTAATTTTGGCTTTATACCTCGTCCGTTTAGATTTTTTGCAATACCATTACAAGACATATTGCCGTCCGTAAACATTGCAAATATTTCTTTGACGATTTTTGCCTCGGTTTGGTTGATTGTTTGAATTTTTTCGCCGATTGCTCGCTCATAGCCGTATGACTGAACAAAATTAGCAAGGGTATAACCCTCTTTTACTTTCTTTTCACAAGCAAGGGTAATTCGCTCAATTATGTTTTCTCGTTCAAATTCGGCAAAAATCCCTATTATTTTTAGAAACATTCGCCCACTTGCGGTTGACGTGTCTATACTTTCCATTAAAGAATTGAACCCACAATTATATTCTTTGAATATCTCTGAAAGTTCGATTAAGTTTTTAGTGTTCCTTGTTAGTCTGTCAATTTTATAGACTAATACATTATTGACAATACCCTTTTTAATATCCTCTATTAATTCATTTATGGCAGGTCTGTCTTTTATATTTTTCCCGCTTATTCCCTCGTCCGCATATACTTTGTAAAATTCCCATTCTTTTAATAATATGTAATTTTTGAGCTTGTCTATTTGGGCTCTGATAGAGTAACCCTCTTTTGCTTGCTCGTCTGTACTGACACGAACATATACCGCTGTTTTCATTCTTCCCCCATTCTTCAATGTTTTTTACGCTCATACCCTCATAAGTGTATGCTTTGTAAAATTCTATTTCTTTTATGCAACTTTTAATCTTATATATTTGTGATATAATCGAATATTCCTCTTTTACTTGCTCGTTTGTAGCGAAACGAATATATGCCGCTATTCTCATTTTTCCCCCTGCACATTATTTTCGGACAGGGATTTTTTACCTCGTTCTTGTTTAGCTTTTCTTGGTATTGATGTTTTTAAAAAGAATTTCATCATATCTTTTTGTATTTTTTCAGAAAGCACGATTTCGCTTTTTTGCTCCATACTACCCTTACCCCCTTTTACTGATAGTACAATGATTATGAATTTTTAGGACAAATTATGAAAATTTAAGACAAAATTAAAAGCGGACAAGCCCTGTGTTTATCAGGGTTTACCGCCTTACTTGGTTTATTTATGGGTTTACTGTTTCGACAGACATACAAACCGCTTATGGGCATAAAAAATACGCAATAAAAAAGCGAAACTTGGGATAATCCCCGCAGTTTCGCTTATTTTTTCGCCTCTTCCCCCGCCGCTGTTACCCCGATTAAATCGGGCAGCTCCCCAACGTAGCAATACCGAAAATGAATCTCTTGCCGTTTTTTATGCGTACCTTGAATATAATTTACATCGCCGACAATAATTTTCTCGATAAACTCTCGTGCGATTTCCGTGGTCAATTCCTCAAGGTTAATATGTGTACGTGCTATTTTTACAAACCTGTCAATTCCGTCCGACTGCTCTTGCGATTGAGTAATCAGCGTTTCCAACTCGGCGACCGTTCCCCTCAAACCATTTTGCTCTGTTTCATATCCGCAAAGCAGGGCGGCGAAACGCTCATCGCTGATTTTTCCCTCGGTGTTATCCTCGTAAGTTTTGCTGATTATACGGTCGAGGGCGGCGATTCTGCTTTTTGCCTTCGCAAGTTCCCCCTGCACACGCTTGACGGTTTCTGCATTGTCAGTGCCGAAACGTGCCTTTAATTCGGAAACAAATTGCTCTTCATCTTTCTCAATCAATGCGATAATCCGCTTAATTCGTGCGAGAGCCAACGACTCAATTTCTTTTCCCGAAACTGTGTGTGCGGTACAAACTGGATGGTCGGTGCAACCCCTTGAATATCGGCAAACGTAGTAATTATGCACATTCACCGTGCCATCTTTTCTTTTATAATGCTGTCGTTTTATATGTAATCTCGCTCCGCAATCTTGACAATACATCATTCCATTCAAAATTCCCATATCTCCATTTTTCGTTTTCCTTTGCCGCCCTTTCAACAGTCGCTGTGCAATATCAAAGGTTTCACGGTCGATTATTGCAGGGTGAGCATTTTCGTGAGTAACCCATTCATCCTCGGGTTTGTAAATATTCGTGTGGTCTTTGTACGATTTGGTGGTGACCTTGCCGATGACCGCAGTGCCTGTATATTCCAAATTAGAAAGAATCGCCGATATTTTTTTATTGTTCCAATTATAATCCTCGTAGATTAAATCACGCCTGCAAGGAACGCCATCTCGCTCGGCTTTATGTGCAAGAGGAATTTTAACTTTTCGCCTCCGAAGTTCCATTACAATGCCGTAAGTGCTTGTACCGCTGATGAACATTTTGAAGATTTCACGGACGATTTCTGCGGCGGGTTCGTCAACCGCCCAGACAAATTTATCCTCTTCTGAACCCATATAACCATAAGGAGATTGGGAGCTTGCGTGTTTGCCGTTTTTTGCTTTTGCGGCAAATACGGCACGTAGTTTCTTGCTCGTGTCGGCAACAAACCATTCGTTAAAAACGTCTCTGAAAGTGGACATCATATCGAATCCCTTGTCGCTGTCGAAACCGTCTGCGGCGGCGATAAACCGTACACCATGCTGTTCAAATTGACGTTTCAACAACCCGACTTCGAGAACATCTCTTCCAATTCGAGATTGGTCTTTGATAATCACAACTCCGACTCTGCCCGAGTTCACCTCATCAAGCATTGCGTTCAGACCGGGGCGATTAAAAACCGTTCCCGATGTTCCGTCATCGACAAAAAATTTTGTGTTTCTAAATCCATGCTCGGAGGCATATTTAGAAAGAATATTTTTCTGATTGGTGATACTGTTAGACTCGCCCTCAACCTTGTCATCGACTGATAATCTGCAATATAAAGCAGTAATTTTGTCAGCCATTTTGGATGCTCCCATCGTTATAATTATTGATATTTCTACTCATAATTTTATATAACTTCTCGTTCACTGTTTCTCGTGCGTTTGGAGAAATTTCCTCGGTAACAATGAATGTGGTTTTGCCGATTTTCATTTCAAACGTCTGCGATTTAACCGTTGCAGAATCTGGCATATAAAGTCCCCCATTATATATACTTGTACAGTATATGTTGCGGGAGTTATTCTCATTCGCAAACCGTTGAAAATCCGCTAAAGACCGCTTATAATCGCCCTTTAATTATACCTCTAAAAGCCCGAAAAGTCAAGCAAATAAGCGGTTTTGGCGGGTTGAATCTAATGGGTTAAATGGATATAAATTCAATCGCAAAAATAGCCTCAGAAAATAATATTATTAAGGCTATTGTAATGTTTGAAATTATATGTTATACTCTATTTTAGAAATCAAAACCTCCAACTGACATCAAGCATCAAAAGAGAATCAACCACACTCCGCACTTGTTGTGCCGCACCGACACTATCGGCGAAAAATCCACCAGTACCGCCGTCCCGACTCTCATAAAAATGACTCGCCATCATAATTATTGCTTGCTCGGTCGTTGCGGGAATCTTGCTTTTGCTTTTCAACAAACTCCCGCTTTTCTTATGCTGATAACGCTCTGCATAAGCGACCGCCGCAGAAATAAAATGTCTCAACAAATCATCGTCTTGGTCGTGTTCAAGAATGAGATTTTGCTTGACTTTTTCGAGAAGTTCATTCATTAAGTTGTTCCCATTTTAAGCACTTTGACAGCCTCGGGGAGGATTAATTTTCCGTCCACACGCTGAGTCGCTTTGAATCCGATTTGGTCGGTGGTTTGGAATAATTCATCTAAACGCTTAAATGTGCGACCTTTGCGGTCAGCAATCCAGTAGTAGGAAAAATCACCGAATGCAAGAACCTTCTCACCTTCCGCAATTTCGGGCATGAATCGTGAAACATAAACGGGATGCCCCAAAAGCGTACTCGGAGTTCCCGCCACCAACGAGGCTTGCCATAAATATTGACCCGAATTGTCTTTCAATTGACGGAGCGTTTTGACAGTCGTGTCGTTGCACAGGAAAATTGATTGATTATACTTGTATAGGCAGAGATTACGAACCGCCGTTCCAAAAGAGAGTCGGTTTGGTTAAGCTGTGCTTGTCGAAAAAACGCTTATAATCAGGCTTTACGCCTTATATCCATAAGGGGCATCTTCAGAGGAACAGGCACAAGAGGGGTTTTCAGTCCGAGGGCAGACAGACAAACTAAAAGCATATGCGTTACTGAAAGAATGGGATATATTTAATATTTATGCAGACGAGGGCACTCTACGAGGGGATAAACTTTTATAGAATGCCCACAAACTTGTAATTAATCTGAATCGTCTGCTCCCGATTATCGGCTCTTTTACCGCTTGACTCCTTGGTTTCCGAGATAATAATGCGGTTAATCAAAGCCATTAATGCTGGTCGTGTTAGTTCATCAAGCCCTGCAAACTGTTTCAACAGTTTTATAAACTGCGATACATCGGTGCGGTTTTCCTCAAGCTCCCGCAAGGTTGACTCAAGCGTTTTAATTGAATCCCGCAGAGTCGACTTCTCAATTTCATAATCCTGTTGAAATGTGCGGAATAACTCGTCCGAGAGTTTGCCAGACACGTTGTCCTCATAAACCCTCTTGATTCGGTAGTCGATTTCTGATTGCCGTTTTTTCTGTTTCTCTAACTCTTTCGACACAGTTGAGAATCGTTTTCCCTCGTCAACGCACAGTTTTTCGGTAATCTCCCGAATCGCCGATTGCTCGTCATTTTCTAAACGGTTGACGAAATTCTGAATCATCTTCAGCACAATTTCGTAAATTCTGTCGTAATGAATGTAGTGTGAGGTGCAAGCCTTCAAACCGCCACCCTGTCTGTAATACTTTCCGCAAGCAAAGTAGTCGTTGTTCGATGTCGCAGTACGGGCATGGTGGGTCATACGACAACCGCACTCGCAGAAGAATAACCCCGAGAATAAATTCGGCTCTTCCTTCTTTTGGATTATAGGCGTTCTTGCTTTGATAACTTTTTGTGCCGTGTCGTACAAATCCTTGCCTATAATCGCCTCGTGCGTGTTTTCCACGATTACCCAATCCTCTTTATCATTTCTGACGATTTTATGTGTGCGATAAGATTGGGAGCGTTTGCGACACTGTACCATATGCCCAAGATACATCTGATTTTCAACAACGCAACGAACGGTGAACATACTCCATTTATAACGTGGCTGAAACTCGCCGTCTGCGGGATTGTGATTTTTTGAGTCGGTGTAGTCTGTTGGGGAATATATACCTTCCTCGTTGAGGATTTTGGCGATTCGAGCCAAACCGACTCCACTAATCACCAACTCAAACATTCGCAGAATATTAGGTACAACTTCGTGGTTCACAATTAAGTGATTCTTGTTGTCGGGATTACGTAAAAATCCATAAGGTGGTTTCGGACCGAGAAACTCACCTTTTCGTGCTTTCGCATGAAGTGAGGATTTGATTTTCACCGAAATATCCTTCGCATACATATCATTCAGAATATTTTTGAACGGTGCTATGTCGTTGTTTGAGTGCAGTGAATCAATGCCGTCATTGAGAGCAATGAAACGCACATTCTTGCTCGGAAAGTAAATCTCGGTATACTGACCGCAAAGAATGTAGTTTCGACCGAGTCTCGAAAGGTCTTTACAGATAATCAGATTTATAACACCACGCTCGACATCGTCAATCATCTGCTTAAAATTCGGTCGCTCAAAACTTGTCCCAGAGTATCCATCATCAACGTAAATTTTCTCGATACTCCAACCCTGTTTATTCACGTATTCGCTGAGCATGGAGCGTTGATTTCCGATGCTCATCGACTCGTTATTTGTGCCGTCATCTACCGATAAACGACAGTAGATTCCCACGTTGTAGTCTTGTTGTACTCTCATATTTACAACCCCTTTCATGAGAGCAACAACGACAATTAAGCTACCCCCATTATACCATAGAATCGGGAAAAAGGCAAGCTAAACTTGCCCTCTTTTAATATTTTCCATTGCAGGAAATGGCTCGTTGAGAACACGCTTAACTGCCATATCGTAAAGCAATTTACTGGCAGTTTGCGTCCCTTCAAAAACATTAACAACTTTATATTCTTTACCATATACAATTACTACACATTCCTTAATTTCAACGTCAGGTGTTTTAGAATTCTCATTCATAAGACCACCCCCGTTTGTATGTATAGCCCCGATAAAATTCATCGAGGCTATTGTATTATCATCATTTCTGTGATATAATTAAATCACGGTTCTTCACCCATCTGCAACAACTTCACCGCCTCGGGAAGAATCAATTTCCCGTCAACACGCTCGGTTGCGTGAAACCCAATCTGGTCACGTTGAGCGAATAATTCATTCAACACTTTAAACCGAATATCACGGCGGTCGGCAATCCAGTAATAGTTGAAATCGCCGAAAGCCAAAGGAAGACTGCCCGCTTTTATTTCGGGAACATACGGCGAAGTGTAAACAGGTCTGCCGAGGAGCATATCGGGAGTCCCCGCAACCACAGACGGAGTCCAAATATACTGACCGTTACTGTCCTTGACCTTGCGTAGTTGTTTCATAGCAGTGTCGTTTGTGAGAAAAACTGCTTTAATTCTATATGGCGGTTTTAGACTGTAGAACAAATCAATTATATCATCGAAAGTAATATCAGTTTCACTCGCCGCAGTTACACCAATCGAACCGCCGCCGTTTTCTGTGAAAATACCAGTCGGCTTACCATCACCATCGCCAATACAGAAAGCCTCTTCTTCTCTTGCCCCGATTCGTCGAGCGAATTCCTGTGCAATGTAGGCTTGAATATTGAAAGCGGAATCCTCGACTAATTCGGTCGATGTTCTCATCATCGTAGCGAGTTTGTATGCGTTCAAAATGATTTGTCCGAATACAGAATCACTTTCGGGAATCTCTTCATTTTCCTCAATCCATGAGGCTGTTCCCGAGGCGGCTGCAATCGGCACTTTCAGCTTTTCGGAATTCGTGGTAACAATGCGAGCAATTTTGCGGAAGATATTCTGTTCTTCCAACGCTTGAATTAACTCGTTCATAAACTCCTCGGGGACGAGATACCCGCCCGATGTGTCCGTGCCAATTGACAGAGCATTGGTAATCCCGCCGCCACGGAGCAAGTTCCAAAAGTCGGTGCTATATTGTGAGGTGTTGCGATTAGTAATTTGTGTTCCGATATTGCTGACAAGCGGTTTTGAAGTCGGCATTCCGAGTTGTTTTTCCATTTCATTACAGCGTTCAAGCCGACTAATCTGCTCACCCATATTGATGATTTCCGCCTCCATTTTCTCGAAAATTTTCACGTTTTCGGCAGAAAGCATACCGTTTTCGTCTTGCTTGGAATCAAGAAATGCTTTCGCAGATTCCCATTTGTCCATGCGTTTTTCTCTTAATTTAGTCAAATCCATATTAATTTTCACCTTTCTTTTCCGTAAAAAATCCCGCCTGTTTTAATTCAACCATATTAGCGTTGACAAAATATTTATCACCGCCATCCTCGGCGGGAATGGGATTCATATGCTCTAAATCACGAATATCATTTGCAGAAAGCCATCCGTTCTGTCTTCCGATTTTGTAGCCCTCCATGCGAGTTTTGTAATCGCCACGGAGCATGGCATCAAGATTAAAACGAATCGAATATGTTTTGCGTTCGGCGGGGGAGAGCAGTGCCAAATCCATACATTGCTCAAGCCGCTTGACCCGCCTCGCTAAAGACGGCTCGGTTATAAAATACTATGCGAATGATTGTCCGTTTATTCCGCAGATTCTGTTTCGGGTGATTCAGCATTAACATAATCGGCAATCACCGACTCAATCAGCATATACGCTGTGATGTTTTCGGCGGGAGTGTCCGCATTAAACCACGGGAATGAAACTTCAAATTCGCCGATTTCAATGGGAAGTTCCTGTTCTTGATTCAGCTCAAGTGCTTTTTAATCAGCGACTCTTTTCTATCAAGAATGAGCCTGTAAAATTCTTTACTCGGGCGGCTTAATGAAAAATATCCCTGCCGAATTTTAATCATCTCGAAACTCATCTTTTCGAGATTCTGCACCATCTGTGTTGCACCCCAAGCATCGTACCCGATTTGCCGAATGTTATAGATTTCACCGAGTTTATTGATTTCTTGCTCGATAAAATCATAGTAAATAATCTCACCCGCAGTTGCGTTCAAATGACCCTCTTTTACCCAACGGTCATATGGAACATGGTGGATTTTCACTCGGCGATGCATACCCGCCTCGGGAATCCAAAAGTGGGGAATCACATAATAATTCGGGTCATCATCAGTCGGAGGAAATATGAGAACAAATGCGGCGATGTCATCGGAGTCGGCTAAGCCCCGATTGGTCTGACCGAGCAACTCATCGAAAATAACGCCATGAACATTAAGACCGAATTTGTTCTCGACCACAGAAGAAATGGCAGTATAATGACTTCTTGTCGGTCGGTAAATAATCCGTTTGTCGGGATAAAAATAATAACCTTGTATCTGTACGAGGTAGTAAATTAGGTGAACTATTCACCGTGAAAGGAATTAAACATGAGTATTCAAAGAAAACCGCCGAGAGAGATACCGAAAGAACTACCGAGAGCGGGCGAGGAAATTATAGTAACATCTACGCAAATTCAACCCCTGCCCGAACCGCCAAACCTAACAATTCAACAACAGAAAATGAGCCGATTATGGGGGCAGATAATGTCTATGAAATCGGAAAAACTGCAAGAGGCGGAGGACAAATACCAGTTGTCGCTGATGTTCGCAACGCTGAACGAAATATGCCAAGCCTTGACGGATTTTATGACCGTTACAGAAAACCAGTTAAAAGTGATGAACGAGCAACAGACGACCTTAAACTTGCAAGCGAACGAGCGACAGACGAGATTTTTAAGCCTGCAAAAAAGGTACGTAGCAGAGGTGCAAGGTGAGATTGAAAATATTTACCGAAAATCCTATTATGTAATGCAAGAAAATCAAAAAGAAGTTTTTGACCAATACGAGAAACATATAGCCGA
>Ga0082212_10004548_pt1 | contig 19186 bp, 18 predicted proteins | sample TergutNt197P3_FD_71548 | JGI IMG/M metagenome (GOLD analysis project Ga0082212, IMG submission 71548) | Neocapritermes taracua P3 segment gut microbial communities from Petit-Saut dam, French Guiana - Nt197 P3 | ecosystem: Host-associated > Arthropoda: Insects > Digestive system > Gut ... | reverse complement strand
CGTCCTCAAGGAGGTCGAAAACGCCGACCTCACCGTGGCGCTCAAGAACGCCACCGAGGAGCTGCGCAACCTCATCTTCGAGAATATGTCCAAGCGTCTGTCCGATATGATCCGGGAAGACATGGAATATATGGGTCCGGTGCGGGTGCGCGACGTCGAGGACGCCCAGCAGAAGATCGTGAACGTCATCCGCAAGCTTCAGGACGCGGGCGAGATCATCATCTCGCGCGGCTCGGAGGATGAGCTCATTGTCTAACACGATCATCAAGGCGGGCGTGACGCGCCTGCTGCCGCCGGATAAAAGGCCGCCGAAGCCCGCGCAGAAAACCGGCGAGGCCGATAAGGAAGCCATACGGCGGGACGAACGGGAAGCCTCCTATCAAATCGCGTACGACGAAGTGATCGAAGCGGCGCAGCAAGAGGTGGCGCTGCTTTTGGACGACGCCCGCCGCGCCGCCCGGGAGATTGCCGAAGGGGCCGAAGCGAAGGCGGAGAAGGAGCGGCAGGCCGCGCACACCGACGGGTTTGAGAAGGGCGTTTCCCTTGGGTTCGCCGAAGGCGTGGAGAGGGCGGAGCAGGCGCTGGCCGGCCTTTTAGAGGACGGACAGGCCGAGGTCAATTCGGCCCTCGAAGCCGCCTACGCCGCCCGCGACGCGATGCTGGCGGAGATGGAGCCGAAGGTATTGCGCCTGGCGCTGGATGTGGCGGAAAAAGTTTTGGGATATGAGCTGGACCGGAACGACGAAGCGTTCCTCTCCCTTGTCTCGGCGGCGCTTGACGTCATCCGGTGCGAGTCCCGCGTTACGCTGCGCGTCAACGCCGAACAGCATACCGGGGCGTTCCGCTCCAAAGCCGCCGTCCGGATCAAGACCGCGCAGGGCGGTATCGAAGCCGATGTTGTCGCCGATATGGGCGTGGCGCCGGGCGGATGCCTGATCGAGACCGGCAACGGCACGGTGGACGCGTCGGTGGACGCGCAGTTGGAGCAGATTTCTCGGAATATGGGAATCGAACAGATATGATTGATTTTGAAAAGCTGAGCGGCGCCGTGCGGGAGGGGAACGCCCTCCAATACTCCGGCAGCGTGCAGGTCATTTCCGGCCTGACGGTGGAAGCGGCCGGCCCGGCCGTGCAGATCGGCGAGATGTGCCGTATATATACGCTCGCGGGCGACCGTTTCATGCCGGCCGAAGTGGTCGGCTTTCGTGACAGCCGCGTCCTGCTGATGCCGTACGGCGATTTGAGCGGCGTGGGGCCGGGTTCCCGCGTCGTCTCCACCAACCGTACGCTGACCGTTCCGGTCAGCGAGGAGTTAAAAGGGCGGGTGCTGGACGGGCTGGGGCGTCCGATGGACGGCGGCCCCGCCATTGCCTCCGAGACGCTGTACCCGGTGGAAAACATGCCGCCCAACCCGCTGAGCCGCCCAATGATCACCGAAGTCATGCCGATGGGCGTCCGGGCCATCGACGGGCTTTTGACCTGCGGGCGCGGCCAGCGTATCGGCATCTTCGCCGGTTCCGGCGTCGGCAAGAGCACGTTGCTGGGCATGATCGCCCGCAACGCCAAAAGCGACATCAACGTCATCACCCTGATCGGGGAGCGCGGGCGCGAGGTCAACGGGTTTTTGCAAAACGATTTGGGCGAGGAGGGGCTGAAACGCTCCGTCGTCGTCGTGGCGTCCAGCGACCAGCCCGCCCTGATCCGTTCGAAATCCGCCATGGTTGGCACCAGCATCGCCGAGTTTTTCCGCGACAAGGGGTTTAATGTCCTGCTGATGATGGACAGTTTGACGCGGTACGCCATGGCGCAGCGGGAGGTCGGCATGGCGGCCGGGGAACCGCCTGTGTCGCGCGGATATACCCCTTCGGTCTATACCGTGATGCCGAAGCTGCTGGAGCGGGCGGGCAACGCCCCCAAAGGCTCCATTACGGCGCTCTATACCGTTTTGGTGGAGGGCGACGACCTCAACGAACCGATCACCGACACGGCCCGCGGCATCCTCGACGGGCATATCGTCCTGTCCCGCCGTCTCGCCAACCGCAACCATTACCCTCCGATAGACGTCCTCGCGTCGATCTCCCGTTTGATGCCGGACGTGGCGTCGAGGGAGCATTATAAGCAGGCGGGGCGCTTGAAGAGCATGATGGCGGTTTATGACGACGCGCAGGATCTTATCAACATCGGGGCGTATAAGGCCGGCTCCAATCCCGATATCGACGCGGCCATCAAGCACATCAAGCCGATCAACGCTTTTTTGCAGCAGGAAGTGACCGACAGAAGCCCGTTTGACGTAACGCTGGAGAAGCTGATGGCGATATGAAAAAATTTACCTTTACCCTGCAATCGGTGCTGAATGTTAAGCGGGCGCTGGAAAAGCAGTATATGGGGGAGTTATCCGAATGCAACGCCCGCATCCGGCGCTTTGAGCAAAAGCGGCGGGAACTGGCCGAGCGGGAGGCCGGACAGCATGAAGAATTTCGCAGGCAGCTGGGCGAGGGCCTTTCTCCCGCCGACTTGCGGCTGTGGGGGATCGCGAACCGCGCGGCGCGGGAGCGGGTAGAGTATCAGGACAAGGTGCTGGAACAGGCCGAGGGCGAACGGCTGCGGATCGAGAAAAAGCTGGTCGCCGCCATGCAGGAACGCAAAATTTTGGAAAAACTCCGTGACAAGCAGTGGGAAGCGTACCGCGCCGAACAGCAGCGCGAGGACGCGCTGGAGATGTCGGAATTTATGGGCCACGAGGTATTTGAGGATCAGGAGGGGATCAGATATGGCAGCGGCGGCTAAGGAAAAGCCCGCGAAAGCCGGACAGGCGGATGTTGAGGACGTTAAAAAGGCAAAGACCGTTGACGAACTGGAAAAGGAAGCGCTGGGGCCGAAGAAGCAGAAGGCCGATCATCCGGAGGAGCCGAAGGTCAAACGGAAGCCCGGGATGCTTGAGGCCGTTCTCCTCACGTCGCTGGTTTGGCTGGCGGTTTTTGGCGCGTATATCTTGCTGGTGCTTTTTGACCCCACCGGGGACAAGGTGATACGCGGCGCGACGCTGCTGCTGCTCAACAAGGAGACGGAGACGCGCGAACAGTTTTGGGCGCAGGATATTCTTTTTATGCAGGACTGGGAACGCGAACTGGACGCCCGGGAACAGGAACTGAACGCGTTTGAGGACGAACTGGACCTCCGGGAGGATATGCTTGACGACCGGGAAGATGAACTGGAAGACAGAGAATTGGAAGTTGAAGACTGGCTGGAAATCATGCGCGACAATACCGCCGGCGAAGGGGAGGTCACGGCCGATGTGACGAAGATCGCCAGGACGATCGAACTGATAGACGCGCAAAAGGCCGCGAGGGCATTGGAAGAGATGGATTTTGATATTGCCTTGCGCATCTGTTCGCTGATAAAGCAAAATAAGCTGGCGCCTATCTTTGACGCGATGGATCCCGAAGTGCTGGTGGATTTTATCGAGGAGATGGCCTATGTGCCGGATCCGGACGAGTGGGATTGGTAAAGGAGGGTCTTTTTGCATAAAGATTTTCTCCGCGCGGCGGCGGTCACGCCCGCCGTCACGCCGGCGGCGCCGGACCTGAACGTCGGCGGCGCCCTCCGCCTGATCCCCGGCGGCGCGGGGCTTGTCGTATTGCCGGAGCTGTCCGTCACCGGCCGCACCTGCGGCGACCTGTTTTGGCGCGATTCGCTGCTGGACGCCGCCGAGGAAGCGCTCGCGCTGCTGATGAAAGAAACCAAAGCCTCCGGCGCGCTGATCGCCGCCGGGTTGCCCGTCCGCCGGGAGCAGGCCCTTTTCAACTGCGCCGCCGTCTTTCAGCGGGGGCGGCTGCTGGGCGTTGTGCCGAAAAACCGGGCGGGAAGCCGCCATTTCCGGTCCGGCGCGGGCCTGACCGGGACGGTATCCCTTTGCGGGGAGGACGTCCCGTTTGGGACAGATTTGCTCTTTGACGGGGGCGGCGGGTTCCGCGTCGCCTTTGAGATCGGAAACGACGTATCCGGGACGGCGGGCGCCGCCGTCATCGGAAACCTGGCCGCCCTTGAGGAAAACGCGGGACGGCGCGGTTACTGGAGTGATTTGCTGCGGATCCAATCGGCGCGGCTGGCCGCGGCCATCGTGTCCGCGTCGGCCGGCGACGGCGAATCCACCGGCAACAGCGTCTTTTCGGGATGCCGAACGGTCGCCGAAAACGGGGTCATTTTGGCCCAAAGCGGCATTGAGGAGACTCAAGGCGTCACGGCGACGGAGATCGACCTCGGCCTGCTCGCCTATGAACGGCGCGGGGCGGCGGAGGACGGGCCGGTCCCGTCCGCGCGGGCGGTCCCGGTCCGGCGCGGCGCGGCCGTGGACGCCCTGACGCGGCGCTACGCCCCCGAACCGTTTATCCCCGAAGAGACCGACGCCCTTGCCGCGCGCTGCCATGACGTCATGTCAACGCAGATACGCGGCCTCCGGACGCGGCTTGGACGCCTGCCCGGCGCCGGCGCGGCCGTGGCCGTATCCGGCGGGCTGGATTCCACCCTCGCCCTGCTGATCGCCCATCACGCGGCGCGGCAGGAACAGCGGAAGCTGCTGGCCGTGACGATGCCCGGCCCCGGCACGACGCGGCGCACCCGTTCCAACGCGGAGGCGCTGTGCAAAGCGCTGGATGTGGAATTGCGGACCGTTCCGATCGGCGGCGCGCTGGAGGGCCATCTGAGGGACATCGGCCATGACGGGCGGCCCGACGTGGTGTTTGAAAACGCCCAGGCCCGGGAACGGGCGCAGATCATCATGGACATCGCCAACGCCGAAAACAGCATCGTCGTAGGCTCGGCCGACCTCTCCGAAACGGCGCTGGGCTTTACCACCTACGGCGGAGACCAGATGAGCATGTACAATGTCAACGCGGGCGTGCCGAAAACGCTGATGCGCCGTATCGTCCGCTTTGTGGCGGGGAAATCGGCCAAAACCCTGCGGGCGGTGCTGCATGACGTCGCGGACACGCCGGTCAGCCCCGAACTGCTGCCGGTCGGCCCGGACGGAACGCAGGACCAGCGCAGCGAGGATATTTTGGGGGATTACCGGATCCATGACTTTTTCCTCTACTGGTACGTCCGCCACGGCTACTCGCGGGACAAACTGCTGCTGGCGGCCAACCGCGCCTTTGAGGGACGCGCCGGCCCGCTGGAACCGGTGCTGGACGTGTTTATCGAGCGGTTTGCCCGTTCCCAGTTCAAGCGCAACGCTTCGCCGGACGGCGTGAGCGTGGGCGGCGTATCGCTTTCCCGCTCCGATTGGCAGATGCCGGCCGATCTGGCGCGGCTGCCGTAATACGATCGGTAACAAGAGGGATGCTGAGTTAAATCAGTGTCCCTCTGTTTTTGTGTACCACAAATTGCATAAATATTGCGCGGCGGAAACTCAAAAGATAAGGATCGGAGTTATAAACGACCGGGAGGGGACGCCGCGTGGACAAAAAGCAATTGCTGGCCGATATGCTGGTCAGCGCGGGTTTCCTGACCGGCCCGCAGGCGGAGGAGTGCCTTGCCGTGCAGGAGGGGACCGGCCGCAGGGTGGGAGACATCGCCGTGGAGAAGGGCTATATCTCCGAAAAGGCCCTTATGAACGCGCTGGAAAACCAGCACAAGGTGCCTTATACCGATTTGGAGCATCTTTCGCCCGACCCGGCTATCGCCCGGATGGTGCCGGCCGAACTGGCCCGGCGCAACACGCTCGCGCCGGTCAAAGCGGAGAACGGCGTTATCTATATCGCCATCGAGGACCCGAAAAATTTCCGCGCCCTTGACGAAGTGCGCACCGCCAGCCGGATGGAGGTGCAGCCGATGCTGGCGAGCGGCGTCAGCATCGCAAGGTATATCGACAGGCTTTACGGCAGCGAGTTTGCCCGGCGCGCCCTCTCCGACTTTCAAAAGGAGATCAATGTCGAAGAGGCCGTTTCCGCCGTCGCCGAAGGCGGCGACGCGGCCGGGGCGCCGATTGTCCGCCTTGTCGGCGCGATCATCGAGCAGGCGGTCGGGATCGGCGCCTCCGATATTCACATCGAACCGCAGGCGGCGCACGTGCGCGTCCGTATGCGCGTGGACGGCGCCCTTTCGTCGATGCTTACCGTCCCGCTCGCGGCGCTGAACGCGGTCATCGCCAGGGTCAAGGTTCTGGGCGGCCTGAACATTGCCGAACGCCGCGTCCCGCAGGACGGCCGCTTTCATATGCGGGTGCTTGGGCGGGAGATCGACGTGCGCGTCTCGACGATGCCGACCGCCGGCGGGGAGAAAGCCGCCCTGCGCCTCCTTGACCGCGGCGCTTTCCTGATCCCCAAAGCAAAGCTGGGGTTTACCGGGCCGAATATGGCCAAGTTTGAATCCCTCCTCAACACCCCTCACGGGATCATCCTTGTGACGGGGCCGACCGGAAGCGGCAAGTCCACCACCCTTTACACCATGCTGTCCGAGATCAACAACGTCCGCGACAACATCGTGACGATAGAGGACCCTATAGAGTATATGATCGACGGGCTGAACCAGATACAGGTCAACCCCAAGGCGGGCCTCGGCTTCGCGTCCGGGCTACGCTCGATTTTGCGGCAGGACCCCGACGTCGTCATGGTCGGCGAGATACGCGACGGGGAAACGGCGGAGGTCGCCATACGCGCCGCCGTCACGGGACATCTTGTGCTTTCCACCATCCACACAAACGACGCGGTCTCCACCGTCTACCGCCTGACCGACATGGGGATCCCCGCCTATATGGCGGCCGCCTCGGTGGCCGGCGTCATCTCTCAGCGTCTGCTGCGCGTCATCTGCCCGAAGTGCAAGCAAACGGCCCGTCCGGGCAAGGCGGAGATGGAAACGGCGGGCCTGGACGAAACGCAAGAGCTATACAAGGGTTTCGGATGCAGCGTATGCAGCCAAACCGGCTACAGGGGGAGAATCGCCGTTCATGAGGTTCTCATAGCCGATCAGGCTTTCCGCGATCTGGTACACGGCGGCGCCCCGCTGGGCGAGATCCGCAAACACGCGGCGGCAAGCGGGATGATCCCGCTCCGCGACTCCGCGCTGGCGTTGGTTTTAGACGGAACGACCACGTTAGACGAATGGCTTTCGATTACGCATAATATATAAATTTTTTGAAGATTCTTGTGAAACATTTTGGCCAAAGAGTTTCGCAAGCCGCCGGAGGCAAACAATGCCCAAATTCCGCTACAACGCCGTCTCACTGGGCGGGGAAAAGATGAGAGGCGACTATGCCGCGCCGGATAAAGACGGCGTGACCGCCATGCTGCGCCAGAGCGGGTTTTATCCTCTCGACATCCGCCGGATCTCCGAAGAAAAAACCGTCAGACAGAAGATCCATGCCAAAACGCTGGCGGCGTTCTGCCATCAGATCAGCGCCATGCTCCGGGCGGGCGTCACGATGACGCAGGCGCTGCATATCCTGCAAAGCCAGACGGAAAACCGGCCTATGCGCCTCATTCTGGAGAATGTGTACGCGGACGTCCAAAGAGGCGGCGGCCTCTATGAATCGTTTGGCGTCTACCGGAACAGTTTCCCCCCGTTTTTCCTCAACATGCTGGAAGCGGGCGAAGCCTCCGGCGCGCTGGATACTTGCATGGCGCGGGCGGGCGCGGCGTTTACACGGACCGCGAAATTAAACGGCAAACTGCGCTCCGCCATGATCTACCCGTCCGTACTGCTGGTTTTGGTCGCCGGCGTCGTCGCGCTGATGCTGGGGTTTGTCATCCCGCAGTTCGCGAAACTCTATCAGGACAACGGCGCCCGGCTTCCCGCGCTGACCCGGGCGCTTGTCTCGGTCAGCGAGGGGTTTGTCCGGTACTGGTATATCCTGTTCCTCATCGTTTTCGCGGCGGTTGCCGGCGTGAGGATGTGGCTTTCGTCCGACGCGGGGCGCACCGCGTTCGACGGCTTCAAGCTGCGTATCCCGGCGGTAAGCCCATTGCTTACCAAAGTCTACGCCTCCCGCTATGCCCGCGGCATCGCGTCTCTCAGCGCGGCGGGCGTGCCGGTCATACGGGCGGTTGAGGTCACGGCCCGTTCCGTATCCAACCGCTTTATCGAGAAAAAGCTGTATGCCGTGGCCGACGGCGTCAGGCAAGGAGAGGAAATGAGCGGCCTGCTGGAGCGCGCCGCCGTCATGCCGCCGATGATCGTCTATATGACCCGTCTCGGCGAGAGGGCCGGCGTCACCGACGAACTGCTCGGTCAGGCCGCCGATTCGTATGACGACGAATCGGAGAACGCCCTGCAAGCGCTCACCGCGCTGACGGAGCCGGCGCTGCTCGTCCTGATGGCGGCCATTGTCGTCCCGGTCGTTATGGCCATTGTACTGCCCATTTTCAATCTTTATAACGCGATGCTGGGCTAGCCCCTAATTTACTGCTAAAAGGAGAATTTATCATGAAACTGAAAAACCGCGGCGGCTTCACTCTGGTGGAACTTATCATCGTCATCGCCATTCTGGCCGTCCTCGCCCTTGCCGCGATGCTGGGCTACGCCAACCTGTCGGACTCGGCCCGGGAAACCGCCGAAAAGGCAAACGCCGGCGTCGTCGTCCGTTCGCTGAACACCTATAACCAACTGGTGGGTACGGGGACAAAACTGACGGCCGTTCCGGCGGTCAGCGGCAACAAAATGCCCCTGGAACTAAAAACCTCCGGCGGTGCTCTGGTCGATCTTGACCTGACCATCGACACCGCCGACCTGTCCGCCGCCAACGCCAGCGTCGCCCTCAGCAATGTATTGGACTGGGTGGAATACAACGCCGCCGGCGGGCGGTTTATCATCAAAGCCTGACCGCCATGACGGCAAAGCGTATCCCAAAGACGGCGGGCTTCACATTGGCGGAGGTGTTGGCCGCCGTGGCCATCCTTGCCCTGACGGCGGTCTCCGTCCTCTTTCTGTTCATGACCGGCACGGGACTGGACGCCGCCGGGTATAAACTCACCGCCGCGCAGGCCGCCGCGCAGCTTCGGATGGAAGAGATGGTCGCGGCAGTTGACGGTGGACAGTTGACAGTTCACAGTTATGGGTTTCCGGTGGATGTGGCGGTTTTTGAGAATTATGAGGGGTTTGCCGGGTTGGTTCATGTTGTGGTTACGGTGTTTGACGCCGATGGGGTTGGGGTGCTTTGCCGGTTGGAGAATGTCTTGAATGTCTTGCCGGGGGGATTGGAGAATGATTAGGCGGAGGGGCGGGTTTACGCTTACCGAACTGGTTATTTCGCTGGCGATCCTATTGGTGGTGGTGGTTTTGGCGGGGTCTGTGTTTATGGCCGCTGTCGAGTCTTTTGCTTTGAGCAGACAGCTTCAGGACGATCAGTATAATGTCCGGATGGCCCTGCTTTCGATCTGTCAGGAGGCGCACAGGGGGGTTACGGCGGCTTATGACGGGGGGGCGCTGACTTTGGCCCGGACCGACGGCGGCAGTGTTGTGCGTTATGCCGTCGCGGACGGGGAGCTGACCCGCGTTGTGGCGTCCGGCACGACCCCGGTGGCGTTTACCGGGGCCGCGCTGACGTCGATGACCGCCGAGGCCGCGGACGGGCGGCTGACCGTTACCGTCAAAGGTCCCAACCAATTGGAACTGAAGACGCAGGTGATGCTGACCCGCGTCCCCGCCTTATAGATAAGGAGGCCGGCATGAAACGGAATTGCAAAGGCTCGGCGATCGGCCTTGTCCTGATTTTTCTGACCGCCATGCTGCTGATCGGGTCGGCGCTGCTGACCGTTTCGCACTTCAATCTGCGGGGCGCCGCCGCGTCGGCCCTGACAGACCGGAACTATTACGCCGCCGAATCGGCCGCGCAGCTGGCGGTGCAGCTGTTCGCGGCCGAGATGCGGAAACCGGCGGCGGTCGAGGAGACGCGGTACGGAATGATCGCCTCCCCCGCCGCGCTGCCCGGCTTTATATCGGACTTTGATTCGGAGATACGGGCCAAACTGGGCGCTATGTTCAGCGCGGTATCCGGCGGGGTGGACGGGCGGGTATACAACGGGGAGACGGTCGGCACGGCTTTGGGGATAGACCTTGCCGTCGGCGGGGAATCGTATGGCGTTATCGACGCGGGCGGCGCGGAAGGCTGTTTTGCCGCCGCCTGGATCGACCGTCTGGAACTGACCGTATCGGGCTTCGCCGGAGGGCGCGCCGTATCCGCCTCTTTCGGCCAAAGCGGCGGCGCTGTCACAGGGGCGACCTATACCGAAACCGTAATCACCGGCGGGGACGGGGAGGACGAGGAGCTCCCCGGCGCCGGCGCTGGCTGGACGGAGGCCTTTGACGATTACAACGGGTTTGTGCTGGGGCCGCCCCCCCATCCCAATCCGGGCGGGCTGAGTTACGACGCGTTCAACAGCGCCCTTGCCGCCCTGCTGGGAAACGCGGAAACCGTCGCGCAAAACACGGCCGGTTCGGCGGTTTCCGGATTGTATACCGCCGTGGCCGGTGATTTGACGATCACCGGCGGCGACAGCCCCGCCACCGCGCTGACGCTGGATACGGAGTACCTCTATGTGACGGGGAAACTCACAATGACCGGCTATATCAACATGCCGGACCTGAAAAGCGTCTATATCGAAGGCGCGGGACACCCCGGCGACGCCGTACTGCTGGAGATCGCGGATAACGCCCATATCAGCTGCAACCCTACGAGGAAAAACCCGCCCGGCGGGCCGATCATCGGAACCTCTTTTGTCGTGGGCGGCGCCAACTCCCGCGCGAGGATGACGGTTGGCACGGGGAACGCGATCTACCACTGCCGGTTTTATCTTCCGTATGAGATAACCGTCCGTATAAACGGCAGCGGCTTTCTAAGCAACAGCGTTTTCATGGCGTACGGGCCGGACGGGTCGATCCGCCTCAACCCGGACCTTCAAACCAACACGCCGTTCGGCAGCCCCGGCGACGCCCCCCAGTTTTACGCAACCTCTTATCTTGGGCTGGGGTACAGAGGGAACGCAAACTCTCAGTTTTACGGCATTTACGCCACTTTGGGCCATCTGCAAAATATGGGCGGCAGTTCGGGAAACCCCACCAACGGCTTTTTTATGGGGCATACGCTGACCGACGTCAACAAAGGGGCCGGGACCGTCCCGCTCTCTCAGGAGACCAAAAACAGGATGATCGACATCGGCACGCTGTTCCATATCATCAATCCGCCGAAGGAACAGATTGTGGTCAGGCCGGGCGTCCCGTCCTACCGTTCCGAGCCGGTTCCCCTTACCCTCCGCGAAACCACCGGGGACTGACCGATCCTAGTATGACAATGGAGAGGGATAACGATGAGCAAACAACGCCGGACCGAGGAGATCGGGATCGATATAGGGAACCGGTCGGTAAAGGTCATCAAGACAAATACGGCGGGCAAAATCTTAAAAATGGGAGCCGCCGCCCTGCCCGGCGATATGCCGGACATTTACGACCCGACGTATCCGGCCCGCCTTTCCCGCGCCGTCAGGGCGGCCGGACGGGCGGCCGGCGCGAACAGGCTGAGCCGCGGCGTATTGGTGGCGGGCGGCCCGGACGTCATCATCCGCCGCTTTCTATGGCCGGATATGCCGCCGGCCGCTTTGCGGAGCAACGCGCGGACGGAGATGGCGCCCTATCTGCCCGGGGACGGGGACGCCTATACGGTCAGCTGCCGCGCGCTCCGCAAGGTCCCGCCCGCGCAGCTGGACGTCATGGTGACGGCCGTCCCGAAGAACACGGTGCTGGTCTATCTGGACGCTTGCCGGAAAGCGGGGTTTTTCCCCAAACGGGTGGACGTCCGCGAAAACGCGCGGGAAAAGCTGATACGGGATCCGTCGCTGTGGGAGCCGGGTGAGACGCCGTTTGACCTGCGGCAGTCGTTCGCCGTTTTGGATGTGACAGGATCGCCGTATAACCTGACGGTGTTCATCGACGGCGTTTTTTACGCAAACCGGTATTTTGGCGGCGGGGACAACGGTGCCGTCGCCGCCGAGATCGCGTCGATCCTCGACTATATACAGTACCGGGAGCGCGGCGCCAAAGTCGCGGGGATTCTTCTCTATGGAAACGCGGAGGCGACCGGCGGCTTGTCGGAAGACCTTGCGCGGGATTTGGGGATCCCCGCCGCCGGTATCTCCGGCTGCTTGAAACTGAAACTGCCCCGCAAGACGGGGACGGCGGCGGATTATCTGGACGCGTACGGCGCTTCGGTCCGGACGCGGGGCGATATGGACCTGAATCCCCCCAAAGAACGCAAAACGGTTTTTAGAAGGTTTATCCTGCCGGCCGCCTGTACGGCCGCCGTCATCGCGCTGCTGTTTTCCGCCGGCGCGGTTCTCCCAAGGCGGCAAATCGAGAGGCTGCAAACGGAGATCGAGGCGCTTGACAGGGGCCTTTTGAAACTGGGCGGGGGATCGGAACGGGAGGTGTCGCTCCTCTCCGATATTGACGCCTTCCGCTCGCGGTATCCGGGCGCGTCCGGCGTGTTTCAGGCCGTAGGCCGCGCGCTGCCGCCTTCCGGCTCCGAGATCTTGCGACTTTACGTCTCCGCCGGTACGGCGGAGGTCCGGGCCAGGACCGACGATCTTGACAAAGTGGCCGCCATGCTGGAGACGCTGCGCCGGGACGAGACGGTCGCGGACGCGGGCGCGCGGATAGAATCGGTGACATATCCCGGGGGCAGCCCGACGGTGGTATTCCATATAACGCTGGCCCTGCGCGGCGGCGGGACGGAGGCGCTCCATGAAGCGACGTGAATTCAATCTTTTGCTCTTCCTCATCCTCTTAATCGGCGTTTTTGCCTTTTACTTTCTGCTGTATACGCCGGCGCGCGGGGAAATCGCGGCGCTGAACGCCGCGCTGGCCGCGAAAAAAGACGAACTGGACGACGCCGAAACGCGGCTGGTCAAGTGGGGCCTTTTGGCCGGCCGTTTTACCCCCGGGCAAAAAGAAAAGGCCGTCGCCAACACCTCCAAGGCATTTGACGACGCGGCCTTTATCCGGCGGGTCAAGGAGATTTTTCCCTACGCGGTGGACGTCGTGTTCGCTTTTCCGGACGAGACGGCGGAGATCCCCGCCGTGACCGACATCCACGCGACGGAACTCGGTTTTATGGCGCCGTACGGCACGCTGCTGTCGCTGTTTGAGGCGTTTGAGGGGCAGGATTTTGAAAACCGTATCGTCAATATCGAGTGCAACGCCGTCGGGTCCCTGTTTGATGTGAAGATGCTGGTCGAGGTTTTGACGGAACGGCCGGCCTGAACTACTTTGTGCCGAAGATCCTGTCTCCCGCGTCGCCCAGCCCGGGGACGATGTATCCGTGTTCGTTGAGATGCCCGTCGACGGCGCAGGTGAACACCTCGACGTCGGGGTGTTCCCGTTCCAGCTTTTCCACGCCCGGCGGCGCGGAGAGGATGCAGAGCAGCTTGATCGAGCGCGCTCCCGCGTCTTTTAGATACCGCGCCGCCGCCGCCGCCGTGCCGCCGGTCGCCAGCATCGGGTCGAGAATAAAGCAGTCGCGCTCCATGATATCGGGCGGCAGTTTGCAGTAATACTCTACCGGCTGCAAGGTTTCGGGATCGCGGTAGAGTCCGATGTGCGCCACCTTGGCCGACGGGACGAGGTTAATCATCCCCTCCACCATGCCAAGCCCGGCGCGGAGGACCGGCACAAGCGCCAGCTTCTTGCCCGCGACGGCTTTGCTGCGCGCCGCCGCCACCGGCGTTATCACCTCAATCTCTTCGAGCGGCAGGCCGCGCGTGGCCTCGTAACACATCAGCATGGCGATCTCGCCCACGACCTCGCGGAACTCTTTGACGCCGGTGTTTTGGTCGCGCAGGATGGTCAGTTTGTGCTGGATGAGCGGATGGGTGAGGATGGTGAGCGGCATTGGGATGGCCCCCTTATTCGGTAGTTTGTTGTTTGCCCGGAAGGATTTGATGTAAGATGATGCCGACAATGGCCGCCAGAGCCATGCCGTAGAATTCAAACTGAACCGAGCCGATGGTGACCGGGATAAAGGCGCCGCCGATGCCCAGCACCAGAATAACGGCGGCAATGATTAGGTTGCGGGATTGCTGGAAATCCACTTTGTTTTCCACCAGCGTGCGCGCGCCGATTGAGGCGATCATTCCGAAGAGGACGATCGAGATGCCGCCGATGATGGCGGTGGGGATGGTGCTTATCAAAGCGCCCAGCTTGGGGCAAAGGCTCAGTATGATCGCGAACCCGGCCGCGATCCGCATGATGGCGGGGTTGAACTGGCGCGTCAGCGCCAGAACGCCGGTGTTCTCAGAGTAGGTCGTGTTGGCGGGGCCGCCGAACATCGCCGAGAGGCAGGACGCCAGGCCGTCGCCGAGCAGGGTGCGGTGCAGTCCCGGCTTTTTGACGAAATCGCGCCCGCAGATCGCGCTGATTGCCATGACGTCGCCGATATGTTCGACCATCGTGCAGATGGCGACCGGGGCGACGATCATGATCGCGCGGACGTCGAATTTTGCCAGGGTAAACTCGGGGAAGCCAAACCATTTCGCTTCGGCGATCGGGGAAAAATCGATCAGCTGCGCGGCGCCGGAAGCCGTGATAACCGCGGCAATGAGGTAGCTGGCGACAATGCCGATCAGGACCGGCAGGACCTTGACAAACCCTTTGCAGAAGATGTTGACCACCACAACGATCGAAAAACTCATCAGCGCCAGAAGCCAGGCGGCGGCGGTCACTTCGCTCCCGCCGTTGGTGCTGGCCATGTCGATGGCGACCGGGGCCAGGGCCAGGCCGATGACCATGATGATCGAGCCGGTGACAATGGGCGGGAACCAGCCGATGATCCTCTCCGCGCCCAAAAAGTATACCAGCACCGCCATCAGCACATAGATCAGCCCGGCGGCCACAATGCCGCCCAGAGCGTAGTCTATGCCGTGGGCGGACGCCGCGGCGATGATCGGGGCGATGAACGCGAACGAGGAGCCGAGGAAGATCGGCACGCCGCCTTTCGTAAGGAGATGGAACAGCAGCGTACAGACGCCCGCCATAAACAGCGCCACCGAGATATTCATCCCGAACTCCGAGAGGATGATGGGGACAAGGATGGTGGCGCCGAACATGGTAAAGGTATGCTGCAAGCCGAGTACGGTGGTCTTCCCCAGACCTGTGCCGGGGTCCTTGAGGGTGTTTTCCCAAAGCTTCATTGGCGGTTCCTCCCGTATATTTTTCCCTCTCATATTACACCACAGGGACCGGGAAGTCAAACAGAAATCGACAGATTACACGTACCGGACCTCAACGCCGCCCAGCGAGACGTTCCCCGTAAGCGTCAGCCGGGGCGCGTCTTCGGCCGGCGGGGCGGGGGGGCTGCCGACGTCGGCTCCGCCCAGCGAGCAGCTTAAACGGTCGATGATCCGCCAATGCCGGGGGACGATGATCTCAATGGCGCCGAAGCTGCAGGAAAGGGACGCTTCCGCGCCGTTTGGGCTGAGCCGGGCCTGATCGAAGAAGACTTCCATCGCGCCGAAATGACAGTCCAGCCGCACCGTTTCCAGACAGTCGGCGTGCAGATACCGGCTGGCGGCGCCGAAATTGACGCTGACCGACGGATTGTTGCCGCCGTCTCCGGTACGCGCGTGGGCGCGGTGTTTGCGCCGCTCGCCGCGGGATACTCCGGGACGCTTCCATTTGCGCGGGAAGAGGATGGACAGGCCGGCCGAAGCCAGCGCAGCCGCCAGAAGCAGCGTCCAGGGCTTCATATAGGGCCAGTCAAGCGCGTTTTGGAAGGTGATATACAGCACGGCGAGCGGGATGGGAAGCGGGGCAAACGACAGCTGCGCGAGGCACTGCACGAAAAACGCCACGGCCAGAGCGGCGACGATGACGCTGCCAAGCCCGAGTTCCACAAACCCGCCGAACTGGTTGGCGACCACAAAGGTCGCCGCCAGCAGCAAAAAGGTACCCCATAGCCAGTTGGAAAACCGATAATTCATCTCTAAACACTCCGTTCATTCATTTTTTCCTTCAGGGCGCCGTAATAGCGCCGTGACACGTAGACATGCTTGTGGGTGCCGGCGAATTTCACCTGGCTGGACGCCGTCAGGTCGCGGCTGATCGCGTAAATACGCGCCGTGTTGACGATCGTCCCCTTCGCCGCGCGGACAAACACGCGGGGCAGCATCGCCTCCAGTTCATAAAGCCTGAGCCTGACTTTGAAGGCGTCGTTCGCGGTATGCGCGTATACCTGCTCGCCGCCGGTCTCAAAAAACAGAATCTCCTCCGGCGGCAGGAAAAACTCCTCGGCCCCTTTGTAAAGCGTGAGTTTCGGGGCGGACAGGCCGAGGATATACGCCTGAAGTTTTTGCACGGCGTCATCCACGCGGCCGCAGCGGATGATTACCTCGTCCTCCGGCAGCCCGTCGGACACCTCGATACGCAGTTTCACAAAAACACCACCTCTGCCTGTCATACACAGTATAACAGGCGGCTCGGGGGCAAGCAAGGGAAGAACGGCAACAGGCGGATAAAACCCGGCAAGCGGTTGGAAAACGGCGGCAACAGGCATAGGCGGGCGCGCAACGCGCATTTGCGGAGGGCGCAAAGTGCGGCTGCTCATGCGCGTCACGCGCACATCACACCAAACGCTTAGTCGCGTGGCATTTTTTTAGACTTGCGGAAACATATGGGCTATGGTATTATAATGAATAAGCGTCGTCATTTTTCGGCACGGCTACGCCGTAAGCGCAGGCCCCAAGTACGCCTCCTTCATTTTTTACGCCCATTTAACACACTTACATATGTTAAATGGGCGTTGCATAGATGGCAAGACTTTGTAACCCGTTGGGAGGTGTAAAACATAATGGGTAGCACCGCTTTGATTTTCAGCGCCGGTATACTGAGCGAACTGCCTTGAGTTACGATACCTTATTAACCAAATTATTATTTAGGAGGAATTTATCATGGCATGGTTCAGAAATCTCAAAGTCAAAGCAAAGATGATTGTCAGCTTTATGCTGGTGATCGTACTGATGGCGGGACTGTCGGTATTTTCGTTTATCCAGCTGGATAAAACGAACGGCGGCTATCAGTACGCGATTGATCATCCTATGAGTTCTGAAATGAATATGGCGCTGTTTATCAGCTCCATCCGTGATTTGCGGCGCGCTTCCGCCATTATGGGGATGTTCGCGCCCCAAAATGACCCCGCGAGAATCGAAGCATATTATCAAGGGGGCGTGGCGGCTTATAACGAAGGCATGACCGCGCTGGCCGAGATAGAGGCGAATGTTAAATCCGATAAAAAGGCGACGGACGACGTTGTGAAAGCGGTAGTAGGGGTGGTCGGCGATTTGCGCGACACATTCCAAAGATACATGGATACGTTCTGCAATCCGGTATATCAAGCGGCTCTTGTCGGCGATTATGACTCGACGCTTATGTATGCCGCCAACGCCGCGCCTCTTGCCAATGAACTTACTGAAAAGGCCGACGCGCTGATAGCGATATGTATAGAAAATGCGGAGGCGGCGCTGGTGGAATCGGCGGCTTCCGTGAGGATTACCAAGATATTGATTGTCGTGGTAGCGGTTCTTGCGGCAATCATCGCGCTCATAATTGCTTTGTATATGGCGAGTCTCATAGGAAAGCCGCTTACCATGATGTCCAGGGCGCTGGGTCAGCTTGGGACGACGGGAGATCTCAATTTTCCGCCGGAGGTTATGCGAAGCGCGCAGGAATGTTCCGCGTGGAAGGATGAGATTGGCAGCTGCGCCAGAGCTTTCGGCGGGACGATCCAGCATATCGGCAATGTAGCCAAGGAACTTGACACAATGGCAAACGGCGACTTAAACGTCACGGTAGAGCAACTCTCAGACGCTGATGTTTTAGGCAGGTCGTTGAATCATATGTCTGATAACCTCAATAGTATATTCGGCGAGATCAACAACTCCACCGCACAGGTCGCCACAGGCGCGAAACAAATTGCCGACGGGTCTCAATCGCTGGCGCAGGGCTCGACCCAGCAGGCCTCCGCCGTGGAGCAGCTGTCCGCCGCCATCACACAAATTGCGCAAAAGACAAAGGACAATGCCGAGATGGCCGACCGCGCCGCCACTCTTGCCAACACCATCAAGCGAAACGCGGAAAAAGGCAGCCACCAGATGGACGAAATGACCGCCGCCGTCAAGGACATCAACGTAGCCAGCCAGAGCATCAGCAAAGTCATCAAAACCATCGATGACATCGCGTTCCAGACCAACATCCTCGCCCTCAACGCCGCCGTGGAAGCGGCCCGGGCGGGACAGCACGGCAAGGGCTTTGCCGTCGTCGCTGAGGAAGTTCGCAACCTCGCTACCAAGAGCGCCGACGCGGCCAAGGAGACCGGCGCCATGATCGAGGACTCGATGGAGAAAGCGGAACTGGGTTCGCGGATAGCGGGTGAAACCGCCGCCAGCCTTGCGGAGATTGTTCAGGGCATCAACGAGAGTTCCCAAATCGTCAGCGAAATCGCGCAGTCTTCCGACGAGCAGTCGTCCGGGATTGCGCATATCAATCACGGCATAGACCAAGTGGCGCATGTCATCCAGCAGAACACCGCGACGGCGGAGGAAAGCGCCGCCGCCAGTGAGGAAATGAGCGGTCAGTCGGCCATGCTGGAGGATTTGGTTGCGCGGTTTAAGCTGAAGGAAGATCATTTTCAGGGCTTGCCTGTTGCGGGAAGGCAAACACATAAACGCCTTGCTGTACCGCCAAAGACAGCGTTCACACCTGACGGCGGCGGGGATTAAAGAAATGAACCGTATATCGCAAGCGTCAAGCGGCGTATCTCAAACAGAGACATAAACAGGGAGTGAGGGCGGATAGCAAACGAAACGCAAAATCATACGGTGCAGCAAAACGAGTTTTCTAAAATATCAATACCCACATTTTACAGGAGGTGACTTAGCTTGGATGAAATGAGAGAAAAACTCAAAGCGGAACTAAGGGCGGAACTCAAAGCGGAATTGCAGAAGGAACTTCTTGGCGATGACACGGAACAGGAACGCTCCGAATCGGAATATCCGTGGATTGTGTTCGCCCTTGACGGCACGGAGTACGGCATCAACAGTAAATATGTGCTGTCAATCGAAATCGTCGGAGAAATTACCCCCATCGTGGACGCGCAGAGCCATTGCCCCGGAATCACCCGGTCACGCGGCAACATGCTTGAGTTGCTGGACTT
>Ga0082212_10004547_pt1 | contig 19186 bp, 10 predicted proteins | sample TergutNt197P3_FD_71548 | JGI IMG/M metagenome (GOLD analysis project Ga0082212, IMG submission 71548) | Neocapritermes taracua P3 segment gut microbial communities from Petit-Saut dam, French Guiana - Nt197 P3 | ecosystem: Host-associated > Arthropoda: Insects > Digestive system > Gut ... | reverse complement strand
CAGCGCCAGAGTCATACCGGTCGGTATGGTCACGGGTGAAGCCTGCGGAACAGCGGCTGCTTACGCTGTCGCCCATGGCGTCACGTTCCGGCAAATGTCGGCAGACCCCGAAGCCATACGTGAACTCCAGGCCATGCTGATTAAGCAGGGCGCGTATTTGACCGAATACACGCCACCGGATATTGCGGTGACGGACCATTGGGCCTACCCCGGAGTGGCCGTTATGCGCGAACTCGGGCTGGCCGTCGGAGGTTACTCAAATGACTATCGCCTGGACGACCCCGTCCCCCACAGATGGGCACTGGAAACCCGGTTCAACACGTTGATGGGCCTGGCGCGCGCAAGAACAGCCGACAGGGGCGCCCTTCAAATACCGGCGTGGGAAATACTCTTTCAGCGCGACGACATCACAGTTTCCGACATATATATGACCGCAGCCAGAGGCGCTTCTGTAAAAGCCGGACTCGCCGCCGGTCAAAACGGCGGGGGCAGCGCTGCGTCAAAGGCGTTTGCGGACGCGGATGAAGCGCTGGATTATCTTATGAGCCTCGGTATCCTTGAGGCCGGAATACTGGAGCATTTCCCCGATACTGGCGCGCCGGCAACCAACGGCCAGCTCTTCTATGTCTTTGGAAGTTTGTATACCTATTTAGTGACTTGAATCATGAAAAAACATCTTTACTAAAACGGCGCGGTTATGGTAATATGTACATTGACGCAAAAGCCGCCGCATTGCCTGACGGGGCAGCCATGCTTCCGGCGTTGCGTAAACTGTATGAAACGAAAAAAATACTTTGACGGAGGTATAAAAATTGAAAATCAGCAGCCACATTGGTAAGTATGCCTTTATTGACCTTACGGCGCAAAAGTATGAGGCGCGCGATTTCGATGAAGAAGCGCTTAAAAATTTCGTCGGGGGCCCCGCGCTCGGCGCGAAAGTCCTTTATGACGAAATGCCTGCAAAAACCCCCTGGGACGCTCCGGAAAGCATTCTGGGGTTCGTCTCCGGCGCGGCTAACGGCACAGGACCGCTGCTTGCCGCGCGTTACACAGTAGTCTGCAAATCCCCGGTCACAGGCATGTGGAACGATGCAAACAGCGGCGGTAACTTCGGGCCGGCGCTCCGTAAATCGGGATACGACGCCGTATTCTTCAAAGGTATATCCGAAAAACCTGTTTACGTTTTCATAGATAACGGAAAAATAACCTTCCACGACGCGTCGGACCTGTACGGTAAAACGACCGAAAAAACAGAGCACGCCATCAAAGCCGAACTGGGCGACGACAAACTTGATATCGCCTCTATCGGCCCCGCCGGAGAGCGCAAATCAAACATGGCCGCCATCATGAACGACGCTCACCGCGCTGCGGGACGCGGCGGCCCGGGAGCCGTGATGGGCAGCAAAAACCTGAAAGCGCTGGTTTGCCGCGGCGAAGCCAGGGTAGAGGTCCACAGCAAAGACGACGTCATCGCGCTGAACAAAGAAATAGCGGAGTGGTGCAAAAACGGGCCGGTCTCCGATTCAATGGTTCCCCTTTTCTTTAATTACGGTACCGGGGGCATCTACTCCGGTTCTCTTTACAGCGGCGATACAAGCGTGAAAAACTGGGGCGGTACGCCGGCCGACCTCACCGAAGACCAGGTCAACGCGTGCGGCTCGCAGGAGATGGACAAAAAATATAAAGTACGCAAGTACGCGTGTAACACCTGCTCGCTGGGGTGCGGCGCTATTTACGAGATAAAGGACGGCAAGTACCCGATCAAAGAAACCGGCCGCCCCGAATATGAGACCGACGGTATTTTCGGCGCCACGCTCGGAGCAGGCGATCCGGAAGTCATAAACTGGTGCAACTATCTGTGCAACGAGTATGGCTATGACGTTATCTCGTTCGGCGGCACGATCGCCTGGGCGATGGAATGCTACTCCAACGGGCTGTTCACGCTTGATGAAATGGGCGGCATAGACCTCAAATGGGGCAACGCGGAAGCTGTCGCTCAGATGTCTGAAGCTATGTGTAAAGAGACCACGGAAATGGGCCGCGTTCTCAATATGGGTTCAGTTGCCGCGGCGGAGCACTATGGCCGCGGTTCCGAGTACCTGATGCACGCCGGCGGGATCGAAGCCCCGATGCACGACCCGCGCCTCAGCCCCGGCCTTGCGCGGACTTATAAATATGACCCGACCCCCGGCCGGCACGTAAAGGGCGGCCAGGGCTTTACGATTGCAGCCCACTTCCCGCCGGAAGTCAAATATAATTTCGACGATCCCGAAAACGCCGTGCGCGACGTCGCCGGAGTGGTCGACGCCGAGATCAACAACCTTGGCGGTTTCTGCGAGTTTTCCGGAGTCGCAATGCCTCCGGGTATCAAACCGAGGTTCCTGACGGCGCTCACCGGAGTGGATTACACCGGCGACGAAGCCCGTAAACTCGGGGTGAGGTCCTATACCATCCGCCACGCGTTCAACCTGCGCGAGGGCATGAAACGCGAGGACGCGACGATCTCCGACCGGCTCGTAGGAAAACCCGCGATGACGGACGGCCCGCACACAGGCGTCACCGTCGACACAGAAAAACTTGCGGATCTTTTCTTCAAGGCCCTCGGCTGGGACGTCAGGACGATGGTACCGTCAAAGGCCGCTCTTGAGGAGCTGGGCGGGCTGGAGAACGTCATTGCGGACCTGTACGGTTAGTATCGGTCATGCTATGCGTTAACGCAAAATTCGTTGCCAGTGAGCTTGTGCCGGGGCTTGTCAATGGTGAATACAACATTGAGCGCGGCGCGACTATCAGGGACTTGCTTGCTGTCTGCGAAAGTCAGTGCAACGTGTCGATCCCGCTGAAGAACTTCCAGTTCATGTATCCGCTTTTCAACGGGAGGCCTGCGTCTCTTGATGAAGCGCTCACCGAAAACGGTATAATGCACCTGTGCAGGGTAATAATGGGCGGGTGACTTTATATATGGCAGGCTCCCGGGGAAAGTTAATTTCTTCATAACAAATCAATGGAAATACAAGGAGGATGAACAAGCGTATGAGTAGTGTAAACCTGACCAGAAAAATCTTGACCATCAACGGCGTGGAACGCCCCGTCATCTGCGACCCTGAAAAGGACAGTCTAGCTGCCGTGATCCGGCGAATGGGCCTGACAGGCACCAAAGTCGGCTGCGGGACCGGAGTATGCGGAGCCTGCTCCCTGATACTCAACGGTGAAGTTATCCGTTCCTGTACAAGGAAGATGAAAAACGTCGCCGAATTCTCCGTGATCACTACGATCGAGGGCATAGGCACTCCGCAAAATCTGCACCCGCTGCAGCAGGCATGGATCACATACGGAGGCGTCCAGTGCGGATTCTGTACCCCCGGCTTCATAGTGTCCGCTTACGGCCTGCTGTGTAAAAACACGAGCCCCTCCAGGGCGGATGTACGCGACTGGTTCCAAAAACACCGCAACGTGTGCCGCTGCACCGGATACAAACCGCTGGTCGACGCCGTAATGGCGGCTGCGAAAGTGATGCGGGGCGAAGCGACAATGGAGGATATCACCTTCAAACCGCCCGCCGACGGCGAATACTACGGCTCGGAACTCCCGCGCCCCGCCGCGCTGGCGAAAGTGTGCGGGCTTACCGACTACGGCGACGATATCAAGCACCAAATGCCCGAAGGAACGGCTCATCTTGCCGTCGTTCTCGCGGACGTGAACCACGCGAAGATCATAAGCATCGACACGGATGAAGCGGAGAAAATGCCGGGCGTCATTAAAGTCATGACCGCGAAGGACGTAAAAGGTACAAACAGTCTCCCGATCCCGCAGATCATCCCGCGCATGAAGAGCAACGGCATCCTGAAATTCCCGGTCATATGCGGCGATACGGTAAACCGCCGCGGCGACGTCGTAGCGCTTGTAGCTGCGGATACGGAAGAGAACGCGCGCGCGGCGGCAAAAGCAGTCAAAAAGAATTTCGAGATACTGCCCGCATACATGTCGTTCCCCGAAGCCGTCATGCCAAACGCTATCCAGCTTCAGGAAGAACTGCCGAACTTCTATATGGAGCTCCCCCTGCTAAAAGGCGAGCACACAAGCGAACTCATCGAGGACGCTCCTATAGTCGTAGAGGGCAGCTTCTACTCACAGCGCGAACCTCATCTTCCGATAGAACCCGACGTCGTTCAGGGCTACTACGAGGCTGACGGCACTCTGGCGATCCAGTGCAAGACCCACGCGCTTCACGACACGCGGGCGGAAGTCTCAGTCGCGACCGGCATCCCGGAGGACAAGCTGCGTATTATCCTCAACCCTGTCGGCGGCGCTTTTGGGTATTCGATCGCGGCCAACACCTACTCGCTGGTGACGACCGCAGTGCAAAACCTCGGGATCCCCTGCACCATGACGCTCAGTTACGAGGAGTTCAACCACACTACCGGAAAACGCGGAGCGACTTTCTCAAACGGGCGGCTCGCCTGCGACAAAGACGGCATGATCAAAGCTGTCGAGTATGACGTGGCGCTCGATCACGGCGCGTACACCATGGTTGCGAGTATACTGCTTTCAAACCTGGTCGCGGTCGCGTTCTACGGCTACAACGTGCCAAACATAAGAGCGCTGGCCCGTGCCGGTATGTCAAACAACGGTTTCCAGACCGCTTACCGCGGTTTCGGATCGCCGCAGATTTCCACCATGTCGGAAGCCCTTATGGATATGGCTGCCGCCAAAGCGGGGATCGACCCGTGGGAATTCCGCTACAGAAACCTCGCGAAAACCGGCGACACAACTATAAACGGCAGGCCTTACAAAAACTACGAAGTCTACCCTGCCCTGATGAATATGATAAAACCACATTACGACAAGTTCGTCGCCGAAGCGGCAGAAGCGAAAAAAGCGGGACGTGACGTTGGAGTCGGCATCAGCCTCGGAGGTTTCCTCTCCACGACCGGCAAGTTTGACTCCTGCGAAGCGGCGCTTGAACTGGATCAGGACGATACCATCATTTGCTACAGCAACTGGCAGGACATCGGGCAGGGCGGAGATATCGGCGCGCTCACGCACACTGTTAAAGCGCTTGCGCCGCTCGGCGTCACCCCGGAAAAAGTCAAACTCGTAATGAACGACACCGAACGCGCCCCGAGGCACAATCTGTCGGCGGCGAGCCGTTCCCATTATATGGGCGGCAACGCCACTATAGACGCGGCAGGCAAACTCATGGACGCAATGCGCAAACCCGACGGGACATACAGGACCCACGCTGAGATGGCTGCCGAAGGCATCCCGACGAAATACATAGGCCACTACGATCAGATGGGCCGCGAGGATCTGGATCCGGGACTCAACCCGAACACGGGGCAGGGAGAGTATATCGCGGAGTTCATGTATGTCGTCAACCTGGCGATGGTGGAGGTCGACCCGGCTACCGGCAAATCCACGGTGCTTAAATACAAGGCTGCCGCAGACGTCGGCCCGATCGGCAACAAGCTTGCCGTCGACGGGCAGGCGTACGGAGGCCTGTCGCACAGCATCGGTTTCGCGCTCAGCGAAAACTATGGCGCCGACGACAAGTACGGCAGTATAGTAGGCTGCGGTATCCCGACCATCGACATGATCCCCGACGATTTCGAGATACTCTACAACGTAACGAAACGCCCGCACGGCCCGTACGGTTCCTGCGGCTGCTCGGAGGATTTCCAGAGCTGCGGTCACGTCGCCGTCATAAACGCCATCAACAACGCCTGCGGGGTCCGCGTATATGACCTTCCCGCAACGCCGGATAAAGTGAAGGCCGGACTCGAGAAAGTCAAGCGCGGGGAGGATCAGACGCCGCCCAAATACTACCTCGGCACCGATTTCGAAGACGAACTCGAACTTATCCGCAACACTCCGTTGTAGAGGCGATTATCAGAGCGTCTGTAAGACTCTTTTCGCCCGCGCAAGGGGCGAGGGTCACGTTTTGTAGGGGGCGATTATTAATCGCCCGCCATAGAGGGCGGGGATAGCGAAATGCTGCAAACAGATGCGATAGCTTATACGGAAAAATGCATCAACGGTGAACCTGCCGCATGTTCTTCCGCCTGCCCTTTCCGGCTCGACGTCCGCTCCTTCATGGAAAAAACGGCCAAAGCCAGGTGGAACTCGGCATACAAGGCGCTGAGAAACGCGTTCCTCTTTCCCGCCGTAGTCGGCGCCCTTTGCCCGGCGCCGTGCGAAAGCAAATGCCTGCGCGTTCAGACAGGCGACGAGCCGGTCGCGGTGCGCATGATAGAGGAAGCGTGTATCAGGTCGGCTGGCAATAAAAAGCCTGAAAACTATGCCATACCGCCAAAAACACAGCGGGCGGCGGTCATCGGCGCCGGCATTGCGGGGCTTTCCGCGGCGCTTTGCCTGGCACAAAAGAAATACCCTGTGACGGTATATGACAAAAACAGCGGATGGGGAGGCAGTTTGCGTCCCCATCCCCGTTTCGGCGAGTTCGACGCTGATATAGCGGCGCAGTTTTCCGCAACGGATACCGAATTCGTGTTCAGCGCACAAATCCTGTCGCTTGAAGAACTTGCCGCTTACGACGTCGTATATATTGCAACCGGCGCGGGCGGGGATGATTTCGGCCTTCTTGAGAGTTGGGACCCGATTTTACTTACGACCGCCGAACCGAAAGTCTTCATGGGCGGTGAAATAGCCGCTGCCGACCTGGCAAGTTCCATAATCCAGGGAAAAACCTTCTCGAAAACGGCCGAAGTGTTTTTCCAGACAGGCAAAGCTTCCGGGACTTTTGAGGGGGCGGGCGAAGGCGTCTGCCTGATCGACTGTTCCGGAGAACCTTCTGTACCGCGCGTTTCGCCGGCCGGTCCGGACGGGTATACCGGCGCGGAAGCTGAATCAGAATCATCGCGCTGTTTTCAATGCGACTGCTCAAGGTGTGTCGTTTCATGCGAGATGCTCGGTACTTTCCGTAAAAAGCCAAAGAAGATAGCTCTTGAAGTGTATGCCGACACTAAAGCGACGCCTCCGTATTCGACACACACGCTGACGAGGCAGACTTACTCCTGTAACATGTGCGGGCACTGCAAAGCCGTTTGCCCGGAGGATATAAACATAGGCGCTCTCCTGCAGTCGTCACGGGTTGCGCGCGCCGGAGAAGCTGATTATCCCGAAGCCTTTCACGACTTCTGGCTGCGCGAGATGGATTTTATGTCCCGCGACGCTTCTTTTTTCGCCCCGGCCGGCGGCAGCCCCGGATATGTCTTTTTCCCCGGCTGCCAGCTGGGCGCGCACAACCCCGGGTATGTTTTCAAACCGCTTGCGTTTCTGCGCGAAAACTACAACGCCGGGGTATATCTCAACTGCTGCGGAGCGCCGGCATATTGGGCCGGCGACACAGAGCGTCAGGCTGCCAACTTTGAGCGTATCCGCGCGGTTTGGCGCGGGTCGGGAAGTCCGGCGTTCGTTTTCGCCTGCGCCTCGTGCGAGAGCATGTTCGAAATGTTTCTGCCGGAAATCAAACGCGTATCGCTGTATGAGTTGCTTGCACAACAACACGGAGCGGTCCCGGAGCATGTTTTTGACAGCGCTTCTGTTTTCGACCCGTGCAGCGCGCGCGGTCTGCCCGCAACGGCAAAGGCTGTGAGAACGCTCGCTTCGATGTCGGGCGCCACGCTTTTTAAGCTTCCTGAGGAAAACCGGTGCTGCGGCTACGGAGGGCATATATACCCCGCGAATCCCGGGCTTTTTGATACAGTCACAGCAGCGCGCGCAGGGATGGGCGAACACCCGTATATAGTTTACTGCGCCAACTGCCGCGAAATATTCCTGTCGCGCGGCAAAGAGAACGCCCACATACTGGACGTCGTTTTCGGCCTCGACCGCCGAACGGCTGTGCCGAAGATTGACGAAAAACACAACAATGCGATCAGGGTGAAGATGAAATTGAGCAAGGAACTGAAAAATGAAGATTTTTCCGCCGACCCGCAAAGCTGGGACGCGCTGGAACTGATAATAGACGACTCCGTCGCCGAGAGCGCCGACAGAAAACTGATAGCCCTTTCCGATATAAAAGAGGCAATATGGCGCGCCGAAGGATCAGGGGAAAAATTCGTCGATGAGACGGACGGCACATGCCATTGCAGCATGGAAAAGCCTGTATTGACGTACTGGGTACAGTACAAAAAGACGACCGGCGGAGCCTATGAAGTATACGGCGCGTACTACCACCGGATGCGGATCAGCCGGGAGGATTGACGGTATGTATAATGACGACAGGCAGTGGAAATGCGGCGCTTGCAACGAGCCTCTTGTGAGTAAAAAGGCGACGTTTTCTTACCTCGGCAGCAACGTGACGCACGAGGTAAGCCGGTGCCCGAAATGCGGCAAAGTGTTCATCCCGATGAGCCTTGCGGAAGGCCGTATGGCTCAGGTAGAAGAACAACTCGAGGATAAATAGGAGTTAGGAGTCAGGAGTTAGGAGTTAGGTAATAAAAAAATGTCAACAATTCGCCAGACCTTGAGCATCTGCCCGGTATGCCGGGAGCGTCTGCCGGCTTCGGTAGTCAGGCGCGAAAACGGATACTTCCTTGAAAAAACCTGCCCTGTGCACGGTTTTTTCTCAGTTATAGTCTGGCGGGGGGATGACCCGGCGTACGAGGACTGGGGCTCGGGGTATTCGCCGCCGCCCGACAGCGGGGGCGCCGCTCCGCGTTGTCCCGACGGATGCGGCCTGTGTCCCGGACACCTCCGGAAAACGTGCTGCGCGCTTGTTGAGGTCACGCTTCGCTGTGACCTGGGCTGCCCCGTCTGTTATGCGAAAGCGGGAGACGATCCGGCGGAGCAGGCAAATGACGGCCATACCGCGCCGGAGCCGACGGTCGATGAACTGTCCGGTCAGTTCAGGCTGCTCGTCAGCGCGGGCAACACGTTCGTACAGCTCTCGGGTGGGGAACCGACAATACGCGGCGACCTGCCGGAAATAATTGCAGCCGCAAAAGAGGCCGGGTGCGAAAACATACAACTGAACTCCAACGGGGTACGGCTTGGCCGTGATCCGGGTTACGCGAAGTCGCTGCGCGAGGCGGGCCTGTCGTTTGTGTTTATGCAGTTCGACGGCGCCGATGACGATGTTTATGTCAAATTGCGGGGCAAACCTCTGTTATCTGAGAAAAAAGCCGCGATAAAGAACTGTGACGACGCTATGCTGGGCGTAACGCTCGTGCCGACGCTTGTGCCCGGCGTCAACACTCATCAAATTGGCGATATCATAGACTTTGGTATTTCAAACTCCCCGGCTGTAAGGGGGGTACATTTCCAGCCTGTCAGCTATTTCGGGAGATACCCGCGCGCTCCGGAGAATGATGACCGTATAACTCTTCCGGAGGTGCTGCGAGCCATAGAGGCGCAGTCTGGCGGGAAGCTGAAAGCAGGCGATTTCGCGCCGTCGCGCTGCGACCATCCTTATTGCGGGTTTCACGGTGATTTTGCAGTCCTTCCGAAAAAAGCGCTTCTGAAACTGACTCCCAAAACCCCTGCCCCGTGCTGCAGCGGCGACTCGCATCTGAAAAACCGCAATTTCGTCGCGCGCCGTTGGAACCGTTCAGCACAGAGCGAGGCAGACAGTTGCGGCTGCGACGATTATTCGGAGTTGAGCGCGTTTGCTACACGGCTGAAATCGCACGGTTTCACAATAACCGCTATGGCGTTTCAGGATGCGTATAATCTTGATTTGGAGCGCCTTCGCCGGTGCAGCTTGCACGTGTCCTCCGGCGGGAATATGATACCGTTTTGCGCGAGGTATATTTAATGTGCGGCTATACGGGACATTGTGCCCGAAAGACGACAGACGTCTTCCTCACCGGCCCTGTGCAGGGTATTCGATGTTGTGTGTCAGGTGGATGAGTTGGGTTTTATGAAAAATGGATCCTTACATCCCGGGGGTCTCCGGCTGACTGACCGCGCCGCCCGGCTTGCCGGCGTCTCCGACGGAATGAAAGTCGCGGACGTCGGCTGCGGAAACGGCGCCTCGCTCGTTTTCCTGAAAAGCAAGTATGACATATCCGCGGTGGGGTTTGACGTTTCCGAAGAACAAATATCCGCTGCGAAAACAGCCGCGCCCGGAAGCGGGATCGAGTTCGTTTGCTGCGGCGCGGAGGGTTTGTTATATGCGAAAGACAGCGTCGACATCGCCTTTTGCGAATGTACTCTGTCTGATGTGAGCGACCCGAAAAAAGCGCTGAAGCAGATCCGCGGTCTGCTTCATACGGGCGGAAAGCTGGTACTTTCCGATATATACGCAAAAACGTCCTCCGCCGCGCCCTGGACGAAGGCCGAACTGACCGATATGATCGAGGCGGCCGGTTATGTCACGCTGACCGTGGAGGATCATACCTCCGCGCTTGTAACTTACGCCGCCGAGCGTTACGGCAGCGGGCGTACGGGTTTGGGCTATGTTCTTGTCACAGCGGAAAGGCGCGACGCATGAATATCACACCTCTTGAAAACTGGATCTGCTCGAAGACCGGGGCGGGGGACGCTGTATCGCTTCGCGCATACCAGCTGGAAATGCTCCGTGAAACGGTCGCGTACGCAAAGCAGCGCAGCCGGTTTTACCGCAAACATCTGTCAGGGATACAGCCCGGCAGTATAAAAACACTTGAAGACGCCGGAAACATACCGTTCACAACAGCTGATATGTTGTCCGGCGCCCCTCTCGATTTTGTCTGCGTCCCGCCGGGTGACGTCGGGCGTATCGTAACGCTGCCGACGTCCGGCACAACCGGCCCTTCAAAGCGCGTCTATTTCACCGATGCCGATCAGGAACTCACCCGTGATTTTTTTCATCGCGGCATGACGACTCTCGTGTCCGGCAGCGACCGGGTGCTTATTTTTCTGCCGGGAAAAGCGGTCGGCAGTATAGGACGCCTGTTGGCGCAGGCCCTTGAACGCTTCGGGTGCGAATCGGTTATCCACGGCCCCGTCGACAGTTACAGCGACGCAGGCCGGGCGCTGGCTTCAAGCGGCGCAACGTGCGCGGCGGGGCTGCCTGCGCAGCTTTTCGCTCTTTCCCGTCTATACCCCGGCGTAAGGCTAAAAAGCGTCCTTCTTTGCTCTGATTACACCGCGGAACCGGTGACACGCGCGATCGCCGGCGCGTGGGGCTGCGAAGTCTTCAGCCACTACGGGATGATCGAGAGCGGCCTCGGGGGCGGCGTCGACTGTCGCGCCCATGCCGGCTATCACATGCGGGAAGCCGATCTGTTTTTTGAGGTAGCCGACCCGGAGTCCGGGGCGCCCTCCCCTGAAGGCACGCACGGGGAGATCGTCTTTACAACGCTGACAAGACGCGGAATGCCGCTGATAAGGTATAAAACCGGGGATATCTCATGCGTATTACCGGGACCCTGCCCGTGCGGCTCATACCTGCGCCGTTTTGAGCGGGTTTCGGGCAGGATCGGCGGCTGCCCGGAAGTTCGCGGCGGTCACAAAATCTCTATGCCGGCGCTTGATGAGATACTGTTTGGCATTCCCGGACTGATAGGATTCGAAGCGCGGCTCACCGGCGGCGAAAACGACGAAACCCTTGTGGTAACAGTGTATTCAAATGACGGCGTACAGACTGTACGCGCCGCTGAAACGCTTTTGAAAAACGACTTGTTTACCGGCGTCCCGCTTCACGGCGGCGTCCCGCTTCACGGCGGCGTCCCGCTTCACGGCGGCGTTACCGAGCCCGGGCGTCCGGGTATCGAAATAATAGACGGCGACGCGGAGGTCCTGACACGCGGGAATACCAAACGCGGTATAATCGATCTGAGGCGGCGGCACGTCACCTAAACAGAAACGTGCCTGTCCAGTTCAAAGAAGTATATGATGCGCTCTTTCACCCGCTTTCCTGTCATTCGTTCGAGCGCGTCTGAGTAAGCCGTCAGTTGAGTTCCGTAGTACTCAACTTTTTCGTTGAGTGAATCAATTGTCACCCGGTCGGTTTTGAAATCTATTACGGTAATATCTCCGCCTTCCTCAAAAAAGCAGTCGATAACACCCTGGAACAATACTTTATCACCGCCGCTGCCCGGGCAAAAGTATTCCGCGGGGTACAACAGCGAAAATTTAAATTCACGTTTGACTGACTCCGCTTCCAGCACTCGCGTTCCTATGTCCGATTTGAAAAAGCTCGTGATTTTCCGCGCGTCGACAGCGTCGCGCTGCTCCCGGGTCAGGAGCCCGTCGCGGCTCATTCTTCCCAGTTCCCCGTCAACGCCTCCGGTATCGCGGCATTTATCAAAATCTATGTGCTGCATCGCCAGATGGAGCGCCGTACCGCGCTGCGCCGCGTTCAACCCCGTCTGTCGGCCGCTGACCGCTGACCACTGTCCACGATCCACTGCAACTCCCGCCGTCACCCCCGTCTGCTGACCGCTGACCACTGACCACTGTCCACTCAAATAACCAGCCTCATCCGCCGCTTCATAGTCTATCTGCCGCCCTTTCAATCCCGTTACCGTTAGTTTCGACGGGGCGTCGACCGCGTACGGGAACGGGTATTCGAAACCGAACCGTTCGCGTAATGTCTCAACGTCGGCAGGATCAGCGGCGCGCTGTTCCGGATCGGGTATCGTAGAGTGAGCTCCGGGAACTTGTTTATCGCGGGTATCGCCAAAATCCTCCGCGCCTTGAATGCGAAGGTCAATTAACTGCCCGTTCCCTGTTGTCAACTGCCCGCTGTCCGCTGTCCGTTTTTCGTTATCCACCGCGAAACCTCCGCCGCCCGCAGGGCTCAGCAGAGGCGCCAGTATCCATCCCGCAGAATTTTTTATCTCCCCGAGCGCTTGCGGGACCAATCCCCCTCCGGCAAGCGCGGACAGCTTTTCCATTTCCCTGGCGGCGTTCGGAAACACCGCCGTGATTATCAGCTTTTCCCGCGCCCGGGTCATCGCTACGTAAAGGGCGCGCATTTCCTCGGCCAGTATCTCGGCTTTCAGTTTGCTCTGTACGGCCGTTCTGGCGAGCGTCGGATATTCTATGCGCCGCAGCTTGTCTCTTCGTGACGCCCCGACGCCCAGATCGGGGTGCATCACGAGAGGCTGCTGCGTATCTTTATAATTGAATCGTTTGGACGTGTCCGCAAGTATGACTATCGGGAACTCCAAACCTTTCGACTTGTGTATGCTCATGATCCGCACGCTGTTTATCGCCGGCTCAACAGCCGAAGGCGCAGGTTCCGCCCCCCTCTCCCGCAGCCCGCCGACGTATGTCAGGAAACCGAACAGGCCCTTGTATCCGTTTTGCTCAAAAACGCGGGCATGTTCGGTCAGCGCTATCAGGTTATTTCGGCGCCGCTCGGATCCGGGCATCGCGCCGACCCTTCCGAGCAGCCCGGTCGTATTATACATATGCCAGATGAATCTGCTTACCGGCATGTCCGGGGCGACCGTCCTCATTGCCTCCATATCATCAAGGAACGCGGCGCATTTCCCGTTTGACCCGGCGGCCTTAATGAGCGCGCCGTAAAAGTCGGTATCGCGCGACTCCGCGCGGATCCCGGCAAGCTCATCGGCGGTAAACCCGTAGGCAGGGCCCCGAAGCGCCGCCGCCAACGGTATATCCTGCATCGGGTTATCGATGACCGACAATATCGACAGCGCTGATGATATCTCGACTGTTTCGAAGTACCCCTCGCCGCCCGGCAGGTCGGCGGGAATCCCGAGTTCCGTCAGCGCGGATGCGTACTGCCAGGCTTTGTCCCGGAGCGAACGGAGTAATATGACAATATCTGAATACCTGATACGCCTGCTGCCGCCCGCCCCGTCAGGTATCATATATCCGCCGCCGGCCAGTTCCGCTATCCTGCCGGCTATAAACCGGGCTTCCGTTTGTCTCTTGCCCGGGCTTTCCTCCTGCTCGTCGTACTCCAGCCCGCTCATATCAATAACGTCGAACTCGACGGCGGGCTCTCCGTCGTCTTCTCTTCCCGGTATCAGGTACTCGCGCCGCGTGTAATCCATCTCGCCGAATTCTTTCGACATGACAGCGCCGAAAACCAGATTCACAGCGTCGAGAATCCCGGTCTTCGACCGAAAGTTTTTTGACATGAAAACTTTCACGTTACTCTGTTTGCCCTGTTTGCCCTGTTTGCCCTGTTTGCCCTGTTTGGGAACCAAAGCGTCATAGTCTTCAAAATCCTTCAGTTTCCCTAAAAATATCGACGGGTCGGCAAGCCGGAACCGGTAGATCGACTGTTTCACGTCTCCGACCATAAATATATTTTCGCCGTCGCGCGACACCGCATTGAAGATGTGCTCCTGCACAGCGTTTACGTCCTGATACTCGTCAACCATGATCTCTTTGAAACGCAGCGATATCGTCCGCGCCAGTTCCGTCCTTATCCCGGTTTTGACGTTGTACAGCAGCGTCAGCGCCAGATGTTCCAGGTCGGAAAAATCTACAAGCCCGCGACGCCGCTTTTCATCCGAATAAGCCCGTCCAAACTCCATAGTAATGTCAAATAACGCGGTAACCGCCGGTACGATCGCGCGCATATCCTCCGCATGCTCGTCTGAACTGCACTCAAATATCGCCTCGCACTTTTCCATCGCCGATTTGCATCGTTTCCGCGTTTCTTTCAGTTGGTCGAATCCGGCTATGGATTTCGGGCGTGGAAAACTGATTGCAGGGCATCGCCGCGCTTCGTCCCAACCTCCGTCAAGCGAAGCCAGAAAAGCGGCTATGCCGGAAACAGACGCTTCGACACTCGCGCCGTACGCCCCGTCAAACGGCGGAAACTCCCTCATCTTCTCTCTGAGGCGTTCCATTTCGCCGAGCCAGTAACCGGCGGTTGTTCGCGCCCTGTCCATAAGGTACCCGCCCCAGGCCGTTTCGGCCGCATCGTAAACTCCCTGCATTGAAAGCATTGCGACCTGTGCGGAAGCCCACGATTCCGGGTCCGGGTTGCTCTGCAGTTTCTCGTACACGTCGAGTATAGTCCCGACTACGCGCCTGTCGTCCCGCTCTCCCGCCATCAGTTCTATAAGCTCGCGAAATTCGTTCGAAGTTTCGGCAGTTTCGTAAGCCTTTTCCAGCGTATCCTTCAGGACTTCGCCCTTTATTATCGCGCTCTCGCCCTCGTCCGCAACGCGAAAGTCCGGCTGGATACCTGCCAGATGGGCGTTTTCCCGCAGTATCTCAGTACAGAACCCGTGTATCGTGTCTATCGAAGCGCAGCGGCACAGCAGCGACTGGCGCCGCAGGTTCCTGTTTTCCGGGGCGTCTGTAAGCCGCTTATGTATCTCATCGTTTATTCTCTCGCGCAGTTCGGAAGCCGCCGCGCGCGTGTAAGTAATGACGAGGAACTCATCTATGCTGTCCCCGTCGCCGACCCGGTCCATAAGACGTTCAACCAGCGTTCTGGTCTTGCCGGAGCCGGCTGCCGCCGACACAAGCAGCGAACTGCCTCTGTGTTTTATGACCGCCTCCTGCTCAGGCGTAAAATTGACATTCCGATTGCTCATGTATTTTTCCTTAATTCGCTTTTGCGAGGCACAAAAGGCGATGTAGCGCCCCATAATACGTACAAACATTCATCTACGAGTTGCTTCTCTCCGCTCGCCATGACGCGTTTTTAGTGATACCCATTTCTGCATTCTGCATTCTGCATTCTGCATTATCATTTAACATTCCTCATTCCTCATTCCTCATTCCTCATTCCTCATTCTGCACTGCATCGCATTGCGACGCCAGAGTTTCCCACACCTCGCCGGCGCTCAGTTTGCGCAGGAACCGCCGCCTGTCGCCAGCGGTCTCGTCAAACCCGCATACATCTCCGTAATCGCAAAAAAGGCACGCGTTATCAGCCGCGTTCTTGTAATAAGGGCTGCACGCAATGCCTCCGTCTGCTATCTCCCGCGCCGCGCGGCGCAGCATACTGCCGACAAACGCGGACAGTTGCGCGAACTGCTCCGGCCCGGCAAGGCTTTCTCCGACCAATGCGCCGTCTTTGGTTTTTCTGACGGGCAGGTACTTTTTGACGTCGCCTTTTTCCATTGCCTCGACGACCGTCGGATCGTTCAGCACAAGCCCGCTCCGGCGCAGCGCGCCCGTGCGCAGTTCCTCAAGGTCTTCATCCGACACATTGCGCGGCGCTTTCAGGATAACGTCGCGGGCGGGAACATACAGTACGCCCGCCGGGCTGATTTCGCCTGTGTACCGCCCGCCGCCATACTTCTGCAAGCGAAACAGGTATATCAGCATCTGCATGTCTCTTCCGTACACTACGTCCGACAGATTGAATGTCTTTTTCCCCGTTTTGTAATCGACGACCCTCAGATATTTCTTTTCGCCGCGCAAAAACCCGTCGACCCTGTCGACGAACCCCGCAAGGCCCGGTTCATCCGGCCCGCTGTCAGCCGTATCAGTGAGTTCGCTTAAATCCAGTTCAAAATCCAGAGGTTCAAAATCAGAGTTTTTCAGTTCATCCAGCATGTCGAGTACGATACGCTGCACATCCTCCCCGAGGCGTCGGAACAGGTAGACGGACCGCGCATCGGCGCCCTCGAAATCAAACAGCGTTTCGTGCGAGTATTTCTCAATATGCCGCCGGGCTATCTCCCTGCAAAGCCGCTCGTCCGCCATTGCAAATCCGGTGGTTTCCTTTATTTCGCGCGTCACTCCCTCAATGACATAATGCATAAAGGTACCGGCTTCCGGCGCGCTGAATCCCGCCGGGATCCGCTGTCTGAGCCTCAGTCCGTTTTTCAGGAAGTGCGCAAACGGACACGCAAAATACTTGTCCACCCGAGTGGCCGACAAAGCCGGTTCCGCGCCGTAAATCCGCCGCGCGGCGCCGTCTGACAAACTCCCCCGCCCATCCCGGATCGCTTCGTCAGCGCTCAACAGCCTCGAGGCCTCGTCTCCGGCCTGCTCAAAAAAGTATTCGAGGGCCGCGGCGGCCATAGGGCTGCTCCCCGGACGTTTAGCCATGCCCGCCAACTCAAAGCACGGCGCTTTTGCAGCGGTCATGAACTCATCTTCGCTCATCGTGATTTCATCGGTTCCGAACAGCGCTCTTATACGCTTGATAATAAACGACGGGCGTTCCCCCGCTCCCCCCGGATATGACACGACAAGTTCGCGGGACGGCAGCGTGACCGTGGAATAGATCGCGTTCATCTCCCGGTACAGGCGCTCTTCCGGCCCCGCCTGAATACCGGAATCTATTTTTGCGAGTTCCTCCCGCTCACTGTCTGACAGTACGCTGTTTCCCTTTACGAGGGCAGGAAAACTGTCGTCTGTAGCGCCAAGAATGATAAGGCATTTCAAATCGCGGCGCCGACTCATCAATATACTCCCGAGCGCCGTCCTGTCCAGCGACACCGGTATGACCCCGACGTCGTACTGTGAAAGCGTTACTGTGAAAAGTTTCCTGAATTCAGCGGCGCTGAGTTTCGAACCTCCCAGTATCGCAGCCATCTGCTCCATCGATCCTGCGATTATATCCCAAATCTGCGAGTACTCGTCGGCAAGCCGAGATTCCCCGCGTTTTTTGAGCCTCCGCGCCTTTTCCTCCAGCCTCTCAACCAGAGATATGTCCTCAAAAAACTCATACAGCGCCTGAAGCTTTATATCGAATTTCGTGACGCCCTTTATCCCGTCACGCAGCTTTTGAAGCGGGCCTGTTATCCTCCGCCGCAAGCTGTTCAGCATTTCCAGAGAAATCTCGCCGCCCGGCCCGGCGGGACCCGGCGGTGGTAAAAACCACTCCGCCGCCCATACTGAGCCGCGAATATTCCATCTGAGTACGTAGTTTTCCAGCGCGGCGCAGTCATCCGGCTCTATGTCCGCAAGGCCGGTCTTTAAATACCTGAAAACCGGTTTGTACTCCCATCCGGTCGAGGCGATATCGAGCGCGGCGTCTATGAGAGCTGCCGGGGGCATTACGAGGATGTCGTTCCTGCCGCCCGAAAAAAACGGCACGCCATACTTTTCGAACACATTTTCGCACAGCCGCCCGTAAGTCTCCCAGTCCCGCGCCATGACGCCGATATCACGCCATCTGTAACCGCTGCGTACGAGTTCCCAAACCTTACAAGCCGCGTATTCGCATTCTGCGTACCTTGACTGCGCCGAGTACACCGTGACCGCGCCGTTTGACCCGGAATAACATACCGGGGCGTGCCCGAAAAGATGCTTCTCGAGAAAGATGAGTTCCTCCGCCTTGCCGTCCCGCCCCGGTCCGGGCGTTACGGTTTCGACCTCGATCCCGTATGCCGCCGCAAGTCGCCTGAGTTTCCCCAGCGTCCGCCCGGGAAGTTCAAAAACTTCCCAGTCTTCACCGTCGTCATCAAGCGGGCAGGTCAGGCAAACGGTAAGTCCGGCCCCTTTGCGCATAAGTTCTTCTATAACGCGCAGTTCCTGCGACGTGAAATCGTTGAACCCGTCAAAATAGATATGTCCCTCATTGCCAAGCGCACTGTCAAAAACGCTTTCCGCCAACCGCGTCATTTTATCAGCCTGGTCGTCGCCATATCCGTGCAAAACCGCGTCATACGCCCCGTAAATCACAGACAGTTCCCGGAGTTTTGCAGCCAGAGGAACCGAGACCCGCTCCGCCAGCTCTTCCAGCGATTCCGGAGAAAATCCCGAACTCTTGAGTTCTTTTACCATTCCGAGCAGTCTCTCCAGCATCTCCGTACGAAGCCCGCCGGCATTGAAAACTTTCAGACCCGTTGCCACGGACTCCAGCGCGCGGTGCATAACGAGTATCTGCCCGCCCGCGTCGATAATGCCTGCCGGTACGCCGCCGGCCGGTTCAAAAACGCGGGCGCACAGCCGTGAGAAACTCAGCGTTTCGCCATGCAAAGACAGAGCGTCGCCGCAAACGGCGCAAAGCTGCCTCTCCGCGTCGTGCGAGTATTGCTCGGGCACGATCAGGAGAAGGCCGTTTTCGCCCGCATCCATCCTCCGGCGAATGCTTTCCATGGCATATGTTGTTTTTCCGGTCCCCGCGCGGCCGAGTACTATTTTCAGCACAGGCGTCTCCCATCAGGGCAACCGCTTACGGAAAGCGATTGCAATATATGGTCATTTCGTGTATAATGACGGACAGTGAGATTGGAGAGTGTTTCAATGAAAGCACAGAGTATAACGGCGAGACTACTCGCCGCCGCCATATGTTTGTCGATTGCTTTGACAGCGTCTTCCTGCGGCTCCGGTAAACCTG
>Ga0082212_10004546_pt1 | contig 19187 bp, 17 predicted proteins | sample TergutNt197P3_FD_71548 | JGI IMG/M metagenome (GOLD analysis project Ga0082212, IMG submission 71548) | Neocapritermes taracua P3 segment gut microbial communities from Petit-Saut dam, French Guiana - Nt197 P3 | ecosystem: Host-associated > Arthropoda: Insects > Digestive system > Gut ... | reverse complement strand
GGAATTAGCTGATTTTTTCCAAATTTCCCCAGGGAGGATTTGAACCCCCACAAGCAGATCCAGAGTCTGCCGTGCTACCATTACACAACCGGGGAGCGGGACGTTTTCGGGAAGCTCCTTACAGATAATACATTAACATTTCCGGAAATAAATGTCAATCGAGGGGGCTGTATTCTATATTTGTTATGTATCATTCTAAAACAACAGTAATCCCTTGCCGCTCAAAACTTTGTGCCACTTCCGGAAGAAGTCCTTTATCAGAAAAAAGGTATTTTACCTGCTCCGGGGTGGCTGCAATGGATATTCCGCCTTTGTTGTATTTTGAACTATCCACAAGAAGGCATACTTCGTTGCAGTTCTGAATGCAGGCACGGTACAAATCTACAGAATAGTTCCGGTTAGTAAAACCCGTTCTTTCGTCAAAACCGGAACACCCAATAAACAGTCTGTCCGCACGCAGAAACCCGATGCTGGAATTCTGGATAATGCCTCCCATTTCGGCTTCCTCATGGTTATACAATCCGCCAAGAATAATAAGGCGAATGTTGGGACGCCCCATAAGCTCATCAAGTACCAAAAAGGAATTGGTAATAACAGTCAAATTAATATCTTTAATATAATGACACATATATGAAACAGTGGAACCACTCAGTAAAATAATCGTAGAATTTTCTTCAACCAATTTTGCCGCCGCTTTGGCTATTTTCATTTTTCTCTCTGCATTAATGTCCAATCTGATCCGGGCGGAGGTACGGGCAACCCTCGCACTGCCACGCAATACAACCGCTCCCCCATGCAGCCTGCCGATTTTACCCGCTTTTTCCAATTGAATGACCAGCCTCCGGGCGGTACTTATACTCATCGAAAGCTCGGAACACATTTGGTTAACGGTGATATATTGTTTGTCTTTGATATAATTAAAAACCTTATTCCTGTCTATCATTTTTTCCTCAAACTATATAAATTATGAACGGAAACAGTCATTTCGTAAAGCAGACAGGAAGCCGCTTGCCCCTTGATTCGGCAAAGGCTGCTGATCTTTTCGGGAAATAGAATAAAATGAATAAAAACGGTCATAATATTTCAAAAAATATCAGTTTATCTAACCAATTCTGTTTTTAATAAAGATCGACATGGTATAATAATGGAAATAAATCATTCCAATGGAGGATTCGGATGAAAAAACTGGTAACTGTAATTTTGGTACTGTTCCTTGCGGGAGGGATAGCGTTTGCCGGAGGCGGTCAACAGAGTAGCGGAAAAACAAAGATAGGTTTTTCTCCCTACACATTGAAAAACGAGTATTTTACCGCAGTTCAAAGGGGCGTAGAAACGGCCTGCAAAGAACTCGGCTTTGACCTTATTACCCTTGATCCGCAAGGCAGTGAAACCACACAGGCTTCACAGATCGATGACATGATCGCGCAGGGTATAAAGGCTTTGGTATATATTCCCCAAAACTCCCAAGGCGCCCGATCTGTTCTGCAGGCCTGCCGTGCCGCCGGAGTCAAGGTTGTCAATATTGACAACGTAGTCATAAAGGATGATTACGATTTGGTTGATGCAATCATAGCTTCCGATAATATCCAGTTGGGCTATCTCTCCGGGGAATGGGTTGCCAAAAACCGGACCGGCGGCGCCAATGTTCTGATTGTGCATCTTCAGACAGCGGAGTCATGTCATATCAACGTGGAAGGTTTCTGGAAAGGCATCAGAGATAATGTGACCAATCCCGCCCTCTTCAGGGAAGTAGCGGTTGTTGAAGGCGGCGGAGCTACCGATGTGGCTTTTCCCGTAGTGGTAAACGCCCTGCAGGCGCATTCGAATATCAACGTGATCTATGCAATCAATGATACTTCCGCACTGGGCGCCATCCAGGCTGTTAGAGATGCGGGAAAAACGGCGAGTATTGCCGTTATTGGTAAAGACGCCGCTCCCATTGGCAAGCATGCCATCAAAGAGGGTACCATGGTTCAGTCTTCAGCCCAACGCCCCACTTACATGGGATACCAGGGTGTAAAAACGGCATCCGAACTCCTGAAAGGTAACAAGGTTGAATTCAACGTCAGCATTCCGTCCTATACTGTCGATAGCAGTAATATAAACAATTTCGATCTCGATTCCTGGGACACTCTTTAAGAACACATACCCCCGCCCGTTGGACGCAGTCCCTTCAGGGCGGGGTTTTTGATCGGGTTCTATGCCGGGAGTAGATTTGGAAAACGCGCCTCTGCTGGAAATGAAAAATATTTCCAAGTCATTCGGTTCTAACAATGTACTTATTGACGTTAACCTGGAACTCAATGAGGGTGAAGTTAATGCCCTGCTTGGCGAAAACGGAGCGGGAAAATCAACACTAATAAAAATCCTCGGGGGAATTTACAATGCCGATTCGGGGTCAATTTACATTAACGGTGAAAAAAAGGTAATCACTACACCTGCCATAGCCGGTGCGAACGGGATCCGTATCATTCACCAGGAAATTGTACTTGTACCGGATCGCTCTATTACAGCTAATGTATTCCTTGGCCGGGAATATACGAACAGATACGGTTTTATTGATCGCAAACGGATGGAGAGGGAAACCCAGGCCCTGCTTGATGAATTCCACATGAATATTGACGCCCGTCAAAATGTACGCAATCTTCCGATAAGCATGCAGCAGGTAGTGGAAATCATCAAGGCAATTTCAGCGGAAGCCGGAATCGTTGTTATGGATGAGCCCACGTCTTCGCTTTCACCGGGTGAAGTAAGGGAACTGTTCAATATTATCAGAATTTTAAAAAAGAAAAAAATCGGCGTTATATATATTTCACACCGTCTTGAGGAACTCTTTGAAATCACCGATCGGATAACAGTACTCCGGGACGGAAAGCTGGTCGGTATTGTGCCGACTTCGGAAGCTCAAAAAGATGACCTTATTACCCTTATGGTCGGGCGCAGCATAAACAAGCATTACACACGAAATGTTCACAAACAGGGGGAAAAATCCCTGGAAATAAAAAACCTCTGCCATGAACGCTACTTCAAAAATATTTCCTTCTACGCCCGGTACGGCGAGATAACCGGTTTTGCCGGTTTGGTTGGCGCCCGGCGGACCGAATTGATGAAAACCATTTTCGGTACATTTCATAAATCTGCCGGTCAGGTTTGCCTTGACGGTAAAGAGATACATATTCACCGGCCCGCTGATGCAATAAAAGCCGGTATCGCCTATGTTCCCGAAGACAGGCGTGCCGAAGGTTTAATTCTTCTTAACAGTGTGGAATTCAATATGGGGCTGGTATGCCTCAAAGATTTTATCAAGGGCATCCATATAAACAGGGAAGCATGGGGCAGGATGATCAGTTTTTATCAGGAAAGGTTTTCCATTAAAATATCATCGCCAAAGCAGCCTGCCGGAAGCCTGAGCGGCGGGAATCAGCAAAAAATTGTCCTGAGTAAATGGCTGGCCAAGAAGCCCGGGGTTATTATCTTGGACGAGCCCACGAGGGGTATAGATATCGGTTCCAAGGCCGAAATTTATAAAATTATTGACGATCTTGCTTCACAAGGTGTCTCAATCATTCTTGTATCTTCCGAACTCCCGGAGATAATAAATATATGTAACCGCTGTTATGTGATGTGTGAAGGCAGGATCACCGCTGAATTAACGGAAAATGATTTTTCTCAGGAAAAAATCATGGAATTTGCAACCAACATCCGGCATAATTGATCTTAAAACAAGGCAGTTATTATGAGAAAAATTAAATCAAAAATCGGGTTCTCCTTTATTCAGGAATATATAAAACGAAATATAGGCATTATCATCGCTCTCTTTGTTCTGATGTTGATTGTCTCTTTTTCCACACCGAGTTTTTTAACAAAGGCAAACCTGCTGAATCTGCTCAGGGCAAATTCGGTTAACGCAATTATTTGCTGCGGTATGCTGATGGCCATTCTTATGGGTCAGATAGATATTTCGGTTGGTTCCACCGTAGGTCTAAGCAGTGTTATTGCGGCATATCTGATAACCAATGCGGGCTTTCCGATTTGGCTGACCCTGGCTTGCTGCCTGTTGGTGGGTTTGACGATTGGCGCAATTAACGGCATTAGTATTTCTTACTTCGGTATCCCCGCTTTTGTGGCCACGCTGGCAACAATGAGTATCGGCCGGGGTTTGACGGCAATAGTTTGCGGGGGAATCTCCATCCGCATCCGGAACGATTTTTATGCGGGAATCACCTTAACCAATATCGGCGGTTTGTCAATAATAATTATCTACGCAGTACTGGTTATTTTTTTCACATGGATATTGCTCAATCAAACCCGCTTTGGCTACTACATCTATGCAATCGGAGGAAACAAGCTGGCTTCCCAATACTCGGGGGTTAATACAAGGCTGTACAACATGATTCCTTACCTACTGATTGGGATGTTCAGCGCTTTCGGCGGCATTATATGGTCATCACGGCTGGGGTCTGCAGCGGCAACTCTCGGGCAGGGTTTTGAACTTGACGCAATCGCCGCCGTGGTTATCGGCGGCACAAGCATGTCGGGCGGCGCGGGTACTGTCGGTGGCATGGTTATCGGCGTTTTGATTATCGGCGTTATCACCAACGGTCTCAATTTGATGAGCATTAACCCCTTCTGGCAGGAAGTCCTGAAGGGGGTTATCATCCTGACCGCCGTCATTGTTGATATGTTACGCAAACGCCGGACAGACGGAAAGTAACACCTAACCGGCATAAAGGAAAAACATGGCATACGCAGGGCTGGACGTTGGTACCAGCGGATGTAAAATCGCGGTATACGATCTTGACGGAAACATTCTGTTCAGGGCGGCGCGCCGCTACCGGGAACAGGGCGGAGAAGGACGCCGGGAACTGGATGCAAAAATAGTGTCCCGGCATGTGCTGGACTTAATCGCCGAAACCGGAAAAAAATGCCCCGTGCGCATTGAGGCGATGGCGGTGGCAAGTTTGGGCGAATCCGTAGTTTGCCTGGACGAAAACGGAGAATCTCTCGCGCCGTCAATGTTGACGGGTGATTGCCGGGGCATTCCCGAAACCGAATGGCTGAAACAAAAAATCGGGCAGGAAAAAATCATGGAAATTACCGGCCTGCCTCCCAACGAATTGTACAGTCTTTCAAAATTTATCTGGCTAAAAAACAATACCAATATTATTAACAACTGTAAAAATATCCTTTTTTTTGAGGATTACATAGGTTATCTTCTTACCGGGAAAATGGCTGTCAGTTACTCTTCGGCATGCCGCAGCATGGCGTTTGATATCCGCAAAAAATCGTGGTCGCAGGATCTCCTGGCGCTTGCCGGGATCAGGCCGGAACAAATGTCAAAGCCCGTGGAAGCCGGAACCATAATCGGAACGGTACTGCCCGGTATGGCCGAAAAACTTAACCTTGATCCCGGCATGAAAATTGTGGCCGGCGGTCACGATCAAAGCTGCGCGGCGCTGGGAAGCGGCATTTATGAAATGAACGGCTGTGAAACCAGTATGGGTACCTGCGAATTCATGCTCTTCATGCTCCCCTGCGCGCAGATGTCCCCATATATGCTGGAAAACGATTTCACCTGCATTCCGTATGTTATTGCGGATAAATACCTTTCCAGCCTGGAAGTAACCACCTGCGGCATTTTACAGACATGGGGAAAAGAAACATTGTTTTCACGTATGTCCGGGGAAAGTGAAGAACGGGACGCCAATTTTTTCGCCGAACTTGAAGCCAAAATCGCCGGATTACGTACCGATGTTTTGGTCCTGCCGCAATTCGGCTCTTCCGGGAATCCCCGGTTGAGCATGGACGCGAGGGGGACCATTTGCGGGTTGTCAATACACACAACACCGGAGGAGATCTTTCTGGCGATGCTCGAAGGCATCGGCTTCCAGCTTTACCTTGCCTATGAGCGCCTTCTAAAACTGGGCGTAAAACCGGAATACATTGCCGCTACGGGCGGCCTCGCCGTTTCGGACATGATCCTCCAATTACGCGCAGACATATTCAACATAAAAGTAATACGCCCTGCCGGTGGTGAATCGGGCACCTTGGGATGTATGCTGCTTGCCGCAACGGGAATTGGCGCATATCCGTCACTGGAAGAAGGTATTCGCCGTGCGGTACGTGTTCAGAAGTCATTTACCCCCGATCCGGCATCCCATGATTATTACATGGGAAAATACCAAAAATACAAAATACTTTATGAACGGATGCATGATTTCAAATAACTCACGGAGGAAATATTATGAAATTGATTAATGGATTTCAACTGATGGAATTGGCTATGCAAAAAAAACTTGTACTGCCGGCTTTCAACACCACCAACCTTGAAATGACTTACGCCATCGCCCTTGGATTGTCAAACGCCAATTTACCGGGTTACATACAGATTTCCTCAAACAACCTGCGGCTTTCCAATCCTTATATCATCGCGGAGATAGCCAGAGACGCGGTAAAGAACTCTTCTACCCCCACTGGTCTGCATCTTGATCACGGTAAATCTTTTGAAGATGTTAAAGCCTGTATTGATGCCGGCTTTACCTCTATTATGATAGACGCCTCGCACCTTTCTTTTGAGGAAAATATAAAAGAAGTCCGCAGGGCGGCCGAGTACTGCCACTTTTACGGTCTGCCTGTAGAAGCGGAGTTAGGCGCAATAAAGGGCAAAGAAGATGATATTGTCAACGAAGCGGACAGTAAAACAGATCCCGATCTTGTTGCGGATTTTGTAGAACGTTCATGCTGTGATATGCTTGCCGTTTCAGTCGGAAATGTCCACGGTTTATGCTCGGATCCGCATATTGATATACCTTTGCTTAAACGCATTTCTGAAATTTCAAAAATTCCGCTGGTTCTTCATGGAGGTTCCGGCATACCGCAGGCGGTAATCATTGAAGCGAAAAAATACGGTCTTATCAAGATCAATTACGGATCCGATTTACGCAAGGTGTTTATAACAACTTTCGGAGAAGCCTATGAAAAAAACCATAACGAACACGATGTGTTCCGTCTTAGTTTAAAGGCGGTGGAGAATGTTGCAAAGAAGTCCCAAGAATTGGTCGAGATGATAAATCCGGACTGGAAATAAAAATGGCGGATCAGCATTGCTTTCTGGGAATTGATTTAGGAACATCGGCTGTTAAAATTGTTTTAATTGACAGTGATAAAAAAATCCTGTCCCATCAGTCGGTACCCTATGAGGTTTCCAGTCCCGAATTTGGCTGGCGGGAGATTGATCCGGAAACATGGTTTGTCAGTATGTCCGGAGGGATGGATGCGATTTTTTCACAATACGATCCGCAAACAATAGATGCAATCGGCATTACCGGACAGTTGCATACGGTTGTTATGTTAAGTGAAACAGGGGAACCGGTACGCCCCGCAATAATGTGGGACGATATGCGTACAAAAGATCTTATTCAACAGATGCGTGATATTATTTCCGAAAACCCAGACTGTGCGTATATTACAAAAAACATTTCCACCGGCAGCCCTTCCGCCAACCTGTATTGGTTACGTCATTTTGAGCCGCAAAATTTCGCAAGAATGAAAAAGTTTCTTATTGCCCCCGATTATCTGGTCTACTGTCTGACCAGAGTCTACGGCACCGATTATACTGCGGCTTCCACATCCTGCCTGTACGATATACACGGCATGAAATGGTCGCCGTTTATGCAGAATCTAATTGGCCTTGATAGTGATGTTTACCCTGAGGTACGGGGCAGCGGTGTCATCGCGGGAAATCTTACCGCCGAAATTGCAAAACGTTTTTCAATGAGGGAAAATGTCAACGTGCTTACCGGCATGGGTGATAATCCCGCAACGGCAGTTTCGGCGGGATGCCTGGTGCAGGGGTATCCCGTAATTTCAATGGGTACTTCGGGGGTATTAATAAAGCCGGCTTCAAAAGCGGAACCACAGGACACAAAAGGGAAAATGATTTTGTTTTCACCAGACGGCCTGAATTTTTCCTGTCTGGCACAGGGTGCATTACAATCCAACGGCGCTTCCTTCCGATGGTGGGTCCATTCTATATTGGGTATTGATGATTATTCGCAGATAGATATATTGCTAAAGGACTATGTGGTACGGAAAAGCAAATTAATTTTCTTTCCTCACCTGATGGGTGAAAAAACGCTTTTCTCCGACCCGGATATTCGCGGCGCTTTTTTAGGGCTGAGTACCCTGACAACACGTGAAGATATGCTATACGCGGTAATTGAAGGTCTTTGTTACGGTTACAGGGAACTGGCGGAAAACATGGGTCTTGATTTAAACCGGGATTCAACTGTCAGGATTGTCGGCGGAGGATCACACAGCAGGATTCAAGCTCAAATATTGGCCAATGTTCTCAATGTTACCGTAGAACAAATGAACATGTTTGTCAGCCCGATGTTTGGTATTGCACTGCTGGCGGCGTACTCCGGCGGGTTTATTGAATCTTTTGATAAAATAGCAAATAATTCGAATATGGTAAAAGAAATATTTAAGCCGAAGGCGGAAGCGGTAAAGATATGTAATGAAAAATACACCCACTACCGGAAAATTTATCCGGCTCTCAAATCCGTATATGAACGAACTTCACCATAAAAAAATCACGACTCAGGATCGCAAACCTTCCCTCCGTACAGTTCTTTGGGATGTACAATAATACCCAGTTTTTTTTCCAGTGCGGCGAGGCGGCGCATTTCGATTTCGTCACCTATGCTTACCATTATGCCCCGCTTGCCGGCCCGTCCGGTACGGCCCGCCCTGTGGATATAGGCTTCTTTATTTTCGGGAACATCAAGGGCGACGACATGGCTGATGTCGGGGAAATCAAGGCCGCGGGCCGACAGATCCGATGAAACCAGAACTTTGGCCTTTCCCGAACGGAAACGATCTACCGCCTCTTTCCTGTCCTTTTTATCCATTTTGCCGTACAATCCGACGGCGGCAATATGGTGGTATTGAAGGGATGCGACTATCTTTCCCGCTTCAAAAGAACGTCCCAAAAAAACCAAAACTTTTTTCGGTTTTGCCGCAGCAAGAAAGGATCTTAAGGTTTGGGTTTTTCCCCGGCCTTCGCTGAAAACAGCCCAATGCTCTATCCTTTCGCGAAGTATTTCCTGTTCTTCGGTTTCGATAAACAGCGCGTCATCCAAAAGAGGCTGAAAGGATTCTCTTATTTTATCCGAAACAGTCGCGGAACATGCGGCAACAATCATGGAAGTATTCCCTCCCGGGCTCCGCGTTAGACGAAATTGCCTTTCCTCCGCAATGATCCGTACAAGCGAGGCCGTATCTTCCCGGCAATCATCCGCGGTAAGACGGTCGGCCTCGTCAAAAACCAAAAACCGCAAGCCGGCAAATTTCAGCCTGCCCTGCCTGGCTAAGATCAGAAGCCTGCCCGGATTCCCCACGGCAATAAGAGGTTTGCTTTTTTTTAAACTTTCGATTTGCCGGTTCAGGTTAACCGATCCGATTAACAGGGCAACATTGATTCCGCCGGGAAGCAGGGATTCAATTTCGTTTTTTATCTGCGAGCAAAGCTCCAGGGTGGGAGCGCAAACCAAAAATGCCGGGCCGGAATAGGATGCCGGAACCCCGCCTTCAGGAGAATCGGTAGATATGCCGGGCAGAATCATCCGCAAGGCCGGAAGGATGTAGGCAAAAGTCTTTCCCGTACCTGTAGCGGAACGGAAAATAATATTTTTCCCTTCCGAAAGCGGCGGAATCACAAGCTGCTGAACGGCAGTCGGCTGTTTGACGGATCGTACTGCAAGTTTATCGGAGAAAAAAGGCTGTACGCCCAAGTCTGAAAAGTGTTTCAATAAAACCTGCCTTAATTGCAATTACCGGCACACAGGACCTTTAAGTTGCTGCTTTTTTCCGCCGTTTTGTACGCCGTTCTTTTTTATCCAGATAGGCATCCAGATCCTCAATCAGGTGGGAAAATTCTTCAAGACCCGACGGAACATCCCTGTTTTTGGCATTATCTTTTTTCTTCTTTTTTTCTTTCGATTTTTGTTTTTCTTCAATTTTGATCAGGCGCTTTTCCACCCGGTTAAAAAAATCAGTGTCATCCTTGTTTTCAGGTTCATATTTATCAAATTCATAAGTGACGATATCATCGGTGCGTATCTCTCCCTTGAAAGCCCGGTGCAGATTTAACTTTATCCCTTTTTTCATATAGGCGAAACGGCCTTCTTTTTCAAAGCGCCGGATGCTGACAAGAATATACGCGGACGAAAGATAACGCAGCCCTCTGTGCATTGACGCCCGCTTTACAAAATCGTTATCCTCCGCAACATAAATTGTTTCGTCAAAACCTCCAATCCGCCGGAAAAGGCGCCGGGTAACAAAAATACAAAACCCAAACGCCTTGGGATCCGTTTTTAAATTGAGAAGCACCGCAAGGTTGATCATCTGGTGCAGAATTTTGTCCAGCCGGTAATCCGATAAAGGCCGTATCCCGCATGTGGCAAGATCGTAATAACGATCCTGCATTTCGTTGTACACGTTTCGCAGAAAACCCTGCGGCAAAATTACATCGGCATCCAGGAAAAAGAAAAAATCCCCGCAGGCGGCGGCGGCGCCGGCATTTCTCCCCGCCGCAGGCAGTCCCCCGTCCACAACCCTGCATCCGTATTCTGCCGCGATTTCCCTCGTTCTGTCCTTGGAACGGGCATCGGCAACAATAACTTCATAATCATCAAAATCCTGGGCCTTGATGCTGTCCAAAAGACGGGGCAGGATATTTTCTTCGTTTAAGGTCGGGATAATAATACTGATTTTCATGGTGTTATCAATATAGCTTATTTGCGCCAAAATAATCAACTTTCCGGAGAAACAATCCGTGGGGCGGCAGAGTCGGACCGGCAAGGCTACGGTCACAGGAATCAATGATTTTCTTCATTTGTTCCGGGGAACAATTGCATCCCCCGTAATGGAGGAAAGTCCCGGCAACAGAGCGTACCATCTTCCGTAAAAAGGCGTTGGCGCTAATTTCAAATACGAGACGGTCCCTTTCTGCAAAAAAAACGGCGCGTGAAATATGCCTAATTCGGGACAGGCTGGAATCCCCCGCTCCTGCAAACACCGAACAGTCCCTCTCGCCCTGCAACAACCGGCAGTACGAGTTGAGCAGATTGACGGGCGGAATATTCCAAAGCTGCAACGCATACCGGCTTTCGTGGGGCATGGCCTGCCGCCCGCAGATAAAATAATAACGGTACGTTCTCATACAGGCGTCAAAACGGGCGTGGAAGTCCGGGTCTACTTCTTCCGATTTAATGATCCTGACATCACGGGGTAAAAAGCCGTTTAAAGCCGGGACAAAACGCCCCGGTTCGATGTTTTTTATCGTCGTGCTGAAATTGGCAACCTGCCCGGCAGCATGAACACCGGAATCGGTGCGGCCCGCTCCCGTTAACGCTACCTTGTGTCCGTGCATACGGAAAAGGGCGTTTTCGATAACGGCCTGCACGGTTCTTTCCGGCGGCCGGCGGGGAGCACCTTCCCCTGCCGCCGCTTCAGTTTGTTTTTGCCATCCGCAAAAATCCGTTCCGTCATAGGCGATAAGCAGTTTAATTGTCCGCATAACACAGGTAACGGCCGAAATTAACCCTCATCCTCGGAAAGTTCTTTGTTGATCGCGTCGTACATTTTCCGTGCAAGATCAAGAAAAGCCCCGGGCTTATCTTTTGATTTTTTTCCCATGCCGAACAGTTTGGATATTGTCCTCCGCGCCCCTTCAAGGGTGGCTTTTCTTTCTACAGGACTATGCATGGGACCAAATTTATAGTGTAGATACGCGCATAGGTACAACATTCCCTCATAGGCATAATTTTTATCGGTATCCGGACCGAAATTTTTCATACCGGACAGGTTTTCCCTCCCGTCCTGTTCGCGGGCCAGGGCCTCGTTGTAAAAATATTCAGCTTTTTTTCGGAACAATGTCGCAAGCCAGTCGTAGTGCTGCCGGGGAAATTTTTTATTCAGTTCGTCAAGAAGCCATGCCGTCCGTAAAGCGGCAACTCCCCGTTTAATTGTGGGTGAAATATCCTTATTGTAATAATCATAACAACGGAGAACAAGGTACTGCGAGGCGGCGCCTTCCATAAGCCGCCTTGTCTTATAAAAATCAATATCAGGAAAAATTTGCAGGGTTTCCGCTTTTCTGCGCTCAAGATCATCCTGCACCTCAATACAATTTGCGGAAGGTATCAGAGGAAAATCCGTTTCCGTGGAGGCAAACCAGCATTCGGGGCAAACCACCGCCTGGTACACCAACGGGTACAATTCGCCGTATTTTACCGAAGGTTCGTAGAGCCGGTGGAGTTCAACGGTAAGGGGACCGGCGATCAGCCTGCCTCCACCCGTAAGCATTTCCTCTTTGTTAAATTCCGTTTCGCAAACCGGACAGGTAAATTCCTTCTTTGAATAAAACGATACCTTTAAATCTCTGTCATCTCCAGCCATATTTTACCCCTATATCTCCTTATTTCTCAAGGCCGTGATTCAAGAACAATCATTGCCACGGCATTATCTTTTTCATGTGTCAGTGACAAATGCACTTTATTCGCACCGCTTTTTTCAAGGGCCGCCTGTGCGGTGCCGAACACCAAAATTTCGGGCCGCCCGTCACGGAGGTTTACCACTAAAATATCTTTTAAGGTAATGCCCTTTAAGCCGGTACCGAGCGCCTTGCCAAATGCTTCCTTGGCGGCAAATCGCGCAGCCAGAGAATGATCCACGCCACTGCCCCGCGTAAGAGCGGAGGCAAGTTCTTCGGGGTGAAAATACCGTTCCGGTAAACCCGGCCGTAGACGCCACCGTTCCATACGCGAAATATGAACTATATCAACACCGATACCGATAACCACAAGGCCCCCTGATACTAATTCGTGAAGGGATTTCCCGCATTAACTACAGTAATTGTTAAGGTTATTTCCTTTGGATCCTGCTCAATAAGGGTAAAACCGTCAGGCAGATTTGCCAGAATTGGTAATGTGTAGGTTCCCGGCTCGGTCAGGCCGGAACAATCGGTACTTAAAAAACCGGTCTGCGGGCTGAAAATATTAAAGCGGCTATGATTCCCCTCAAGCCGGACATTTCCCGTTATGGCGGCAGAATCGGCGGTAAACCGGGGATCCAGTCCGCTTATTAAGACGGGTATCCCTTCAAAGGTTCTAACCCGGATTTCCGAACGGATAACCCCTCTAAATTCTACTACCCCGTTTCCCAGTAAACTGACAAGATGATTTGTGTTAATAATATTAACAACTGTATTAAAATCAACGCTTCTTCCCTGCAATTCAACCGGTTCTGTTTGTAATTCCGTAATTGAATCCAGAACGCTCAAAGGACCGGTTACCGTAATTTCTTTTGGCGAAACCGAATAATCTGCTAAATCAAAACCTGAAGCCGTACTGCCATGGAAGCCTACTGCCAGCGGGACGGTTTTGCTGATCCTCCGATCCAGCTGGACGGAAATTTCCAGAGGGTTTACGGTTATTTCCAGAGGTTCAATATCCAGGGCACTTCCCTCCCTTCGTAACTGTACAGGCGCGCGGTACCAACCAATTGTCTTATATCGGGAAAAATCGGCATAGGCCGTAATGTCACCGTCCGCAACCGATTTAATTCCGTCATCTTCCCCCCGAAGAATTATTCTGACATTCCGGGGGTACGAATTTACCGGCATCAGTTCCGAATCGGTTTGAACGTTCATGGGGATAGTCATGGTTCGTGTCGCCAGGGTGTTCATCCAGTAAAAAACAAACAGGACAAGGGCAAGGGCGACGGAAAGCGCCTTTGCGGGCCAGTTCTCAACCATGCTTTGTATAAATTTTCTACTGTTCAAGTAAGACTTCCTTTTCCTTTTCTTCATCCGCAGGAGCCGTATCTACCTGCGTTTCTTCCCGATCTACGGCCTTACGGCTTCCCTTGTCCAGGAACTCTTTGAGTTTACGGGTTACCTCGACAGGCGAAAGATCGTAGTATAGCTTGGCGTCAAAGGCAAGCGAAATGGCGCCTGTTTCTTCGGACACGACAAGCACCACCGCATCGGATTGCTCGGACATACCCAGGCTTGCACGATGCCGGGTACCGAAACTTTTTTTGATATCCTGTTGTTCGGAAAGGGGCAAAAAACAACCTGCGGCTGCAATTTTTCCGTTCTGAATCACCATGGCACCGTCATGGAGAGGGCCGTCAAACTGAAAAACCGTTACTATCAGGCTTGATGAAATTTCCGCGTTTATTTTCGTCCCGTTGTCAATAACATTGCGAATATTTATCTTCCGGGGAAAAACAACCAGCATTCCGCGTCTCATACGGGAAAGTAATTCGGCAGCGGTAACCACGGCCTCAAGTTGCCCGATATTCGGTCTTGTCGCGGCACGGAAAAATTCCCCCTGTCCCAGACGCATGATTATTTTGCGAAGCTCGGGCTGAAAGACTATGGCGATGGCAATAAACAATCCGGGACCCAGGATGTTCAGCACCCACAGCAGGGTAGTCAGCTTGAACAGATAGGCGATACCGTACACGAGAGCCAGAAAACCGGCTCCTTTAACAAGCTGCATGGCCTGCGTCTTTACCAGCAGTTCGTAGCCTTTATATAAAAGGAATGCAAGCAACCCTACGTCCAGAATGGGACGGATGAGATCATAAAAAGAAATAAGCCGCTGAATCCAAGTCATTCGTTATCTATCATCATACAGGATATCGGTGAAATAGAGTATACCTTTTCGTGTATTTTATCCGCAATACCGGCTCCGTCGAGTCCGTGGAACCGTAACAATTCGTCCCTGGTTCCCAGGGCGCGGCCGCCGGAAGCAAAATCATCGGGCACGGCAACCACCGCGGTTTCAGCCCGGCAGTTCCGGCAACGGGCCAGAGCTGCAGCGTATTCGCCGAATCCCCCGGAGGAAACACCTTCTTCGACAAAGGCAACAAGATCGTAACTGTTCATAATATCGGCCAGATAATCTTCGTCAACGGGCTTCAAAAAACGGAGGTTGTACAAATCGGCCTCGATACCCCGGCCCTCCAGCCTCCTGGCGGCTTCAAGTACCTGGGGAAAAAGACTTCCCGTAAAAGCCAGACAAATACGGCTGTGAAAACCCCTGTGCAGCCACACTCCCCTGCCCGTTTCAGCAGGAAGAGAAAACGGGGGCAGTTCTTCCGGACAAAGCGCCTTTGGATAGCGGATCATCGCGGGGCCGTTCATCCGTAAAGCGTAATCCAGCATTATACGCAATTCGTTTTCGCTCGCCGGAGAGAGAACGGTAATGCGGGGAACCGGCCTGAACAGGGCGATGTCGAAAAGCCCCTGGTGTGTTTCCCCGTCACCGCCGACAAGACCGCTGCGGTCAAGAACAAATAAAACCGGCAAATTTTGCAGGGCCGTATCGTGAATAACCTGATCCGTCGAACGTTGAATAAAAGTTGAATAAATTGCCACTACCGGCTTTAAGCCCCGCGCCGCCAACCCCGAAGCAAATGTAACGGCATGCCCCTCGGCGATGCCCACGTCAAAAAACCTGTTCGGATAGGCCTTTTTAAAAAGGGAAAGCCCCGCGCCTTTTTCCATGGCGGCTGTAAGAGCGGTAACGCGGCTGTCGCGGCTTGCGGCGGCAAGCAGAGCGGCACCGAAGGCGTCGGTAAAGTAGGGGCGGTCATGGGAAACCTCCTGTGTTACCTTGCCATCGATCTGAAAAGACCCGACACCGTGGTAATAACCCGGATCGTCCTCAGCCTGAGCGTAACCTTTACCCTTGCGGGTGATAACATGAACCACAACCGGCCTGTCAAGTTTTCGCACATCTTTTAGCACACCGGCAAGGCCCTGGATATTATGTCCGTCAATCGGCCCCACATACTCAAAACCCAAATCTACAAAGAAATTATCGGTGTAAAATACGGCCTTGACCGCCCGCTTTAACCTTACGACAAAATCAAAAAACACATCCCCGATATAGGGAATTTTTTTCGCCATTGTGTCAAAGTAACGGCGGAATCTCTGGTATTTACCCTTCATGGAAAGGCGGCTGAGGTATTTGGAAAGCCCCCCCACATTGGGGCTTATCGACATTTTGTTGTCATTGAGAATTACGATGAGGGGCAGTTCCAGGTGTCCCGCGTGGGAAAGGGCCTCGTAGGCAAGCCCGCCGGTTAAGGCCCCGTCCCCGATTACCGCAACCGCCCTGCCCTTTCCCCCCAGCATCCGCTCTGCGGCAAGAAGCCCCAGGGCGGCGGAAATGGATGTAGAGGCATGGCCTGTGTTAAAGACATCGTGGGGGCTTTCCTCGCGTTTTGGGAAACCCGCCAGACCACCCGCTTTTCGCAAACCGGAAAAATCGCCCATCCGCCCGGTAAGCAATTTATGGGTGTAGCACTGATGCCCCACATCCCATACTATTTTATCATCAGGCGAGTTAAACACCAAATGCAACGCGACGGTCATCTCCACCGCCCCCAGATTCGAGGCTAAGTGCCCCCCGTTTTGCGAAACTCTGGAGATAATAACCTTTCTTATTTCCGATGCCAGCCTGTCCAGTTCCTTGTAACTGAACTTTTTCAAATCGGCCGGGCAGTTAATCCCGGAAAGCAGAGAGGTGTTGTTTTTCATATTGGTAATGAATTACTCCCGCAACAAATTGAAACAGGATAATCCGTTTATTTGTTCTTATGTCTGTTTTTACGCAGCTTTTTTTTGCGTTTGTGAGTGGCGATTTTCCGCAGTTTCCGTTTTCTTCCGCAGGGCACTTAACTTCTCCTTGGTGTCAGTATAGAATACGGCCCGTTTACGCCGCAATAAGCCAGTATGGGGCAGGACGGGAAAAAAATCAAGTAGCCTCGTGTGAAATTCTTTCGGAATAATCCTACGCAGGGGCGCAAAGTTCGCAGTTTTTCAATCATTTAAAAGGTATAATTTCAAAAAATCGGAAGAATTAACAATGAATGGCTCTTGCGGGAAGTGTTTTAAATTTCCGGTTATTAGAAAGGCAGAAGAAACTTTTGCAACATCATAAAACTTACGATCATTTTCATCCGGCATTGGAATAACACTGAGGAGCGTATCCATTACCGCTATACCGGCTTTCACAATGGTGTCAATTAACCGACTAACTTGTGAGGAGCGGAATTTAAATTTTTTACGCCGTAACACATCCCAATACTCACCGATAATTTCATCATTGTAAAACAGGGTTAGTTTGCCCTCGGCAACCAGATCGGTGATAACGGCAGGAGGACCGTTTGAAAGCAGTGCCGATACCAAAACATTGGTATCCAAAACAACCTTAGTCATTGGCTAACTGTATTATTCCGTTCTTTTCTGGTGGCGGCAACTTCAGAGTTAATTTCTTCCAGGGACATATTAGTATTACCGTTTTGCACTGAAGCAAGCCTCATATCGGTGAGATTCTGCATGAATTCAAGTTTCTGTAAAAGCGTTAGTGTTTGTTCAAAACACTCTCCGTCAATTTTAAAAATAAGAGCCTGCGGCTTGCCGTTATTGGTCAAAACAGCTTTCCCGCCTTTTGAAAGCCTGCTTAGGGTATTTTTGGGGGACTTGCTTAAATCGCGCACCGACATGAATTTCATATTGTTACCTCTGCGTCAATAATAGACGATTATCGGACAATTGTAAATCCATCCTCCGCATTTCCACGTGAGAGTTTACAAAAAGACTCAATCCGGCAGGGCCAGCGCAAGAACCTCGTCGAAACGTTCCACAGGGTGGAATTCTATCCCTTTCTTGATGTTATCCGGTATGTCGTCCAGATCGCGTTCGTTCTGTTTGGGGATAATGATGTGCCTGGCCCTGTTCCGCCGGGCGGCGATGGTTTTTTCTTTAAGGCCGCCGATGGTCAGCACCTGGCCGGTAAGGGAAAGTTCGCCGGTCATTACCAGCCGATCCGTTATTACTTTACCCCGGAGGAGGGAAAGCAGGGCCGTCGCCATGGTAATACCCGCCGAGGGACCGTCTTTGGGTGTCGCCCCTTCGGGAATGTGCAGGTGAACATAGTTATTGTCAAACCAGTCCTTGGCAACTCCGTAACGTTCCAGGGCAAGTTTGCGGGCAACCGCCATGGCAATGGTGGCGCTTTCCTTCATCGTATCGCCCATTTTTCCGGTAAGAGTTAACCCTTCTTTGCCGGGAATCGAAACCGCCTCTATTACCAGAGTGTCACCGCCCATGCTGGTCCAGGCAAGCCCCACGGACATTCCCGGCTTGTCGGCCCTTTTAATATCACCTTCAGGGAAAATCGGTTTGCCCAAATGTTTTTGAATAAGTTTTTTATCGATGGGGATCTGAGGGTATTTAATATCTTTCACAGCGGGTGCGGCGGTGTCGGTAACTTTTTTTGAGGTCTTCTCAGATTCAGCCTCTTCGTCTTCAACGATCTGTTTTGCCAGTTTACGGTGAATCTTGTCAAGGTTTTTTTCAAGATTTCGCACCCCCGCTTCCCGGGCGTAGGCGTTGGCGATATGCAGAAGGCTGTTAGTTGTATATTTTACCCGGTTTTTTTTCAGGCCGTTTTTTTCCAGACTTTTCGGTACGAGGTAACGTTTGGCAATTTCAAGTTTTTCCGTGTCGATGTAGCCGGGAAGCTGGATAATTTCCATACGATCCAAAAGCGGCGGGGGTATGGTATCCAGGGTGTTGGCGGTAACGATAAAAAAGATATGGGAAATGTCGAAGGGCAGATCGAGGTAATGATCCCGGAAAGCAATATTCTGTTCGGGATCAAGCACCTCCAGGAGCGCACTGGCAGGGTCCCCCTGATAACTCGCCCCCATTTTATCGATCTCGTCTATCATAAAAACAGGGGCCTTGGTCTTAACGATTTTAAGTCCCTGGATGATCTTTCCCGGCATCGCGCCTATATACGTGCGGCGGTGCCCTTTTATTTCGGCCTCGTCCCTCATCCCGCCAACCGAAAAACGGAAGAACTGCTTTCCCAGGGCGCGGGCGATTGATCTGCCGACTGAAGTTTTCCCCACGCCAGGCGGCCCCACGAGGCATATAATAGACCCTGCGGGAACCGTCCCCGTTTGAACACCGTTTCCGTTTCCGGTGCGGAGTTTCCGGACGGCAAGGTATTCGGTAATACGGTTCTTTACGTCTTTCAAACCGTAATGATCCGCCTCCAGAACGGCCTGGGCGTTTTTCATGTTGAACTGTTCGGGCT
>Ga0082212_10004545_pt1 | contig 19190 bp, 17 predicted proteins | sample TergutNt197P3_FD_71548 | JGI IMG/M metagenome (GOLD analysis project Ga0082212, IMG submission 71548) | Neocapritermes taracua P3 segment gut microbial communities from Petit-Saut dam, French Guiana - Nt197 P3 | ecosystem: Host-associated > Arthropoda: Insects > Digestive system > Gut ... | reverse complement strand
TAATGCGTTATGCAAAAACTGATTTAAATGTATTGATTACAGGTAAAACAGGCACAGGTAAAAAAATAGTCGCTTCTTGTTTGCATCGATTAAGTAATCGTAATGATAATAAATTAATAATTGTTGATGTGCCTAATCTTTCGAGTACTTATAAGGAAGAGTTATTTGGGTCAGTTCTCAGTAATGGCGAAACAAAAAAAGGTATATTCCAAAAAGCAGATAAAGGGACATTAATATTTGATGGATTAGATAAATTATCAACAGATATTCAACCCCAATTAGTAACTCCTATAGAAGAACGACAAGTAAAAAAGGTTGGGGGGATGGATATTGATACCCTTGACATCAGATTTATATCAACAACTGATAAAGATTTATCTTTTATGATAAAAAGCAATCTATTTAGTGAACAATTATATCACAGATTACGAGAATGTGAAATACATTTGCCTACATTGAATAGTCATAGGGAAGATATACCTTATATAGTAAATTATTTTACGGGAATGTATAATAAAGAATATGCAAAAAACAAATATTTTCCGCCAAACCCCTAAATCAACCCTAAGAATCAGGCTTCACCCCAATATTCTGCCAGTACCGGCCGTCATTACTACGCCGCTGCTCAAACCCAAGCTCCTTTAACCGCAACCCCAAAAACCGCTCGCTAACAGCATGTTCATTGTTTTCTTCACACCAATCCTGATAACACTTAAACAACTCCCTGGCCCTAATCTCCAATCCTGACCTTTGCTCGCACCGCTCCTTGATGAAATTCCCGATAACGTCCATCTCACAACGGTACTCGTTTGTCGCATTGATAATAATATTCGGCGGCTTCAACCCCTCTTTTTGCCACATCAAAGCCCCTTCAATAAGCCAGTTAAGAATACCGCTTCTCTCCGGCAGGAGCTTATCATCAAGCTGTTTATCCTGATCGTCATCTTCGATTTTGGTAGTAAATGGGATCAGCCGAATCCGCCGCCAAATGCCGTGATCAGTACCCTTGATAACAGGCTTATGGTTCGTCCCCATGAAAATCTTGAAAGCAGGCTTGAACTCAAAATACTCTCCGTACAAAAACCGCGCCGTCATTTTGTCATTACCCGTAATCTGTTTTATCAAAGGTTCGGACAACCGCTTACCGGTATCGGTTTCCGATGTCGTAACAAACCGGGTTCCCCGAAGCCTGGCAATATCGTTGGAAATATGATTGCCCGACTTTCTCATAAATGTTTCCGTAGGCGTAGCGACCGCATAATCCCCAAGCAGATTCATGATATTGGTCAAGAAAGTAGATTTACCGTTAGCACCCGTGCCAAACAGAATAAACATTGACTGCTCGGCGGTATTTCCGGTAATCCCCCAACCCGCAGCTTTTTGAATGTAATGCAAAAGCTCTGTATTATAATTCATGATCTCCATTAAGAACTTTTTCCAGACAGGGCAATCGGCATTCGGGTCATACTCAACATTAGCCATTCGGGTGATTAAATCCTCCTGCCTATGTTCCCGCAATGTACCGGTTCGCAGGTCAACTGTCCCATTTTGCACATTGAGCAGATACGGATCAGTGTCCAAGTCTTCGGTTTCGATATTGATCTCCGGTATCCAGCTTGCCGCCTCAACCGCCGCTTTCCGCCTTCGGGAACTTTCGCTCTGTATTGCGTGTTTCTCAATATCAATCCGCTCTCGGTAATCAGCCGTATTTCTGATCTCCTGATAAATCCCCCTCACCATTTCCAAACACTTATCGAAAATACGGTTGCCGTTATCCGTTTTCCAATACTTGCCGTTCCACACCAGCCACTTTTTCCACAAAGCGTTATAGCGGATATCCTTCCCATGCACCGCGAACAGTTTTTGGGCGTTGGTTGCGTCGGTGAATTGAATCTCGCCTCTTTCAAACTGCAAAACCCTTAAATATACGCTTTCCTCAATATTTGAATCACGCACGGTTCCCCCTTAAAATGATATACCCGTTGTTGTTACCGGCAAGACACTGTGATGCCCTATGCCCTTCATACTTGTATTCCGGTTCCTGCCCCCGCCCGTGTAAGTGTATTTCACCGCAATGCGGGCACACCACAAAAACCTGTGAGGAATTGAATCCGATGGGATACACATTCCAATACCCCTCATCGTCAAGGAAAGACCGTGTATCACTGCACAATCTGACGCTGTTACCCGGCGCCCGATACTCTTCCAGACTGTTCACATCGACAGCCAGCTCGATACTTTTGTCTTGCTTAAACCGACTTAACCTCATGGTAAGCCTCCTGTAAAATAATATGCTCAAAATATATTGCGCTTAGGAAGCGGAAACATATACGTAATTTCTGCAAATTGCGGCGTTTTGGAAGGGTTTACTGGTATAAATACCGTGTAATCGGCAATTTTACCTGTTTTCAAAATGAGCAAAAAATTCTAGAATTTAAAGATTTAACTTGACAAAAAGCGAAGTTTTCGATATGTTATAATTAATAAGCCTGCCGGGCCTCTGTCGGGTTTCCCGATATGCACACTTGGTGGGTCTTTTTTTTGAAATGAACAAAATACCGTATACGAAACCGCCATTGACGGTACAGGAACATATAGAACTTCTCAAATCTCGCGGATTGCATATCACCGGTGAGGAAAGAGCAAGCAGATATTTACAAAACATCAGCTATTACCATTTAAGCGGATATATGTTTCCTTTTCTGGCGGATAAAAAACAGCATCAATATAAACCCAATTCCAGTTTTACTGATATAATCAATCTGTATCTTTTTGATCGGGAATTACGCGTTTTAATTTTCTCTTCTATCGAAAAAATCGAGATTGCCATTCGCGCTCAGATAACTAATCATTTTGCTCTTGAAACAAAAAATCCGTTTTGGTACACAGACATAAATAATTTTTCAGTTTCCGCAGAACACAATGATTTTCTGAATAATACATCTGCTGCTATAAAGCGATCCACAGATGTTTTTATAAAGCACTTTACAGATACTTACAGTGATCCATATCCGCCTATCTGGATTGTTTCAGAAGTCTTATCAATGGGGCAACTGTCAATCTTATATCATATTGCAAAACGTTCTGCACCTCGCAAGGCCGTTGCCAAATATTTTGGCGTAAAAGAGCCGATAATGGCTAACTGGCTTCATACACTTGTTTATGTGAGAAACATTTGCGCCCATCATGCACGTTTGTGGAATAAAGGTTTGCGTATTCCGGTTAAACTCCCTAAAGTTACCGACCGCACATGGCTTCTTTCGCCGAATCTTTCAAATGATAAAATATATGTTGTCCTGGCTGTAATTGCATATTTTCTGGATACAATAACGCCGACTAACACATTCCGTGATAAACTTAATAATTTGCTTGCGAAATATCCCAATATTGACGTAACCGCAATGGGTTTTCCAAAAGAATGGAAAAATGATCCATTCTGGAGCGGGGTGTCTAAACTACTTGATACTCAGTCATAGGACATATTTGTATAGGTATGAAGGTAACTTAATCAAAAATATTGTCTAAAATCGCATAATTTTTGTTACACATTTTGGTAAATGTTATATTGGGCTGCGCATTAATCTTTACTTATCTTCGTATAAATTTTTTGAAAAATTGATTTTTCTATCACATAAGAGTCATTTTTATCATCAACACGGATTGCAAGATAATCGCCGATGTCTCCAAACATATATCCTTCTAGATTCCATGTGGTAAAAACTTTTGTACACCTTTCCAGCTTTTTTGCATATATAATATTCTCTCCTGTTGGAACACATGAGCGGACAAAAGGTAAAAGCGATACAGCCTCGTATCCGTCAAATTAAGCAGTGAAAATGTACCAGGGAAGGAGTTTTTCCCAATCATCTAGCGAAACGGCAAGAGGCGCTTTTTCAAAAAGAACCGTGAGGTAGTGGGCAGGAATGAGGCCGTTCTGCTTAGCTGTCTCAATGAGCGTGTAGATACCGCAGGAACTTTCCGCCCCTTTGGGGCTTTGGGAGAACAGCCAATTTTTTCTTCCTAAAACAAAAGGGCGTATCGCGTTTTCACAGGCGTTGTTGTCAGGCGTCAGGTAGGGGCTTTCAAGATACGCCGCCATCTTATCCCATTGCGCGAGAGAGTAATCAATCGCTTTGCCGAGCAGCGTACTCGGCGGTATATCCGGCTGCCGTTTTATAAGCCACTTCTTGAATCCTTCAAGTATCGGCCTCGCGCGGCTCCTGCGTTCGCTCAGAAATAATGCTTCTGCTTTTTCCTCATCTTCTGCTTTCTCGTATGTACTGCGCAATTCATTCTCAAGATAATACAGCCGGCGGATATGTTTTATCCCTACTTCCGCTGATTGCGGTTTTTTCGTCGCCTTTGCCGCTTCAAAGAATTTCCTCCTCGAATGCGCATTATCCGAGAACTCGGATAACGCGCATTATCTCAGGAAAAAAATTATCCGAGGAAAACACTGTAAATATAGAATATAACCGTGTTTAGTATAAAACACCTCGGATAATTATAAACACGTTTTCTCCATATAATAAGTTTCATCGCCAGAAGGCGAAAAATTATTTATGGAGGCATTAAAAATGAAAAAACACAAACAAAATCAAAGTATCGCACACCTTTCGGCAACCCTGTTGGGACTTCTGGAATCAAAAGGGTACAAGCCCGGAACGCTGGTCAACTACCGCCGTATGTTGTCCCGAATCAGTGTATTTATGCAAAGAAGGAAAAAAGAAAAATATACAGAAAGTGCAGGCGAATCTTTTTTGGACAATTATCTCACCAAAAAAACGTATTCAATCCCATATCGACAGCATATCAAAACAGTATTACGGCGATTGGATGAGTTAAATAACGGTACTGACTACAATCTAACCAAACGAACAACCGAAAAGCCATCCCCGCCACCGTTCTCGAAGCCGTTAGAAGGATATGTGAAATTTTGCAGAAGTATAGGCAATAAGGAAAACAGCATAGCAAAAAAGCGGGAATTTTGCCGGGATTTTCTTTGCCGCATATATGATGCGGGATGCAAAAATGTTTGTGATATAAATACGGGATATATTTGCAAAGCAGTCTTAAGCATGGGCAATAAAGACTCTTACGCTGTAATACGTTCTTTTTTACAGTATCTGTATAGAAACGGCGCTTTGAGCAATGACTTGTCAAGAATAATCCCCAAATACCGCAGGCCCCTATCATTGCCTGCCACATACACAGATGATGAAATAAGGCGTTTAGAAGCGGTTATAAACAGAACAACAAAAACAGGGAAGCGGAACTATGCGATTATTCTTCTTGCGTCGCGATTAGGAATGAGGTCAGGAGATATAGCCGGGATAACTTTTGGAAATATTGAATTTAATTGCGATAGCATTAGCTTTTTGCAAAACAAGACAGGCCGGCCGTTATCCTTGCCATTGCTGCCACAGATACGCGAAGCCATTCTGGAATATATCCGGCATGCAAGGCCGGATGTTAAAAATGATTACCTGTTCATCCGAACAAGAGCGCCTTTTGAGAAAATATCAACGAGCATAATACGGTATACGCTTACCGGATATTTTAAAGCCGCCGGGATTGATATCTCAAAGAAAAAACACGGGCCGCATACGCTTCGTTCCTCTATGGCAAGTTCCATGGTAAACAGCGGTATTCCTTATGACGTTGTCCGAAAAGCGCTCGGGCATACCGCCTCGCAGGCAATCAAGCATTATGCCAAAGTGGACATTGAAAATTTACGTATTCACGCTGTTGATGTTCCGGCTCCGACCGGAACGTTTGCGATGATTATGCAAGGGAGGGAATAGTTATGGTAACCTTTAGAAGTATTTTTAAGGATGACATCAGTAACTACCTTGCTGTCCGCAAAGCCGTTTTAAGCGATTCAGCGTTCAAACATGACATCTGTTACCTCACTTCCTTCGACGCGTTTCTCACCCATATCGGCCTGCGGGAAAAAGAGATTTCCGAACCCGTTTTTATTGAGTGGCAAAAAACATTAACGGGAAAAACAATTTCTAAAGCAGGGAAAATAATCGCTATCCGTACGTTTATCAGGTATCTCCATTCTTTAGGCATTCCCGCTTATGTTCCGATTATTCCAAAGGCAGTTGACGGCTATATGCCGTATATCTTCTGTGATGAGGAACTAAACAGGATATTTAACGCGGCAGATAACGTCGTTTTAACCAAAAATCAATCAAATCCGTATATAAAGACGGAATTTCCGATGATTCTCCGGCTGCTTTACGGGTGCGGCCTTCGGATAGGTGAAGCATTGGCTTTGCAAATGAAGGATATAGATCTAAAAGGCGGAATACTGACACTGGTACATACAAAAAATACCAGGCATCGCTTGGTACCAATGAGCCTGTCATTAACAGAAATAGTACAGCGGTACTGCCTGGTGATGGGAATTACCGGCATTCCTGAAGCGTTTGTGTTTCCTGACAAAGATCAAGCCGGCCCAATATCAATCCGGGCCGTACGGAATAAATTCGATGTCATTTTGAAAAACCTTGGCATTAAACAACCAAATAGGAAATGGCATGAGCGCGGGCCGTGCCTGCATTGCTTTCGTCATATGTTTGTTTTTAAATCCTTTGCTCAAGCGCAGAAAAATGGAAGAAGTATTGATAATAGCGTACCGTTCCTCTCAACTTATCTTGGACACGACAGTTTGAAGGAAACTGAAAAATATTTGAAGTTTAGCAGCGAGTTGTTTCCAAATGCCCTGGAACTCTTTGAGGATTACGCGGGAATGGTGTTTCCGGAGGCGGGCTATGAAAAATAAGCCGAGCGAGTTCCTGGAATTGCTTAAAAGTTTCCTGTATGTGCATCTGCCTTGTTCTGTTGGGGTCAGCCCCAATACCGTTAAATCCTATAAAGACGCTTTCCGGCTTTTGTTTAAGTTTATGTACGAAGAAAAACATATGCATGCTGACAAGGTAGCTTTTACTGACTTGGATTACACAACCATACTTGGTTTTCTTTCATGGCTTGAAACGGAGCGGGGTTGCGGCATTTCAACCAGAAACCAGAGGCTGTCCGCGTTATCATCATTTGCCGAGTACGCTCAAAACAGAAGCTTTGATGCGGCAATGACATTCCGACGTGATACAAAAAAGCTGCCATCTAAAAAATGTCCGGACAGGATGCGTACAATCTTTACACTGGAAGAAACAGCGTTTTTTCTGAACCTTCCTCAGGGTGACAGTGCGACAGGATTGAGAAACAAAACTCTATTAAGCGTCATGTATGCCAGCGGGGCACGGGCGCAGGAAATTTGTGATCTTACGGTGAGCGATTTCCGATTCAATAGCGATACTGCATCTCTGATATTAACCGGTAAGGGTGGCAAGGCCAGAAAAGTCGGAATACCAAAAGGATGTGCCGCATTGCTTAAACATTACATTGATAACCGCGGGCTCACAGGGAAAAACGAACGCTATGTGTTCTCAAGTCAGACTCATGAACATATGACCGTTTCCTGTGTCCAGGAAATATACAAAAAGTATGTAAACTTGGCTAAAGAAAAATATCCCTCATTTTTTCGTGAGAAATGCTACACGCCACATTCTATGAGACATTCAACCGCAACTCATATGCTTGAAGCCGGTGTCCCGATTGCTGTTATAAAAAACTTTCTTGGGCATGCTTCGCTTCAATCTACCCAAATTTATGCGGAAGCAACACAAAGCACTGTTGATAAGCATATAAAAACATGGAATGAAAAATGGGGGCATAAACCGGATTATATTGCAGATAATTATAAGGCATACTCTGCTATTCCGGATTTTTTATTAACCAAGTAAAAAACGTAATAATTATCCGAGATGTTTTATACTAAACACGGTTATATTCTATATTTACAGTGTTTTCCTCGGATAATTTTTTTCCTGAGATAATGCGCAAAGCATCCCACGTGAATAATATCAGGCATATCTTCTATCGCTGTATCATATCCTTTATACCCGTCGGTTTGCAGATAGCATTTATACCCTTCCAGAAACGCTTTCGCGTTATAGGCGGCGCGGGTCCATTTCTCAAATCGGTATACCCCGGGCGCAGGAATATCCGTGTCTTGCTCAAGTCTATGGTCATAGCGCACCGCCTAATCCTTCCATGACCGCACGCAGTTCGCTCCGACCAAGATGCAAGGGTATATGTATTTTTACATCCCCCTTTTCTATGAGTATCTCCGGCGGTTGCTGCTGCATTGGCATTTGCCGAGGGACTTCCACAAAACACGGTTCTGCTTCTTTTTTCGCTTTTGTCCAATTCATGAATGTCTGCGGGTTCAGGCCGTTTGCTTTCGCGTACGACCACGCGCTTTTCCCGCTCTGCTGCCAGTCTTCCACCCACATCGCTTTTTCTTCTCTGCTAATCGTCATCTTTTTCCTCCGGTTTCTGGTTTTACCCGAAGTTTATTATCCTTATTTTCTCAAAACTAGATGGGGGTCTTTTTACGGATACAAAGTTCAACAGGTAATATGCCTTTCATCCCTTCATCCTCTTTTGCCGGGTTTTATACCCTTATTATACATTTTCTGGTCTTTTTTGACTCCTCTTTTCGCGCTTATTTCTTTGTGTGATATAGATTTACGTTATTCTTCAGGAGCGACTATTTAGTTATATGTTTAAAGATAGCACCGACGACACCGAAAATAATCGCGCCCACGATAGTACAGGTAATGATACCGTTACTTCCATCAATGGAATTGGCTATACCGCCGATAATAGCACCGATGATGGCGACAACGATGGCGCCAATGATAGCGCCGTAGAAGAAGCCAGCGCAGCCTTCGCCGCTGATAACACCACTGATTGCGCCAAGAATGACACCAATAACAGCCCCGGTACCGGCTCCACTACCAGCTCCAATACCAAAACCACCAATAATAGCGCCTATAACAGCTCCTATGACGATGAATATGAAAATGAGGCCATTCTCGTAAAAGAAAGCAAGGATACTGATGAAGGTATCGCTGCTAAAAAAACCACCGCCAATGAGACTACTGATGATAAGACCGATAATACTACCGATAACAGCGCCGTTGATGCCACCGATTAAAAACCCAATGCCGCCGCCAATTCCACCACCGATGATTAACCCGATAATGATGTGTTTGCCTCGTTTGGGCATTCGAAATACAGAATTTCCGGCAAACAACTCCTGAAAAATCATATACAAAACCATGAGAACCGTTACATAAAGGAAACATATAAAGACATAAACATTATCCTTAACAAGCTGTCCTCTGATTAATTCCGCAACAAAGGACGTACTAATAATAAGAAAAGCTATCATAAAAAAAAGGCCGGATAACCAATGTGTTAATGTTAGCGAGGTTTTTAAAACGCTATCATTCGGATTCGAGTAAATTTTTACAATGTTTGAATATTTTGCAATATCGGCATCGACATCATATTTAGAATCCAGTTTTACATTGACATTACCAAAAATTCGTTTGTCTGCTTCGGCTGCTATGCTGCTTAGTTTATTTAGATTTGTTTGCAAATAATTTTCTATGTTTCGTACTTTAAACACGTGGCCGTCGATTTTTGCGATTCTTATAATACGTATTATTTTTTTAATCATATGCAGGGTTATGTAAAAACATACACCCAACAATGCCGTTTTAACCAGCATGGAATCCCGCTCATAATCCTGCGTTGAAAATATATTCAATATTAGGTCAGCATTTAATACCGCCCATACTGACACTGATACTACAGTTACCAAAAAAAATAGAAGGATAATCTGGGGGATATTGGATGAATATCCGCCGGCGCTATTTTTGAATCGTTCACATATGTTATTTGTTTGTTTTATGCGTTGCTGTAACTCAGACCGGGCCTGTTCAACAAAACCCATTTTATCTGCATAATTCATAAATCTTCCTCCCTTTATCTACCAATAGTTTTTAAATAACCAATTGGAACTTGAATACCAAAAAAATCACCTGCAAAGAAGGCATAGGAATTATTAGTTGTTATTCCGTCTTTTTCTTTATCCGTATGAAATCCCATGTAAGTTAAAAGATAGTTGTTTTGAAACATACTGAAAAAATCTGAATCCCTAATAATAGTCCATATTTTTTCCAATATTTTGATTAGTTCGTTAATCGGCATTTCTTTATTTATTTGTATATCTTTAATGCGTTTTTCAAATTCCTTAGCCTTATTTGAATTAAAAATATAAAGAGTAAGATTTTCTTTAAACCAATAAAGATATGCTTGCGGTGCAAATTTTAAATAATGTTCCCTTATAACGGTTTTATTATCACATATTGCATCCAGCAGCTCATAAAACTTTACTAAATTGCAAGAGCCATTATTTGAAACAAAATTACCTGTCAAGCTTTCCTTAAAATTCAATAAAGTTTCTGTACCACCGATACATAGTAAATGTGCTATGGACCTGTCGCTTTCTAAAACATCCTTTGCATTTTTATACCAGTCTTTATTGTTTTTAGCAATGCTTGCAAAGAATTCATCAGCAGTTCCAAGTTTATCATTTTGTTCGGGGTCATTCTTGTACATGAATACAAAGTACCCTAATTTAGGATGTTTTTTTGTTATGCTTTCAATTTCTTTTATTGATTTAATAGTTTCCTGACTAGTACCTTCTGTGTTTTCGAATTTCCAAGACAAGAAACCGCTTGTAAGCATTTCTATAATTTGGGTTTCATTTGCCTGTTCTTTAGATATAGATGTTGCAATATCAGATAATTTTTCATATTTTTCGCCACACCAATAAATAGGACATTTGGGTTTATCAGTGGTATTAAGATAATGTAAAAATTTAGCTAGTGATAAATCATGATTACTTGAGTTTTCTCTGTCTTCTACAATATCTACGGCCCTATTTGCAAGAGTTTGATCTATAGGATTAAAAGTAGCTTTTATTGCACCTTGAAATAGATACTGTTTTCCTTTTTCCCAATTTTCAAGGATAGCAACTGTTAGCTCCTCGTAGGTTGTGCAATCTATACCTTCTAATTTAAAATAAAAAGGTGGTTTTTCATAACCCTGAACAGTTTTATTTTTCCAGCCAGTTACAAATGCTTTAGGGTCTTTTATCCATAAATTTACAGCTTCATATCCAGCGCGTATTTTTTCATCTTTCATGATTAATGCGTCAACAAGTATTTGAAGATCGGATTCATTATCAGGACATTCAAGAGGTAAACCTTTTATTCTCATTGCTTTGCGTGCTTCACCTTCTTTTCCTTTTTCGTTTAACCAATCTTGATATACATGCTTACCTTTATTGTAAAGAGTTGCAATTGTACACCCCAACGAGTAATAATCAGATGCAACTATGTAATAATTTTCCGATATTTCCGGTGCGGAATAACCTGCTGTTTGTCTTCGTGAAGATGTATTTCCATGTGCTTCTGTATCTATAATATCACTTGTTGTTCCAAAGTCTGCCAACAAAACTACATTATTATACATATATATGTTACTTGGTTTTAAATCACGATGGACCAATTTATTAGTATGTAAAATATTTAAAGCTATTAAAATTTCAGGAACAACTTTATTTTTTAGCATATTATAATCTGCTGCATTTAAAGCACCATCTTTACAATAAGGGATAACATCAAATGGTCTATTATATATTTCACCATTATTGCATTCCAAGTTTATAAAACCATGATCCCATAAAGGCATAATATGTGTGTGTTGATAATCTTTATTTTTTCCCAAAAATTCTATAGTTTTTCTTCGATAGTTTCGGTTTTCTGGATTATCAGCAAAAGCATCGTATATTTTTACTGCAACCTGACCGCCATCAGATTGTCGTTTAGCCAAGTATACAAAAGATTCTCCGCCTTTACCAATACGAGGTTCTGCTCTTATTTCATATTTGTCTTTTTTCCCTTCGGCAATAACGTTGTTTCTTAAAGGGACGCGGTTTATTTCTGTCATATTAATTGGGTGGGTACTGTTATCAGTCATTCCCATTGGGCGGGTGCTATTATCGTCCATACCCATAGGGCGAGTCACATTATTATCAATTCCCATTGGTTTGGATTTACTTTTTGCCATAATTATTTTCTCCTAACTATTATTATACTAAGATTATCATCTGTACCTTTTTTAAGCGCAAGGTCAACCAAGTTTTTACACATTTCACTTAGAGATTTATCGCTTGATAATACATTTTCAAAATCGCAAAACTCTAATAAACCCCAAACACCATCACTACAAATTACAAACATATCATTTTCAAATACCTTCCCTTTGCCATCTACAATTGCAGGTTCATAACTTGTTCCGCCAAGATAGTGTGTTATTTCATTCCTCTGTTTCGGTTTTGGTTCATAACCTAAATCAATCTGTTCCTGCCACACAGAATGATCTGTAGAAAGCTGCATTATATATGGATTACGGTATCTGTAAACTCTGGAATCACCTGCATTAAAAACAATAAAATCATCTCCATTGATATATACACCTGCTATTGTTGTTAACATTTCTGCATGAAAGGAATCTTTTTTTTGTGCGGTTAAAACAGCTTCATTTGCTTTTACAATATACTCTTGGATAGTTTCAGTAGTTAATTCTCTACCGCTTAAACCGGAAAACATACCTGTTGCAATTTCTGCCGCTTCATAACCAAAAGGTTTACCGCCTACGCCGTCGCAAACTGCAAATAAACCGTGATTATCACAGGTTGTTGAGTACGAACCTTCTGCAATTAATTCTGAGTTCATTGCGACTCTATCATCGTTTTTTGGAGATTTAACTCCGGCTTCAACTAAACAAGCTGCTTCCAACATGATTAACCTTTCTTTGTAAATTCAAGTTTTTTATTTCCAGGTTTTACAACAACAGTATCGCCTTCTTTACAATTGTTATTATAAATACACCCTGCCAGGGGATTTAAATACTGTTCTTCTATGACATTGCCAATTCCACGGCCTCCGTTATCGCGAGTTTTTGGTTCCCAGCATAAATCAAACAATACTTTATATGCGTCATCTCCTATTTCAATTCCGATTTTATTGTTTTTCTCAAGATTCCTATTTATATTTTCGATTTGTTTTCTTGCGATCAGTTCTGATGCCTCTTTAGCAATGTAATTGAATACAACAATGTTATCGCCAATACGGTTAATTACTTCGGGTTTAAAGTAAATACGCATTGCTTCTTCAACTTTAAGTTTGATTTCATCATAAGATTCACCCGGTTTTACAATACTTTCACGACCAATTACTTTACCGGAAGCAGGATCAACTGTTTCTTTTGAAATACCTACATTACTTGTAAAGAATATTAAAGTTTCTGTAAAATAAACGGTATTACCTTGCCCGTCTGTCATTCTTCCGTCTTCCAGAATCTGTAAAAACTTATCCATAATGCTTGGGTGAGATTTTTCAATTTCATCGAATAGCAATACAGAGAAAGGATTATTTTTTATTGCATTTGTTAATTGTCCGCCGCTATCATAACCTACATATCCGGGAGGAGCTCCAAATAATTTTTGGTCGGCGTGTTCGGAACTAAATTCACTCATGTCAAAACGAATCATAGCTTTTTCATCGCCAAATAATAGTTGGGTTACTGCTTTTACAACTTCGGTTTTTCCTGTTCCTGTAGGGCCTGCTAAAAATAAAATACCTCTCGGTTTTGTGTTAGATGAATGTTGTAAACCGGAAAGACCTACTACAGCCCGTTCAATAACCTGTACTATTTTCTCGATGGCCTGTTCCTGACCCATTACCCTTTTTTTAATAACATCGCGCATCTGTACATTACTAAGTTTATCTCTTATTTGCAGCCATTTATTGTCTCTAAAACCATATTTAAAAATAGTTACATTGTCGGCAATATCTTCTGTAGAGATATTTTCTTTTTCGTGCAGTCTTCTTAGTTCATCTAATTCCTTTAGCTTCATACCGCCTGTAATGTCGATAAAATTATTTTGTACTTTTTCCATATCTTCTGATAATGTTTCGCCGAAGATTTTACTGTATTTATCATTAATATATTCACATCGCATATTTCTATCGGGGTTTGGAATAGAAATTGTTCTTACATTTGGATTGTTAATGTAAAACCAGGCGGGAATATCGTTAAGTTTATTCACAATTAATACAAGCGTATTAATATTTGATTTAATTCGTAATGCGTTATTCGAAGCGTAAAATAAATTCATAAAAAACGCGACTTCATTTGGCTGCATTGTATCGGGTGAATTTAAAAACCTGGAAGCAAAATTTACAGTATTAACGATTGATTTCTCATTTGCCGATCGTGTTGTCATAGAAGATCTGATAGTTTCCGAATTTTTAACAATATCATTAAGGTTTTCCGCTTTTTTGTTATAAATTGCAGGATCAGAAAAACCTTTGTCAGAAGCGCCAAAAATCGGGTCATAATACTGGTAAGTATATGCATCTTTTGTATCTTCGGAATTAAAGATATTATAGAGAACTTCGTTCAATGAAAAAAATTGTACTTTATCATTGCCGTTTTCATCCTTTACATAAAAAGGGTAAACATCGGAAATATTACCTTCGATAATAAAGGTACTTTTAATCCCCTTAAAGTTGAATAATTCTTCCTGCCAATTGGGTCTTAAACTCATAAATTTCTCCTTTTATTGATCCCTGTTATGAATACCGACAGAAATCAAGTCTTGATTATAATAAACATTCTGAACTTTTCGTCCTTCATGTAAATACACTTCGTAATTATCTTTTTTTGTATCATCAAAAAAAATAATATTTTGGTTAGTTGAACCTATTAAAGCATTTTCATTATCGTTTAAATCATTAACATAAGAGCCGTCAATTAAAACCGAAGTATATTTTTCAAAGCTTTCCCAATCAGATTTTGTAATAATATCTTTAGACTCTTCTAAAGTATAACCTGTATAAACTAATATATCATTTGATATATCACTTAACAATTCAAGTAAATTGTTTAATTCTTCTATTTGTTCCAAAGGATCGCCGCCTGTAATTGTAATTCCTTCTACTCTTTGAGTACCTACAGATTGTTTTATCATTTTTACAAGCTCAGAAACTTTAATATCTTTTTTTGGATTTTTATTCCATAGTTCAGGATTTGCACAGTTAAAGCAATGTTTTGAGCAGCCAATTGTCCATAATACCAGCCTGTTGCCAGGACCAAGAGTAGTAATTGGAAATAGCAATCGGTCAATTTGCATTCTCTGTTATTTCCTCCGCTTTTATTTTTACAATTTCTTCTTTGTCATAATCATCACATTCATCACATTCTTTTATTTTTTCATTAATATCTTTTACTTCATATTTTTTGCCGCATTTAGGACAGGTAATTACAAACTTTTTAATAGTTTGTACAGCTTCTTGATTTGAAGAATTAATAGAAACAGTTTCCGGAGCGACAGTAACGGGTACAGCAACAGAAACTTTAAATTCAATATCCGCAATAGTTAAAGTATCTCCATTTCTTACAACTTGTCTTAATCCTTTACCAATATCACGGTTATTTACTTTAGTTGGAGTTACCTGTGATAAATGTTCAATCTTATATTCATTTTTATCCAGGGTAACATTACAGTGCCTTCGTGAAACATGCATGTATGTGGAAAAATAGTCGGTATCTATATCGCCTTCTCTGCCAATTAAGCAGCTATTTTTTATTACAATTTCTTTCCCTGTCTTTGTGTCTTTTAATGTTAAAATGGGAGTGGAAGTCCAGTCAACTGATGAAGATGCATTTGTTTGTTCTAATGCGGCTCCGCATCTTTTGCAATTTACAGATGAATCATCATTGGCTTCAGAACATTTGTTACATTCTATCATTTTTATTTACTCCCATATTTTAATGCACGGAGTTGTGCTTTTTTTTGTGTTGCTTTGTTTTTAATATGAATATTTTTTTGAACAGTAGCGGTTTTGGAGTCCTGTGTATATTCATTGGTAATAACTATTTTTTTACAGTATTTTTTATTTGGCTCTTTTTTTGATTTAATATTAAATTTAACTCCTCGCTTTCCAAGTTCTTCTATTATTTGAGGGTGAAGGTTACAAAAATTTCCCTGTTCCGCTAATAGTTCATCTTGTTCAGTCGTGTCTAAATCCTGCGAAGCAACCATTACACCTATATTAGAATCCTCGTTTATTGTATCAACGCCAACAACTTCAAGCATTATTTGCTTGTCTTCTGATACATAAACATGGATACCCGTATTATCAGATTCTTTTCTGCAAATAAAATGCTTGCCTTTTTGATAATCACCAAATACAATTTCTTTGGAAACATTATAACCAAATTCTTCCATAACAGAATCAATTTGCGTTCTAATATAATTTCTTTCCTGCATAGATTTTGATTCCTGGGAAAGCCTTTTTGTTTCGATTTCCAGTTCTTCGATAGAATCAAAATCGTATTTTTCTCTTGGAATAATAGTTTTTATTGCGTTTAAATTAGTATTTTTTAATTCTTCGTTTACGATATATTCGGCATAATAATCCTGATAAAGATCATTAAAAATTTCTATGTTTTTAACCACACCTGGTTTAATAACTTTATACTGCGCTTCCGCTGCTTTAAACCCTTTTTCTTCTCCGAAAGCAGTTTGATAAATATTATTTGCTATTGTATGTAAAGTATTAAGATCAGCTTCCTGTATTGATTCGCAATTAATTAACTCTTCAATTTCTGATAATAATTCTTTTGCTTTTTCTTCGATAGATTCATTAATATCGGAACAGGCTATTTTATTTATAGCAGATGCAAAATTAAAATCTTCGATCTCACCGATTTTATCTGTACCTGCCATAAGTTTTTTTGAAAGTTCATCTCTTTTACTTTGTTCTTCCAATAATTTTTCGTTATCCTTAATCCTGTCTTCTAACGGTTTGATTTCCTTATGAAAAGAGGAAATAATGTTCTGAGTTTCTTTTATAAACTTATTTGCACATACTGAAATATCCTCCGGTTCAGTGGGGACATTAACCTGCATGGCTGTTATTAGTTTTTGTTTACAATCATCTTTAGCGGTCTTTAATTTGGCGATTGTATTTGTCATTTCATCGACATTCACGATATTTTGGGTTAAAGAGGTAAAAAGCCTGTCAATACCGTCAAATTGAGTTCTAACCTTTGAAATTTCCTTATTTAACCTGTCGGTTTCTTCGCGAATTTTACGAATTCTCTCCTGTCTGAGGCGTTCTAACTCAGCTTGGCGACGGCGTTCCAGCTCTATATCGTGATCTTTTGGCCCACTCACTCCTGGATTCTCCCATTGCTTGGCTGTTCTTTAGCTATTTCAATTTCTCCTGTTTGTACCAAACGCCGAATAACATTTAATATTTTCTCCCGGGTTTCATTCATGTCATTTTTCCGTATATGTCCAAAGTATTCCGTACCCTCTTTTAACATAGCAACTACCATTTCTGACATATTAATGAATACTTTATTTTGATTTTTTCCTTCTTCACCTTTTATTTCTATAGTAAATGTTTTACTATCAGTTTCTCTTAGAACTTTTTGAATCGCCATGTCATCCAAACTTAAAATACAGTCGAATTTTATTGGAAGGAATGCAACCGATTCGTTGTTTGGCTCATTCTCATTCGAATCGAGTTTAAATGCCTTATTATAGTCAGCTATTGCGTTGTCGCAGTCGTTTTTTTCATCATACGTTACGCCACGGTTGATATAAGCTGCTATGTCATTCGGGTCGATATTAATAACTTGGGTATAGTCCGCTATTGCATTGTCATAATCACCTTTTTCTCTATACGCCTCGCCTCGGTAGTAATAAGCATTTCTGTAACAATAAGAAGAATTAAAAATATTCGGAGTACATTTGATTGCCTGGGTGTAGTTCGCTATAGCCGTGTCGTAGTCTTTTTTAAAATAATACACATCACCGCGCTCAATATATGCTTCTGCATTATTCGGATCGATTTTAATAGCCTGGGTATAATCCGCTATTGCATTGTTGTAGTCGTCTTTTTCTTTATATATCGTTCCACGTTTAATATAGTAATGCGTATTATTTGGCTCAAGGTTGAGTATTTGAGTATAATCCGCTATTACGTTATCATAGTCTTCTCTGTTGTAATATACCAAACTCCGTAAATAATATGCATTTCTATTATTTGGATCGATTTTAATAGCTTGAGTATAGTCCTTTAATGCATCGGCGTAGTCATTTTTGTTGAAATAAGCCGCACCGCGCCCGATATATGCCCTTGCATTATTCGAGTCAACATTAATTATCTGGGTATAGTCTGATATGGCACTGTCGTAGTCTTTTAGATCAACAGAAAAAGTATAACCGCGCTTGTGATATGCATTTATATCATTAGGATTGATTTTTATTGCCTGGGTGTAGTCTTTTATTGCGTTGTCGTAGTCTTTATAACTGGAATATGCATCGCCGCGGTTTATATACGTATCGGTATTATTAGGATCCAACTGGATCGCATATGTTAAATCCGCAATCGCTTTATCCAGATCAACGGATTGCCGATGTATTTCTTCTTCATCAAGTACAAACTCATGAAAATCGTTATCGTAATGGCTTTTTTTTATATACGCACAACCGCGTTTTATGTATGCACTAATAGAATCAGGGACAAAATGTAATACTTGCGTAAAATCCGTAATTGCCTTATTCAGATTGTCGATTTGTTGTTGTTTACTCTCATTATCAAAGCCGTAGTCTTCATTTTCGTTATTGTTGTCGTATTTTTTTCTATATGCATCGCCACGGCTCATGTATGCATTGACATCATTGGGCTCTAGCCGGATAGCCTGGGTATACTCCTCAATAGCCTTGTCTATATCCCCAGAGTTGAGAAAATCATTACCACTTTCAATAAAGTCTGCGGCGGTCATGTTAATATGTTTCTCCTTACAAGAAAACAAGATTGATTAGCTGTTACTTTAAACTATTTTTTCTAAAAAGTCGACATATTTTCGTAAATATTAACACAAATTTGGATACATTAAAGAGGAATTCCGTTTATAAATGTCCTTTCATATCGGTTTATTTGTATCCGTAAAATTAACCACTTCTAGCGTCCGATAACAGCATGAGATAAAATGACCTCCAAAACCAAACCCTGGAGGTTACCGATGAATTTTAGTACAGAAGAAAAAACCATGTGGCTGGAAGACTGGAGACGGAGCGGGAAGAAAGCATGGAGTTATGCCAAAGAAAACGGGCTTAT
>Ga0082212_10004544_pt1 | contig 19191 bp, 19 predicted proteins | sample TergutNt197P3_FD_71548 | JGI IMG/M metagenome (GOLD analysis project Ga0082212, IMG submission 71548) | Neocapritermes taracua P3 segment gut microbial communities from Petit-Saut dam, French Guiana - Nt197 P3 | ecosystem: Host-associated > Arthropoda: Insects > Digestive system > Gut ... | reverse complement strand
AAACTGCCGGTGGGTATCTGCCGGAGTATGGTTGAATTATCCGTAACACTTGCCGGATGGCTATTAGGCGGAATGGTAGGAATAGGCACGGTAATCTCCGTCATTGCAATTGGCGTTTGCATTCAGATAACATTTTCCATATTCAGATTTGACCCTGCAGCGGTAGAGCATGAAACATTGAAACAAACATTTGATATGCTAAAAAAGAGATGAAAATAAAATTGCACAACAACATACAAAATAGCAATATTTCGACAGATATTGGATTTATTATCCATTATCTATTGAAAATTTACTATTTTTGCAGAAATTTATTTTGATAATATGGAAAGATTGAAGGGTTTAGGAATTACTCCTGTCAACAAGGATATTTTATTTTCATTATACAGGGATTTAAAGTTCCCTGAAAATAAGATAGCCGATTTAGAGCGAAATGGGCTTATTATCAGGATAAAGCGAAATTTATATGTGGTTTCAAAAAATGTTCATCATCAGGAAATATCAAGTGAACTTGTGGCAAATCATTTGTATGGTCCTTCATACGTTTCGCTCGAAACTGCCCTTGCCCACTACGGATTAATTCCCGAGAGAGTATATACAGTGCGTTCTGCTTCTTTGAAAATGCACAAGAGATATGATACGCCACTTGGACAATTTGAGTATATGAAAGTACCCTCAAACTATTTTCACATTGGTGTTCATCAGGAAATAATCAACAATTCATATTGTTTTCTGATTGCGTCGCCCGAAAAGGCATTGTGTGATTTGATTTTATGCACCAATAATTTACGTTTACAGTCTGTAAAGGCTATGAACGAGTATTTGGAAGAGAATTTAAGATTTGATATTTCGGCATTAGATATGTTTCGTGTAACTATAGTCGAAGAATGTTTGAAATATGGCAGGAAAAAGATAGAATTAACACAACTTTTAAAAATGTTGTCAAAGTCAATGAATAAATTCACACCGAAAAACGTTACCCTCAAAGAAGAATTTGTAGATAAGGTGTTACCGTTCAAAATAAAAGAAGACACTGAAAATATCTACATTCTTGACTATACAATTCCAAAATCGAACAATAAGAATGATTTCAAAATGCGCGAGCAAATCGTTTGGTCTATTTATGGAAAATGGCAAGCAATGCACAAAACAAAGAAACGCTACAATATTGCGCTGAAGAATGATATTTTAATACGTTTTGAAGGCATTTCGGAAACAGTGCAAAAGGCTGCAAGGAATTATAAATATACAATGGCAATGTGCGCTTTCGATGAAGTTTTACAATATGCCATTGAAGTAAAAAGAGACAAACCAAAAAAGGAAGTTGAAAATCAACGTAGATATAAAGAAATGATAATTATGAATTTACATACTACGGCATTTCAACCGTATTTTGAGAATATCAAAATGACTGTTGGCGTTGTGCGAAGTGACGAAAGTAAAAAAATACAATATTGTATCAGCACGATTGAACAATAAAAAAACCTTTGGATTTACGCACCGGCATACACCGCTCTTACGACCAAAGGTTATACTTTTGAAATGCAAAGTTACAGATATTTTTTTAACTTCCCGCAAAAAATTAAAAAATAATTTTGATACCCTTATATAAATGCAAATTTTAGACACAATCTGCCGCAGCAAGCGGCTCGAAATTGCTCTTCAGAAGGAAGCAACGCCTCTTTCTGACCTGAAAAACAGTTTGAATTTAAAATCGCGAAAGAAAGTATCGTTCAAACAGGCGTTATCCGGTTCGGAAACGGGGATTATCGCTGAATTTAAGCGGAAATCACCGTCCAAAGGGTGGATAAATCAGGAGGCGGATGTAGCAAGCATTGTACGTTCGTATGAAGAGGCGGGAGCGGCGGCAATTTCCTGTCTTACCGATGAACCATTTTTCGGCGGCAGTTTTGATGATTTCAGAAAAGCACGGGAAGTAATCAAAAATGTACCGCTTTTGCGAAAAGACTTTATATTGGACGAATACCAAATTTATCAGTCGAAACTGATGGGCGCGGACGCCGTATTGCTGATTGCGGCTTGTTTAACAGCGGACGAAATTGCACGTTTTACTGCGATTGTCCATGCGTTGGATATGGAGGTGTTGCTTGAAATACACGATAAATTGGAGTTGGCGTCCATTTGCGCCGATGTGGATGTAATAGGCGTCAATAACCGGAATTTGAAGACTTTTGTTACCGATGTCCGGCATACGATAGAATTGGCAAACCACATTCCCGACCGGTTTTTGAAAATTTCGGAAAGCGGATTATCCCGTCCTGAAACGGTGATTGAACTTCGGCAAGCAGGTTTCAAGGGATTTCTGATGGGCGAAAATTTTATGAAAACAACCGACCCGGGCGAAAGTCTGCGGGAATTTATCCAAAAATTATGAAAATCAAGGTTTGCGGAATGAAGTATTCTGACAATATCAGGGAATTGCTTCAACTTCAGGTGGATTATGTCGGGTTTATATTTTATCAGCAATCGCCAAGATATGTGGAAACGTTTTTTGACGATAATCTTTTTCCTGAAGCAGTCAAAAAAGTGGGCGTATTTGTTGATGCAACCATGCCGGAAATAGATTTGCGGATACGGCAATGCGGGTTGGATGCGGTGCAGTTACACGGCGAAGAAACGCCGGAGGTATGCGGGCGGTTGAAAGAAAAAGGCGTTGAGGTCATCAAGTCATTCAGTATAAAAAATCGGAACGATATGGGTTTGGTTGGGAAATATACGGACGTATGCGATTATTTTTTATTTGACGCTGCGACGCCTCAATACGGCGGTTCAGGAAACAAATTCGACTGGAAAATACTTTCAGCATACGCCGGTGTAACGCCTTTCTTTTTGAGCGGCGGTATTGCGTCTGAAGACGTTGAACGTATCCGTTCGCTTCATCATCCGGCGTTGTATGCGATTGATTTGAACAGTCGCTTCGAGGTTTTGCCGGGCGTAAAAGATATTTCAAAATTAAAAAATTTTATACAATTAATTCATTCAAAATGAACAGGATTAACCAATTATTTCAAACAAAAAACAGGAACATACTGTCGGTCTATTTTACGGCAGGTTATCCGAATCTGGATGACACCTGCGCCATTATCGGTGAATTACAGAGGCAGGGAGTAGATATGGTTGAAATCGGGATGCCTTTTTCCGACCCGATAGCAGACGGACCTGTTATTCAGTCGAGCAGCGCCGTTGCCCTGCGCAACGGAATGAACCTGAAAACACTGTTTTCGCAACTTGAAAACATCCGCAAAGCGGTGACCATTCCATTAATCATGATGGGCTACCTGAACCCTGTAATGCAATACGGTTTCGAGCGTTTTTGCGCCGATTGTGAGCGGACAGGAATAGACGGGCTCATTCTTCCCGACCTTCCTTTCACGGAATATATGGATAGTTACAAGGCTGTTGCGGAAAAGCACAACCTGAAAATCATCATGCTGATAACGCCCGATACATCGGAAGAAAGAATACGTTTGATTGACGAACACACTGGCGGGTTTATTTACATGGTATCTTCTGCCGCTACAACCGGCGCACAGCAAAATTTCGACGAACAAAAACTGCGTTATTTTGAGAAAATTCAAAACATGCAGTTACGCAATCCACGTTTAATCGGTTTTGGAATTTCAAACGCTCAAACCCTGCAACACGCCTGGGATTATGCTGCCGGCGCCATTGTCGGCAGTAAGTTTATTCAGTGTCTGGAACAAAAACCGGACATCCGGTCGGCGGTGGAATTGTTGATGGAAGTGATTCAGGGGTTTATTCCCTTATTTTTGCCTGAATAAGAGAGAATAAAAAGGGGGACTGTTTTACTACTAAGGGAACTTTCAAAAATAAGGGTTTGGCGTAAAACAGAAAACATGTATCAATGCCTTCAATCCGAAACAGTCAGTACCTCCACTCCTTTCTGCACCATTTTATCCATCCGGTTAATGATTGGATAAAAACCCCTGTCATCGAGGATATTTTTTGCAATATGGGCCATGACTATGTTTTCAATAATCGCTCCCGATGTTTTCAGGTCTTTTTCGTTTCCCCGCACGCCCTGTTTGGCAGCATATGCTACAAATTCGCCGAATATATTGCGTCGTTTCAGGTGGACTTCCATCGTTTGGTAATCCGGCAAATCCGACAACTCTTTCCGGTTTTTATCGGCATAGTCAAACGCAAACCGTAAGTAAATTCTGCTGCGCATTACTCTTTGGTAATAACCCGAAAATCCGGCAGTGTCGAAAGGCACGAAAATGTCGGGCATGATACCGCCGCCGCCATACACCACCTTGCCTCCGGGCGTGGAATACCGCAGCGAATCGTTGAAGCGGATGCTGTCCGCCTGCGTTAATTCGCCGTGAGAAAAACGTATATTTAATTCATTGAAATATTCGTCCCTGTCGTTACTGTTGTATGGTTTTTGAATACAGCGTCCCGTGGGCGTATAGTAACGCGCTATGGTGATCCGCATGGCCGACCCGTCCGAAAATGATTGTTGTTCCTGCACCAGTCCCTTACCGAAACTGCGGCGGCCAATGATCGTACCGCGATCATTATCCTGAATGGCGCCTGCAACAATTTCGCTGGCCGAGGCCGACAATTCGTCAATCAGCAATACCAATCCCATGTCGTTGTATTCGGGATTTCTGCCGGTCGAATAGTAATTACTGCGTCCCCGCTCGTTGCCTTCGGTGTACACAATCAGTTTTCCTTCCGGTAAGAACATTTCCGACAGTCTGATGGCGCCGTCAATGATTCCGCCGGGGTTGTCGCGCAGGTCAATGATCATTTTCTTCATTCCTTCGGCTTTCAGTTTTCCGGCAGCTTCCGTAAATTCCTGATATGTAGTTTTTGAGAACTTATTTACTTTGATGTATCCTGTTTCGGGAGTAATCATATATGCCGCATCAATGCTGAATATGGGAATACGGTCGCGTGTGATGGTAAAATCGATCAGTCCGGCGTTACTTTTCCGGTAGATACTCACTTTCACCTTTGTACCTGTTGTTCCTTTGAGCATTTTCATAATATCATTGCTTGACATGTTTACTCCGGCTACCGGCAAATCGTTGACACAAATGATGCGGTCGCCTGCCATGACGCCTGCCTTTTCCGAAGGCCCATCCGCAACAGTACTAACAATCACTACGGTATCGTTCACCACATTAAACGATACGCCGATACCCGAAAAATTACCTTCTAACGGATCGTTGATGGCCGAAAAGTTAGATGCGGGGATATATTGTGAGTGTGGATCTAAATTTTTCAACATACCCCTGATGGCCTCATCTTCGAGCATACCGGCCGAAACGCTGTCCACATATGAACCTTTGATAAATTCGAGCGCCTGATTTACTTTACCGGAGGGCAAAAAAAACAGTGTTCTGCGGTTTTCTCCGTTGCGGGAAGCCTGATTCCCGAACTGAATACCGATGAGTATTCCGCTCAACAACACCAACGCAAAGAGCAATGGTTTTAAAGCGTTTATTTTATTGTCTTCCGTTTCCATCATTCCAACGGTAATTCACATTCGATGTATTTCAATTCAATACCGGCACGTTGCAAAAGCCGTATTCCGTCATCGATGCGGTATTTTTCGCCATACACCACCCGCTTAATTCCCGACTGGATAATCAGTTTGGCACATTCGAGGCACGGCGAGGCGGTAACATACAAAGTTGACCCTTCGCTGCTGTTGTTTGATTTGGCAACTTTTGTGATAGCATTTGCTTCGGCATGAAGCACATATGGCTTTGTATTGTTATTCCCGTCTTCGCAGATATTCTCAAATCCTGCCGGCGTACCGTTGTACCCATCCGAGATAATCATCTTTTCTTTTACCAGCAATGCTCCGACTTTACGGCGCTGACAATATGAATTTTGCCCCCATATCCGCGCCATAGCCAAATATCTTCTGTCGAGAAGATTTTGTTTATTGTCCATTGATTTCCATTACAATACAAACTTCACAGTGCCAAAAAAATCCGGTCTGTGAAAATCGGGTTTTTCAATTTGAATCGGATTCCAGCTCAGAAAATGAGGCACCGTCAGGTCATCGCCGCATTTGTAGAAATTAGCGCGGACGGTTTTTCCGGCAGGCGAATAGCCCGGATGTTTAAAAAAGCAGGTGTAAGGAATCACCAAAGCCAAATCCCATTCCGTTTCTCCTTTGCGTTCGCCGAAAGGATGCCTGCCTAAACTGGGCTGACGCCTAATGGGAGAAATAACCGTATTAGGTTGCGCTGCTTCGCGCCTGTTGCGCGTTGCACCTGCTGCCAAAAGACATGTCCCAGCGCAGTTGAACTCAAAGTTGTAATAAATACCGTCATCGGCGGGAGTTACAAAAAACTCTACGCACGAATCTTTCCATACTTCGCCGTTATCGGCGGTGGCAACGGCGCGCACAGCCTGCTCCTTAACGCTGTATTGCAGAAAAAATGCCGAATCGCCATATGCCATACGGAACTGTACCTGCGGGCGATAACTATACTCTGCCCAATTCACTGTGTCGATAAGATTCCACTGAGCGCTTTCCAACGATTTCAATACTTCATTCCACGGTGCATCACCGGTTGTATTTACTTTTTTAACAATTAATTCTTTCATGATATTACAAGGTTTTATTTATAGTTATTGATATGATACATCACAACAGACATTAAGCCATTCGGCGTTGCATACTGCATGATACTTTTTGTAAAAACTGATGGCCGGCTTATTCCATTCGAGTACCTGACATACAATACCGTTCAGTTTCTTTTCCCGCGCTTCTTCAATCAACCTTTCGAACAACAGGCTGCCTAATCCCTTCCCGCGCATATTTTTGGTTACCAATATGTCTTCGAGATACATGCGTTGTCCTTTCCATGTACTGTAACGAATGTAATAAAGAGCAAAGGCTGCAATTACTCCGTCGATTTCGGCTACAAAAGCCCACCACACAGGATGTGCGCCAAATCCGCTATCCTCGAAATGCTGTAAACTTACCGTCACTTCTTCGGGAGCTTTTTCAAATTCAGCCAGCTCGTGAATCAGTTCCATCAATCCCGGACAATCCTCCCTGACCGCTCTTCGTATCGTTGTTGGTTGCATGATGGGCATTACATATGAACTTCTAAAATTTCCGCCGGTTCTGCCGGCTCAATCCGGATACTTTCAAGTACGGCAGGTATCAGCACTGTATCGCCTTTGCGGATATTCAGGCGCTCTGTGGCGCTCCACCGGATGGAACAAGCGCCTGATGTGCAGATATAGACCACAAATGAATCTAAATTTGCGTAATCCTTATCCATTGGCTGTTCAACGCATATGAGGTTAGTAGTAAAATACGGGCATTTTACCAATCCGGCAGTTCCTTGCACAGGCTTATGGTAACGGGTCTTGTATTCTTCATGCGATTGATAATCAATTACATCTAAAGCAAGTTCTGTATGTATTTTACGCGGTTTTCCGTCGGCGCCTACACGTTCCCAGTCATAAATCCGGTAAGTTAAATCTGACGTTTGCTGTATTTCGGCTAAAAGAACATCTTTCCCGATGGCATGTACGCGACCGGCCGGCATAAAAAAGACGTCGCCCGGAACTACCTTTTCGAAATTCATAACATCCTTCAATTTTTTGTCATTCAAAGCCTGAAGATATTTTTCCCTGTTCATCTTTTGATTGAACCCCACAATCAAACCGCTGTCTTTTCCGGCTTCCATCACATACCACATCTCTGTTTTACCGTTTAATCCGTGGTGTTCGGCAGCAAACCGGTCATCAGGATGTACCTGTATGGATAAATCTTCCAACGCATCAATGAATTTGATGAGAACAGGGAACTTTGTCCCGAATCGTTCGTAAATACTGTCGCCTACCAGGTCGCCCATATAAACCTCAATCAGTTCCTGCAGATTGTTCCCTTTCAGGAACCCGCCGGAAACTACCGAAATATTGTCGGGGACGCACGATATTTCCCAACTTTCTGCGCAAGGCTTCATGCTGGTTTTTTTTCCTAAATTGGTTATCAAACGTGTTCCACCCCAGATGTATCCTTTAAATATGGGTGCAAATTGAAGTGGGTATAGCGATTTGTATGTATCCATTTTCGAAAAATTACGGTGTAAAAGTAATTATTATTGTTGATTTTCGTATTTTTGTGCCGAAGTTTTTGCATGGTTGCATCTTCAGTTTTCAAATATCAACCTTTAGTTCTACGAAATCAATCATCAAAATTGAAAATATTTGGCATCATTCCTGCACGTTATGCGTCCACACGTTTTCCGGGCAAGCCGTTGGCGCAACTTGCCGGCCGGAGCATGATTGAATGGGTTTACCGGCGCGCATCAGAAGCGTTCGACACGGTTGCCGTGGCTACAGACGACGAACGTATTGCCGCTGAAGTACGGCGTTTTGGCGGTCGCGCTGTGATGACCTCCCCCGACCACCCAAGCGGTACTGACCGCTGTGCCGAAGCGTTGACGCTGTTGCAGGATGAAACCGGCACAAAAGCTGACATCGTTGTAAATGTTCAGGGTGACGAGCCTTTTGTTGACCCTGCGTTGCTTTCCTGTTTAGCTGCATGTTTTGACGATGAAAACACGCAGATTGCCACTGTCGTGAAGCCATTCGATACCATCGCCGACCTGTTGAATCCGAACAACGTCAAAACAGTGATGACACAAGCCGGACGCGCCGTTTATTTCAGCCGCTCGCCTGTTCCCTACATCCGGGGTTTTGCGCAGGATGACTGGCTCAACCGGCATACTTTCTATTGGCATCTCGGCCTGTATGCCTATCGTTCCGAAATTCTCGCCAAATTGACACAATTACCTCCTTCGCCGCTCGAAATGGCCGAGTCGCTCGAACAAAACCGCTGGTTAGAAAACGATTATTTCATTCGCGTGATACAAACCAGGGATGAAACCATCGCAGTTGATACGCCGGAAGACCTTGCGAAAGCGCAGGAAATAGTTCAAAGTTTCAGGTTTAAAGTTTCAGGTTTAAAGTTTCAGGTTTAAAGTTTCAGGTTTAAAGTTTCAGGTTTAAAGTTTCAGGTTCACAATATATTCATCATCATGCGTCATTTTTCACAGTTCGTTTTTCACTTTTCATTTTTCGCTTTTTTTGCCTTGTTTTTTTCCTGCAGGAACCCGTATCCCGGATATACCAAGGCAAGTGAAGGCGTCTATTTCAAATTACTGATGGTTGGCGATCAGGATCAATGTTGCAGGTTTGGCGACTATGTAACTGCCAACATCGCATACATTACCATGAATGATTCCGTTTTCTTTTCGGGAATACGTAAGTTTAAGGTAATTCAACCCGATTTTCCCGGTTCTATTGACAAATGCTTCACGCTGATGTGCAAACACGATTCGGCGCATTTTATCATTTCCGCACTCGACTTTTTTGAGAAAACGCTCGAAACCGTCGTGCCTGACTATATGAGCGCCGACGGGAAGATGAAAATATTTATCTACCTGATGGACATTCAGTCATCAGATGAATATGACCGCGAAAAAGAAGCCTTCCTGCACTGGATTGAAGATTTGGGCGAATATGAAAAGGTGCTTATAAAACAATACATCCGCGAAACAAAGATCGAAGTTCCACCCATGGAAGACGGTATATATTACATTGTGCAGCAAACCGGCAACGGCCCTGCTGTAGCAACCGGCGATACGGTTACGATCCATTATGAAGGTCATTTCCTGAACGGCAGGTATTTCGATTCGACCCGCCGGCGCGATGATCCTTTACAGTTTGTATACGGTCATCAATTGCAGGTCATTGGCGGATTGGAAAAAGCGATCGGTAAGATGTGCGAGGGGGACAAGGCACTGGTGATCATTCCGTCGGAACATGCCTTTGGCGCTAAAGGGTCGGTAGAAGGTATTGTGCCTCCGTTTACGCCTGTCGTATTTGAAATAGAGTTAATTAATGTTAAATAATATTTTTTTTTGCATTGAGACGCAACGTTTTTGTATTTTTACGTCTTATAATATGTTATAACAATGTTTAACATGAACATAAAAGTATTAGTTTTTCAGTGTGCGTTGATTATGTGTGTTTTGTGTGCATGCAAAAAGGACGAAACAGCAGAAAAATGGGCAAAAGAAGAAGCCGATTTAGCGGAATGGATTAAAGAAAACGCTCCGGATGCCCTTTTCGAAAACGATATATATATTGTAAAGTATGGCAATATATATCATGATGCTATCCAACCGGAAACCGGCGATCATGTATTGGTGAATTTCACCTGTCGTACATTGTATGACGACGTTGTAGAACAAGTCAGTTACAAGGATTGGAAAGAAAGAGGAGCGCAGAATTATTCTCAGTACAGGGAAGGAGGACCGGAATTGTGGCCATCTGAATATTGGGCAAATATGGGTATTGGACAGTTGCAGGAAAATGAGCGCGCTCTTGTTTACATCCCATCCCGAAAACTTGATTTGCCGGATTTTAAAACGCGAAAATTCGATATTGAACTTGTGAAAGTAATCGACACTGATTTGAAAAATTATCAGCAGGATTTAATGGGACAGTACATGAAAAAATTTGGACACTGCGTTGATACTATTACTATCGAAGATAACAAAAAGGATTATTACGTCGTATACCACATAACGGAAGGAACCGGAGACGAGGTTTCTGTTTCTACCGTAAGGACGCACTACACGGAATCCTATTATTTGCAGGATAACGATACGCGGATATGTGTCAGCGATAAGGAAAAGATCGGCTGGGACAGAAAATTTTCTGAAATGTTTGAATCGGTCAAAAAAGGAGGAAAGATTACGGTAGTGATGCCCTACCGAATCATGTACGGAACTGATTCTTACATGGACGCCAACATGCAATACATTGCTCCGCCCGGTTCAGTCCTCAAGTATGAAATCAGCATTGACCCCTGATATTTATTCTATTTATTTGCAGATTTGTTATATTTGTTAGAAACAATCACTATATTTGCCCCGAATTACAAAATCACCAAACAGTAAAATTTATTTTATCGTCACATATCTACGCTTGAACCACTAAATAGTCAGTCAAAATGATGAATTTACAGGAATTGTCAGACCAAACGCTGGTCGAACAATATATTGCGGGCGATAGTAAAAGTTTCGAATTGCTGATAGAGCGTCACAGGAACCGTTTGTTCTCGTATATTTTTTATATGGTCAAAAATCGTCACAAGGCCGAGGACATTTTTCAGGAAACATGTTTCAAAGCCATCACATCCATGCGCGAAGGAAAGTATTCTGAATCGGGACGTTTTTTGCCATGGGTGACACGTATTGCTCATAATCTGATCGTTGACCTCTTTCGTCAGGAAAAACAATTGAATATTTGCTCTACCGACTGTTTTTCTGCTCCGCTGCTCAATTCGCCCAATTATTCGGGCAAGACCATTGAAGATGATTTGATACAGGATCAGATATATGCAGACGTCCGTAACTTGATTGATTATCTTCCGCATGAACAAAAAGAAGTTATTTTGCTTCGTCACTATGGGGATCTTAGTTTTAAGGAAATATCCGATTATACCGGTGTGAGCATCAATACGGCATTAGGCAGGATGCGTTATGCGTTGATCAACCTGCGCAGGCTCATCAAAGAAAACGGCATACAGATAACAGTTTCCGGAAAATAGAAAGAGTCGGCATGATGCCAACCCCATCTAACAAACCAAACAATAATCAATTAAACTAACCTTAAAATTCCTGGAAAAACACCCAAAATCTTCTTGGGTGTGTAAATATTTTGAGTTAACGGTCTTCGTTATAAAATTAGCCGAACAAGCTACCTTGTAGCTTCGGCTCAATCTTTACAACGTGGTTCTGTACTTACGTACAAAAAAAGAATTTCTGATGAGACCGAAATTCTTATTACCTTTCGTTGAAAAACTGGTTTGAAACTTTGTTTTCATGGTAATAAAATTATTAAATTAAAGAACTCGCCTTCTTAATAACAAATACCGTGCCAAACTATAAAAATTGGAAAAGAAAATGAAAATACGATACTAATTTCACGTGCCAACAGTGCTACCACCCCAAAAACAGGATAGCAAAACCGCTCAGACAAATCGTTGCTCCGGCAATCGCATGCATGAAACGGTCGATTTTTTCTGTGGGCAGGACTTTAAACCCATAATACCCTATCGTTACTGCCGTGCACATGGTGAATACGGTGGTGATGGAAAACAGCAGGGAAACAGCCACAATACCGCTGGTATCATGATTGGCCGCCGGAACCATTACCAACGGGATCAATATTTCGCAAGGACCAAATACAAAGATGATGAACAAAACCCATGGCGTCAATAATTGTGTGCTTTTTCCATGAACATGGGCATGATCGGTATGATGTGTATGTTCGTGAACATGCACTGCACCGCCTCCATGCGAATGAAAATGCGTATGCGGTTTGTTTTTAACGGCTTTAAAAATTCCCCAAACCATGTAGGCAAAACCAAAAACAAAAAATGCCCATCCTGCTACGCCGCCGCGCACCGATTCAACACCTTCGATATGCGATATGCCGTATCCCAGAGCAATCCCCAAAAAACCAATGATGATGGAACTGCCCACATGTCCCAAACCACAGTACACAGTGATCAAAAGCGTCTGTTTCAGGCTCCATTTGCGGGCTTTGGACATAACGATGAACGGTATGTAATGATCCGGGCCAAGAAGGGTGTGGATGAAACCCGCACTAACCGCTGCAATTAACAGAATACTGATGGAAGACATGAACAATTAAGAATTAAGAATTAAGAATACTAACCATTAACCATTAACCACTAACCACTATTTTTGATGACATACAATTGTCCGGTTTCGTAGCGGATTACTTTTACCTGTTCGCCGGCGTTGATGTATCCGATTTCGCAAATGGCGTCGTACAGTTTTCCGTCAATATCCACCTTTCCGGCAGGACGCAGCATGGAACGCGCCGTTCCCGTAACGCCGATCATGTCCGATAAGTTATCGAAACTAACATATCCTTCCGAGCTGCGCTGTTCGGCCGTGAGCATTACTGTTTTCAGTCGCGGATTGGTGAGAAACGACCTGCCCAGCCATATCGAAAGCGTCAGCGCCAGAGCCGACGATCCGGTGACAATGCAGGCGGATTTAAAGACGTCTGTCAAACCGGCGGTAAAGTCCCATTTAAAAACGAGTTTATCTACCATTGCCAGACTGAGACCGAGTACCATCAGGATAATTCCCGAAATACCGGCTACCCCGAATCCGGGCAGAGCAAAAATCTCAATTCCTATCAGAATCAGACCTGTAAAGAAGATCAGCAATTCCCAGTGATTGGCAAGTCCTTCGAGATAAAGCGGCGCAAAGTAAAGCAGGGCGGCAGTAATGGCCAAAATTAACGGAAACCCGATACCGGGCGTCTGTAATTCAAAATATATACCGCCAATGATGAGCATGATCAACAGGCTTTGCAGGTAGGGATTGATCAGAAATTGAATTAATTTTTCCAGGAACGTCAGCGTGTAACGTTCTATTTTGTAGTCGCTGATGTGGTTGGCTGTCAGAATTTCTTCAATTTTTTCGGCCTTTCCCTCGCAGTAACGTAATCTGATGGCTTCTTCGGTAGTCAGGGTCAGTACTTTTGTTGAATCGATCACACCTTTTACAGAAACGCCCGGATCAACCATTGCTTCGGCTATTTGTGGGTCGCGTCGCCAGCGATATGTCGTATCCTTGCCGGAAACGATGGTATCCTTGCCATGTGTTTCAGCGGTAGCGCGCATCATCGACCGCATGAACGACTGGTACTTGTCGGGCGCCGCTTCGCCTGTCTGGTGTACCACAGTAGCCGCGCCGATGCTGGCGCCCTCGCGCATGTATATTTTATCGGCAGAAATGGCAATCAGCGCTCCTGCCGAAATAGCGTTGTTGTCCACAAACACATATACAGGGACAGGACAGTTTAATATTTTGGTTCGGATGGAATCGGCAGCATCCACCATACCGCCATAAGTATTCATGTGAATAATGATGATATCCGCTTTCATCGCTACCGCACGGTCAATGCTTTGCATGGTGGTGCGCCAGGTAGCAGGGCCGATTTCTTTTTTGAGATCGAATACATACACTGTCTTACCGGTAGAAATACTGTCGTTGGCATTGGATATAAAACCAAACAGGAGCAGGATGAAAAATAAGTATTTCATGATCAATCAGGAATTACGAAAAATGACTTTATCAATAATGATGCAAAAGTAATCATTTTTGTCCATTGCAGTATTTTTTTCTAATTTTGCAAATCTTTTAGACATAAAGTATTGAGATATATAATGTATCCGCTCATTCTTCATATTGAAACATCAACGGAATTGTGTTCTGTTGCCTTATCACGAGGGGATCAATGTCTTGCTGTGAGGGAAAACTCCGAAGGCCGAAACCACGCCGCCATGCTGACTCCGTTCATTGATGATTTGCTGAACGAAAGTAATATTTCTATCCATCAGTTAGATGCAGTTGCTGTCAGTTCGGGGCCCGGCTCCTATACGGGATTACGCATAGGCCTGTCTACTGCCAAAGGTTTGTGTTATGGCGGAAACATTCCGCTTATTGCCGTTTCCACGCTACAAGCCATGAGCATGGGGTTTGTTCAGCAATACGATGTTCCTGTTTCTTCGCTCCTGTGCCCGATGATTGACGCCCGCCGCATGGAAGTATATACTGCCCTGTATGACAAGGATGGAAGGCAAGTGAAGGATATTTCGGCAGAAATCATCACTGAACAGTCATTTGCGACGTGGCTTGCTGATTATCAAATATTTTTTTTCGGCAACGGAGCTGCTAAATGCCGCACAACCATGACCCATCCGAACGCTGTTTTCACGGAAGGCTTCGCCCATTCGGCACGCTATATGATACAACCCGCTTTGCAGGCATACAGTGAAAAAAAGTTTGAAGACACAGCGTATTTCGAGCCGTTTTATCTGAAGGACTTCATCGCAGGGCCAAAGAAAAAAGTGAATTAATTACAGTCACATTTTTTCAGTTTCGTACTTTATATTTATCTTTGCTCAGGTTCTTATCAATCAAAAATCATAAAAATTATGGATATTTTAAAAATCAGACCAAAGTCGGAATGTATGTATGACGCCATCTCTTTGGGAGAAGTGATGTTGCGTCTTGATCCCGGGAATGGGCGTATCCGCACAGCCCGCCGGTTTGATGTGTGGGAAGGCGGCGGCGAATATAACGTGGCGAGAGGTCTGAAAAAATGTTTCGGACTGAACACAGCCGTAGTTACAGCATTTGCCGACAATGAAACAGGACGTTTGGTAGAAGATTTCATCATGCAGGGTGGCGTCGATACGCGCTTTATTAAGTGGGTGAGCTACGATGGAGTTGGACGTACCGTGCGCAACGGATTGAATTTTACCGAGCGCGGTTTCGGTATACGTGGCGCCAAGGGCGTGTCAGACAGGGGTAATACGGCTGCTTCGCAACTGAAAAAAGGAGATATTGACTGGGAATACATTTTCGGAAAATGTGGCGTACGCTGGTTCCACACGGGCGGTATCTTTGCGGCTTTGTCGGAAACAACGCCCGACGTTGTCATCGAAGCCACCCGAATTGCAAAAAAATACGGTACCATTGTATCCTATGACCTCAACTATCGTCCATCGCTGTGGAAAGCAATAGGCGGCAAAGCCAAAGCACAGGAAGTAAACCGCGAAATAGCCCGATATGTAGATGTGATGATCGGCAACGAGGAGGACTTCACAGCCTGCCTCGGATTTGAAATTGAAGGCACAGACGAAAAACTTACCAAACTCAATATTTCGGGTTACCGAAAAATGATTGAAACCGCAGTGAAACATTATCCCAATTTCAAAGTCATCGCCACCACGCTGCGTACTGTAAAGTCAGCCACCATCAACTCGTGGGGCGCCATCTGTTACGCGGCAGGTTCGTTCTACGAAGCAGCACATCGGGAAAACATCGAAATATTCGACCGTGTTGGCGGCGGCGATAGCTTTGCTTCGGGATTAGTATACGGCTTCATGACCTTCAACGATCCGCAAAAAGCCGTTGAATACGGCGCTGCACACGGCGCTCTGGCCATGACTACCCCGGGCGACACTTCGATGGCAACACTCGAAGAGGTGGAAAAGCTGACAAAAGGTGGTAGCGCAAGGGTGGACAGATAGAAATTGTCAATACTTTTCGAATCATCAGGCGGGTGTGTTCATAACTGCTTATACTTTTCTGTATGCCCGGTTTTTCAGAAAATGAATTGATGGAGCGACTCCGAAATGGCGACAGCAAAGCCTTTGGTGATATTTTCAAGCTTCATTACAAAGGTTTATGTGCTTATTCGTATACTTTACTGAAAGATCGTGATGCTTCTGAAGAAATAGTTCAGGACTTTTTTGCCGGATTATGGGAAAGTCAGGCTTTACGCAATGTTCATATTTCCCTGAAACTGTATTTATACCGCAGTATTCACAACAAGTGCATCAATCATCTGAAATCGCTTGCCGTATCACAAAATCGCCTGAAACAGTATACCCGATACATGCAGGAAGAAATCGAACTGTTGGATATGGATACCGAATCGGATATATACGAACGTTTTTTTTCAGAAAGTTTTGAGAAAGATGCATATGAGGCTATTGATGCTTTGGCGCCGCAGCAGAAAAAAATTTTTACACTCAGCCGTTTCCAACATAAATCGTATACCGACATAGCCGGCGAGCTGGGTATTTCCATTAATAGTGTAAAAACACAAATGTCGAGGGCACTGCAAAAACTTCGTGTTTTACTTCTTCGCTAATTTTTTTTTTTTCTTGTCACCCTGTGGCAAAAAATGTTGTCATGTTTTATATGGACAACATCAATAATCAAATCATCGGGCAGATTGCCGGTTTTCTTGCCGGTGAATTACCGCCTGCCGGTATGGAGTCACTCCGGCAGTGGATTGCAGCCTCGGACGAGAATCGACGGTATTTTGAAGAAATGAAAATCATCTGGCAAGCTACCGGATCGATGGATACATCTGTTACTTTCCATTCCGAAAAGGCGTGGCAAAAAGTAGCGGGAAAACATACGGTCAACCGCCCGAAAGTTTCCATGAATCTGATCCGGCCCGAAACAAAAAATATCATCAGGCGGGCGCTGCAAGTGGCGGCGGCAGTTGTGATCATATTCTCCGGAGGTGCGGCGGCAAGCTATTACATTTTGAAATCCGGAATTGACCGTGCAGAAGAGTTGACCGTGTTGGCCGGGGCGGAATATAAAGTGGTGGTCCCGCGAGGCTCCCAATCCACTGTTGTATTGCCCGACGGCAGCAAAGTTGTGCTGAATGCAGCCAGTAAAATAACCTGCGCCACCGGTTTCGGATTTTCATCGCGCGAAATATTGCTCGAAGGCGAAGCATATTTCGATGTGAAAACCAATGCCGAAAAACCATTTACCGTTCACACCTCCGATATCGACATACAGGCATTCGGAACGGCTTTCAACGTAAAGGCCTATCCGGAAGACCCCACCATTGTGACCACCCTTGAACATGGCGAATTAAAAGTGAGCAGCCGTAACAACAACTCCATGGACGTAACGCTAAAACCCAAGCAAAATGTGGTGTATTACAAAAACAGCCCCATTGAGCCGAAGCAGGAAAAAACAAAACCGTCTCCGGTGAGTACTGAAAACAAAGCAGATATTCCTGTGGTGACCGTTACCGATTACGTGAATACCGGTTTGTACACTTCATGGAAGGATGCAGAGTGGCTGATCGAATCGCAGACTTTCGGCGAATTGGCAGGTTCGTTGGAACGCAGATATAATATCCGTATGGTGTTCGGTTCGAATGAATTAATGAATTACCGGTTCTCAGGAACCATTCGTAACGAAACCGTCGAACAGATACTCAATGTATTGACCATTACTGCACCAATGAATTACTCTATCGATCAGGGTGTGGTGCGTTTACAAATTGATCACAAACGGAAAAGCAATTATGATGCGGTATTCAATAACCAATAAATAAAAGGCCTATGGATAAATAAAGGAAGTATATCAAAACAAAAATGGGAATGTACGGCAAATACATTCCCATCAGGAGATCAATCAATGTATTTAAAGGGTATGTTGTTTCGGCAAAAAGCCATACCCCATCAATTAATCAAAACGTTAAAAAATATGAATTTTTTTTTAAATTATCTTTCTTTCTCTAATACGGGAAAGAGCAACAAAATGTTTCTTATCATGAAAAATGTTTTTTTACTTGCTTTCGTATGCTTGTTGAACATTACTGCCAGTGTGTATTCCCAAAACACTAAGCTGAACATTGAGGTTCGGGAAACCGCCATACGTGACGTATTTAAGCTAATAGAGAGCCAAAGCGAATTCCGGTTCTTTTATAACGACGACTTTGCTGATCTGAACAAACGGATCACTTACAACACCCAGGGTGCCATAATAGAAGACGTTCTAAAGGATATATTCGCAAAAATGAATGTTTCGTACAAAGTGCTGGAAAACAATTTAATTGTAATTGCTCCGGCAGTTGAATTGTACAAACAGGGGATTACCATTACCGGAACGGTAACCGACAATACGGGCGAGCCGCTGCCGGGCGTGAATGTAGTAGTAAAGGGCACCCTTACCGGTAACGTAACCGATGCCAATGGAAAATATACCATTAATGTGCCCAGCAGAGATGCAATACTGGTGTTTTCGTTTGTGGGGTATACCATGCAGGAAATGGCAGTAAGCGACAGGACAGTGGTTGATGTTACTTTAACGGAAGACACCCAGGAAATAGAAGAGGTAGTGGTGATTGGATACGGCACGGCACGGAAAAGAGATCTGACAGGTTCATTGACCAGAGTGAACGTCGAAAATTACAGAACCCAATCTGCGTCGCAATTTACTGAAATGCTTGCAGGCGCAGTTGCAGGGTTGAACATGAGTCAAAGCGCTACGGCTGAAGGAGGTACATCAAGTATGCAAATGAGAGGTCCTACTTCGATTACAGCGAGCGGAGATCCTTTGATCGTGCTGGACGGCGCCATATTTTACGGAAGTATCCGCGACATAAACCCCATGGATATTGTCACCATCGACGTGATGAAGGATGCCAGTTCGGCTGCCGTTTTCGGATCGAATGCTGCTTCGGGGGTTCTCCTGATTACTACCAATAAAGGAGCGCTTG
>Ga0082212_10004543_pt1 | contig 19192 bp, 17 predicted proteins | sample TergutNt197P3_FD_71548 | JGI IMG/M metagenome (GOLD analysis project Ga0082212, IMG submission 71548) | Neocapritermes taracua P3 segment gut microbial communities from Petit-Saut dam, French Guiana - Nt197 P3 | ecosystem: Host-associated > Arthropoda: Insects > Digestive system > Gut ... | reverse complement strand
CCGAATCCCGATGACGTGCAGGCGGGCTGGGTCGGACACTACGGTCTACGAGCGGCAAAACCTGCCGATTGGATCACCGAAAACTGGTGCTTGAAACCGACATCGTAATCAATCCTTCGGAATTCGCCGGGTAACGGGCGGCGTACCTGGAACGTAGGGTTTACGTTTTTTCAGGAGCACGTCGTACATGACGCTTGACTGTCCTGGTCGGGCTTCGATGGCATCCCAGCCGATGTGGTACGTTTGGGCATCGAGCCGAGCCTGACGCGGATTGGTCGCTGGCACCACCACGGCTTTGTAGTCCCCTTCCCGCGACCAATTCCGGGGAGCAAAAACGTAATACTTCGGTATCTCGCCGCTGCCTTTCTTCGGTGATACGTTTACCTGCCCCAAACAAATGGTAGGGACAATCAAAAATAAGCAAATGAAAAGGAAACGTGACATAATTTTTTGGTGTGTACTAAAAACTGAGCCGCAATCTTTAGATTGCGATGAATGCACTCTGCGCAATCTAAAGATTGCGGCTCCGTGTGTTACAATCACCCTTCATCCATCGGAAACATCGGATTTTCACCGTCCGGCTCACGTCCATTATATCGGTTACGTTTCCCCTTTGGAAACAGCGATTGTTTCTTTTTCGGCAGATATTCCGACGACAGACTCGGCATATCTGGATTTTGCCTCATTCGTTGCAATTCCCTAATAAAATCGTCCGCATCCTTAAAATGTCGATAGACACTCGCAAACCGGACATAAGCCACTTGGTCAAGTTCGGCAAGGTAGTGCATGACCCGCTCGCCGATAAATTGACTCTTGACTTCGGTATCAAAAGCGGCGTTGATATCATGTTCGACCTGAACGATCAATGCTTCAATTTGCTCTTCACTGATTTTCCGTTTCCAGCAGGCTCGGTCAAGTCCTCGGCGAAGTTTCACATGGTCAAAGGGGACGTGCGAACCATCTCGTTTGACGACCCGAATTTGCGTTGCTTCAACTCGTTCGTAAGTGGTGAACTTTCGTTCGCAAGCGCAACACGTCCGTCGCCGCCGCACAACAAAACCATCGACGCTGGTTCGTGTGTCGCCAACCTTGTCATTATCCTGATGACAAAAGGGACAACGCATGAAAGGAGAAAGGAGTAAGGAGAAAGGAGTTAGAACGAAGTGAAACTTCGATAATACTATTCTCCTAACTCCTGTCTCCTAACTTCTAACTCCTCTTTTACAATCCCAGTCCGCCATTGGCAACTGGCTCACTTGCTTTTTTATTATCCGAACAGACGGCTCTCAACCAGTCTGCTGTTGAAATGTCGTCGTTGATCGATTTTGCCGAACCGTCCGCATAAGCCACCATGACCGTTCCGGGATGTTTCGATGATGGTCGCGATCCTGCTGTGGTGGAATTGGGAGCGAGGTCTCTGTGGGTCCCCCAGATGAAGCCGAGATACGCAACGGCAATTCTGCTCCGGGTATAGGGTCCCGACGGACCTGTCGGCAAATCATTGGGAGCAAAGTTTACATCAGCCCAATCCGCATGCCACACACCCGCATTCATATTTTCTGACAACAATATGGTACTGCTCGCACCATTGGGAATGTCCTCGATTTTAACTTTCGTGTTAATAGTAGTCCAATTGGCTTGCCGGTCTTTGAACAAAGTGAATGCAGGAGCGATATTACCGTCGATGCGATCTACTCCATTTGCGAGTTCGGCAGGACCGCAGTTGACGACGTAACTCAGCCGTCTCTGTCCATCGGGGCTACCACTGGGACAAAGCAGAGCGGGTAACGACACAAAGGCAGTGCTAGGATTTTGCCCCTGCATTAGGACTTCGTACCGCTTGTTTTCGCCGATCATCGGGAAGATGGACACTGCCCAGGAATGGATCGGAGTGGTTCCGAGTTCGTTGAGATAACCCGGCAAACCGTTATTCTCCGTGGCATACGTTATCAATGCAGTCACAAGGTCACGCTGCCGGGAGAGGCACTGATTCCGACGAGCCGTTTCCCTCGCCCGATTGACAGCGACAAGCAACATTGCCGCCAACATGGCGATAATCGCAACAACTACCAGTAATTCTATTAAGGTGAACGCAGACCGTTTCATAGCAAAATGAAGGATTGGACAAAAACCCTACATCCCCATTGTCGCATGAAATGGGTAAAAAATCTACCTGATTCCGGCAAGTTTTGGAATTTTGTACTTCTCGCTCTCTGACGTTCGCGGCTCGTTGAATCTCGTTCGCGGCTCGTTGAATCTCGTTCGCGGCTCGTTGAATCTCGTTCGCGGCTCGTTCTCCTCAACGAGCCGCGAATGTTAAGAGCGGATACATTGCTGCATAAAGGCAAGACTCTTTTCGGCAAGTGTTTCGATGCCCGGCGTGTAATCGAACACTTCGACCGAAGCCCAGCCTGCATAGCCGACATCACGCAGAGCCGCCATAATCGGCACGAAATCCAACTCCCCGAAACCGGGTCCCTGCAAGTTCGGATCGTTCATGTGAAAATAAATCAGGTGCTCCTTGTTTGCCCTAATCAATTCGGGAATCGAAAGCGTTTCCGAACACATCGCCTTACAGTCCAAATGGAGAGCAATCCGCTTGGGAGCACCGATTTTTTCGATGAGTCTGACCGTCTCGGCGGCGGTCGTCAGAAAATTGGTCTCTTTCGGCGAGAGCGGCTCCAATGCGATCTGAATATCATGCTGTTCCAACAGCGGCACAAGTTTTTGCAACACTTCGGCAGCATAATCGAACGCCTGAACCGGAGTAACGTCCGGCAGAATGTTTCGCTGTAAAGGGGAACCGAGCACCATGAAATGTCCACCCAGATCGGCACATAATCGTACAAGTTCCAGAAAATACTCGGTCGTTTTTTGCCGCACCTCTGCGTCTGGAGATGTGAGGTAATATCCTTCCGTTTTGGCAAGGAGCCAGTGAAGTCCGGTGATTTCCAGATCGTTCTCTTCGGCAAGTCGGCGAATGGCAGCCCGATGCGCAGCCGAAATGTTAAACGCATTTTTTGCAATCGTGAATGGAGCGATTTCAACGCCGACATAGCCGCATTTTTTGATGTACTCAAAGACACGGGGAAAATCGAAACCGAGGTCGGTGTTCCAACCTTCAAATAGTTCGTTACAGAGGGCAAATTTCATACGTGCAATTCTTTGAAATCAGGAGCACCGATTGTAGCCGATTAGGCAACATAAACAAGAGTCCGGCTCCGTTAACCCACCGCAATCTGCTATAATTCGGACTTATCCTCAATCCGTTGCATTACCATGACTTCATTTTCACATCATTGGGCAGTTGCGATTGTCCTGTTCGTTTTTTTTGCCGGACGTTCTGCGGGTGAAATTCCCGAACAACATTTAATTGCTCCGGCTTCGCCAACGGAATTGAAAACCTTGTTTTCTTTGAAACCGGAGTCTCGGTTTTTCGGTAAAGATGCGCCCGGTTATCTCGTCGATGCCCATCGCGGCGGAGTGCGAAAAGGTTTTCCCGAAAATTGCATTGAAACCTTTGAAGACACGTTAAAGCAAATGCCCGCCATTTTTGAACTCGACCCACGCCTGACAAGGGATGGAATTGTCGTTCTCATGCACGATGAAACAATTGACCGGACAACAAACGGCACCGGAAAAGTGAAAGATTACACGTATGCAGAACTGCAACGTTTTCGCCTCAAAGACAACGCAGGCAACGTGACCGACTATCGGATACCGACGCTCAAAGAAACGATTGAGTGGGCAAAGGGGAAAACCGTTTTGGTCATCGACAAAAAAGATGTACCGCTCGAAACGACGATGAAAATGATTCGGACGCTCAAAGCGGAAACATGCTGTATGGTCATCGTGTACAATTACGATGAGGCAAAGAAATACTATGCGGACAATCCGAACATCGTGATGGAAGCCTTTATCACAAAGCCGGAAGATGTAGAACGTTTCGATAAGACCGGTGTTCCGTGGAAAAATGTGATTCCGTTTGTGGGAACGGCGGAGCCCGACCCGGAGTTGTACCGGCTACTCCGGGAAAAAGGTCGTCCCTGTATGATCGGATGTACGCGGGACATCGACCGGTCGGTACGTGAGTCGGGAGATAATTCGATTTATAAGAAATTGATTGAACGCGGTGCGTCCATTGTGGAAACGGATCTGCCGATGGAAGCCCAAGCCGCCTTGAAGTAAAACAGCAAAATGCTCTTTACAAAATTCGGGACTTTTTTTACCATGTTCGCATGGCGATTCATCCTTTCAACGGCAAGCGGGCGTGTGATTTTTGGCAACGTGTACCGCTCTCTGACGTTCGCGGCTCGTTGCCTCTAACGTTGGAGCACCGGCTGAATGATGTTGAGGAAAAAACCGAGGGGCTTACGCCCCCCGCTCATGAGTTGGTGGAAGCACAGCCGATGGCACTGTTGGAGGCGGCACTCTTTTTGGCAAAGGAGCCGATGGGTCGCCGCCGGTTGGCACAACTTGCCGGTCTGCCGGAAGGAACGAAAACCCGACAGTTAATCCGGGAACTCAATAAGCGATACGACAAGGATCAATCGGCATTTTGCATCGTCGAAGTTGCCGAAGGATTTCAACTGCGTACCCGACCGGAATTTGCCCCGTGGCTTGTCCGAATGCAGGGAGTGCCCACCGCCGTGCGGTTGAGCAATCCGGCAATGGAAACGCTCACGGTGATTGCGTATCGGCAGCCGATTCCTCGTGCCGAAGTCGAACGGATTCGAGGCGTGCAGTGCGGCGATTTGATTCGGCAGTTATTGGATCAGGACTTGGCAAAAATTATCGGTCGCTCCGAAGATTTGGGACGACCCTTTTTATACGGCACGACCACGAAATTTTTACAGGTGTTCGGACTCGGCAGTTTGAACGACTTGCCCACTATTTAGCCGGTACGCCGGCGCAACCCAATAAAACAACCCATGAGAATTATCACCATCACGTTTTTGTTCATTGTCGTCCTGACACTTACCGCTCATGTTTTGTATTCCGAAACACCAGCACCGGGCAAACAGGTGGTGCAAACCATCGAACTACCGGCAAATACGGTGATGCGCCCCCGGCAAACAGAAGCGGAACGTGCCGCCGAAAAGACACGCCGCGATGCCCTGACGCAGGAACAACGTGATGCCGAAGACCAAGAACGCCGACTCCGATCGTTTGCGGAAATGAAAAATCCCAAACCGCTCAGCGACACGGAAAAACAAACGCTCAATTACTGGCTCTTCCTGCCGAACGATTACGCTGTCGAGTCGGGAAAAAAGTTTCCGCTGTTGCTTTTCCTACACGGTTCCGGTGAGCGCGGCAGCGACATCGAGAAGGTAAAAATTCATGGTCCGCCGAAATTACTTGCCGAGTCTGACAAAGCGAAAGACTGGCAATTCATCACCGTTTCGCCGCAGTGTCCTGATAATCAATCGTGGTCGCCGTTGCAATTAACACTGTTGCTTGACGAACTGGAAAAGAAGTACGCCATCGACAAAGACCGCATCTACGTAACCGGTTTGAGTATGGGCGGCTTCGGCACTTGGGGAATGTTGTATCACTTTCCAGACCGCTTTGCTGCGGGTGTGCCGATTTGCGGCGGCTTCGATCCTACTGCGGTAGAGCGGTTCGTGAACATTCCGCTTTGGGTTTTTCACGGTGCCAAAGACAATGCCGTCAAAGTTACGATGAGTACCGATCTGGTCGAAGCCATTCAGACCGCTGGGGGTAAGAATGTGCAACTGACCGTGTATCCCGAACTCGAACACGATTCTTGGACGATTTCTTACGACAACCCGGAACTCTATCGGTGGCTGTCGAAACAGAGACGCGAAATAGGCAAATGAGCGAGGGACGTAAGTCCCCCGGTTCACGCGTGTTCGCCAAAACTCACCGGAGGGCTTACGCCCCCCGCTCTGGCATGGCTTACCCAATTTTTGCCTTTACATCGTTGATGAATTTGACGGCTTGACCGATTTCCGCCTTTTGCCGTTCCGGTTCGGCAGGAATTTCCCGCTCAATCGTGAGCGCACCCTCGTAGCCGATTTCGTGCAATATCCGCAAGAATTGTTCGGCATCAACCTGACCGGTACCGAACGGTACTTCGCAACCCCAATCCACGCCGGGTGTGCCGGTGGTTGCCGTTCCATCCTTGCAATGGACGCTACGAACCCGGCTAGCCACCGCTTTCAACGCTTCCAGCGGTTTGCCAATGCCGTAGAGAATCAAATTTGCAGGATCGAAATTGATGAAAAGGTTCGGACGCTGAACATCGTCCATGAACGCCATCAACGGATCGACCGCCTCTTGCCCTGTTTCCAAGTGCAAAGCCTGCCCATTTTTTACCAAGTGATCACAGAGAGTGCGGATCGTTTCGACAACACCTTTGTATTCCGTTGATGTTCGATCATGCGGCACAAAACCGATATGTCCGCCAATGACGGACACGCCGAGTTTGGCGGCGAAGTCGGAAATTTCAAACGACTCGGCAAGCCGGGCAGCGCGAGTTCCTTCGGGAACGAGACCGACGGTTTCCGCCGTGCGGGCAATCGTTTCGTATGTTTCCCCTTCATATCCGAGAAAAACTGCCGTAACGGTGATGCCGTAATCTTTGAGTTTTTGCGTGAATGCCTTGGCATTTTCGTCGGTTCGACTCTCCTTTGCCGGAGTGTGGAGTTGAATCGTTTTGATACCGAGTTCTCGAACGACTTCGAGCCGCACGCCCAGTCCTGCATCGATGCTTGCAAACACGCCAATCGGATTTTCCATCATTATTTCGCTCCTGTTGTTACATTACGTTGCTCTGCATTATAAACGAGAAGGCAACCGATGGCAACAGCAGGGCAACATGATAAACTGTTGTTTGCGCTGGAGTGCCGCTTTTCCCAACGAACAAGCCGCACAAGGAAAATTTGATGAAAAAAGGGCTTATGTTGACGTGGTACAGTATGTTTCGAGTATCGAACCGAAGAAAATGTTCACCAATCGATTGAGAAATGACAACTGTTCTGGCGGTCTGGAAAGCGGTTGTGATGATGGTGTAGTCATATTTTATTTCAACGTAATCACGAGTTCATCATCGGCACCTTTTTTGACGATATGAGGCACCACCGTGTTGCCGATGCGAATGGTGTACCCCCCTCTATATGCACGAACCGAGGCGGTGCCGCTTGCGTCCGTGGTGAGTTGCTCCTTGGTCGTCCAATGATTGTTGAACTTTTCCAACAGCGCATCATAAACCGGCTTCGGCGACATATCACTTCGCAAAAAACCTGCCGGTGCATTTTTCCATGCGCCCTGGTCACTGAAATCCCACCACGTAATCGCTTCAACCGACGGATGCGAAAACAACATCGTATAGACACGAAGTACATCGTCTTTCTGTTTTTCCTCCCCATCCGGTGTGGTTATCCAGGGTTGTCCCTGTATGTCGCCTTCCCTGCCGCTTTGACCGGACAGAATCGTCAATTCGGTAAAGTGGAGCGGCACACCAAATTTGGCATAGCGTTCGCAGGTGTCCCAAATTTGGACGTTGCTCCAAACTTTTCCATGCATGTGCGATTGAATGCCAATCACGTCATACAATCGTTTGCCGTTGGCATCGACCAGTTGTTCGACGACTTTGACGTACTCCGCATCTGTTCGGTAATCGTTGATGAGGAGCGTGGCATTCGGGCTGGCTTTTCTTGCTTCGACGAAACACGCTTTGGTGAACTCAATTTTGCCGACTTTTTTCCACATGGCGGTGTGCAGTGCCGACTGGGTTTCCCTATCGAAATGCGTTACTTCGTTGACGACATCCCAGCAGTCAATCAGACCGCTCATCGTTTTGACGCAATCGGAGATTCGTGCGAGTTGCAGTTGGAAGAGTTCATCGGCATCGACATCTTTGAACCAACCGGCATCGGAATGATTCCAAGCAAGCGGATGTCCCTTGGTGGCAATGTTGTTTGCCTTACACCATTCGGCAACCTGTTTGGCGTAATCGTGCCCCGGTTTGCCGCGTTCTCTTTCGTAAGAGGGCCAATAATATCCCAGTGTTGCGAAATTGAAGAGGGCGGCGTAGCGGTCGTTGTACGTTTTGTTTTCGTCTTCGTTTCGGCAGCGTCCCCATTTGAAGATATTGCACCCGAAGAGAAATTCGTGCGAGTTTTGCTCGACATTGACGGCGGCTCCGTTGACCGGCTTGCCGTTGCTGTCGAGCACCTTAATTCGCAGGGTTTCTTTTCGATGTTGTTCGATTCTCGCATCGGCTTCGGCGAAAAGTGTTGCGTCATCTTGTGCGACAGCAAGTTGCGACAATCCGAAAAGGAGCAGTAACAGAATACCGAAAATTCGTTGCATGGAAATATCGAAGGAAAACGGTCAAGATACTCTCCCGGAGTCTATCACAAGCAATGCGAAAAACAAGAGGAGTTTTGCAGGCGATCTTCAAACGGGTGCGTAATTTTTTTCTGCATTATTTGCCCCTTCGGGGCAATTGCGCTATCGGGCTAACGAGGCAATTCCTTCGTAATGAGCGTTCCGATGCGTTCGCCTCGGAGTGCTCGTTCGAGATTGCCCGGTGTGCGGAAGTTGAAAATCATCACCGGCATTCCATGTTCGCCGCACTTGGCAATCGATTCCTGATCCATAATACGTAATCGCTGCTGTTGAACCGCCTCGTAAGTCAATTCGGGATACAATACGGCATTCGGATTCGTTTCAGGATCATCACTGTACACGCCATCGACTTTCGTGGCTTTAAGCAACACATCGGCATTGAGTTCCAATGCACGCTGGGCGGCTGCGGTGTCGGTCGTTACAAAGGGACTGCCCGTGCCACCCGCCAGCAGAATGATGCGTCCCTTTTCCAAATGTCGAACAGCACGGCGACGGAAATATTGTTCGGCAACCGCTCCCACTTCAAAAGCGGTCATGAGCCGAGTCGGATGACCGGCAAGTTCAATCGCATCTTGCAGTGCCAAACCGTTGATGACCGTCGCCAACATGCCCATGTAGTGAGCGGTTGATTCCAAGATGGAGGCGTTTGCCGCTTTGAATTGTCCGCCGCGTAAGATGTTTCCTCCCCCCATCACGATGGCGATTTGGATGCCTTCTTGAGCAGATTTCGCAACTTGTTCGGCAAGGATCATGACGGAGGACATTGTAATTCCTCGTTCGCTGGGGGGGCAGAAACATTCGCCGGAAACTTTGAGAACGACGCGATGCGGCTTAATGGCAGACATAATAAGCGATTCTAGGGTAAAGTAGTTCGTTCCAATGTATCGCCGATGCCAATGGAATACAAGTCCCCGGTATCGTTAAGGGTGCGTCGTCGGCGGATTTGCGTCCGCCGCTCTTGCGCTAATGCAAGAGCATGATGCGCTTATGGTAACATTTACTGTCTGTAAACGCAACAGAGTTTTACGATTCCCCTTGTCAATGTCTGCAAACGGAGTACACTTAACGCATGGCACATCTCACTGTTTCGTGCAAGAAGGAGTTGACGGCAAGCGGGAAATCATCGTGCATGCCTGTCGAAGCGAAATGGAGTTTTGCCACCGAAATCACTTTGTCGTTGCATTACGAAGGGCTTCGTACCGTTCACGCCAGTCGGTAATCTTTTTTTCGTCCCACAGCGATTGCTCCCGCACACGCGCCAGTGTTTGTTCGTAATACATAACCTTGTCCGGCAGATTGGCTTCGGCAACGGCAATTTTTTCCATCGCATCGATCAGCGAAGGGAGTAAAGCGTTATCGCCGTTCCATTTTGCTGGTTTGTGTGAACTCTGCGCCCAATACAACACCGTATTACAAGCAAGGAAACGCCCTTTGGATACTGGAATCGCAAGGGCGTATTCGATACGTTTGTTCCAAGCACCTCGTGTTTGGAGTTTTTCATGCATCATGCTGGCATCGTCGAATATGTCATATTTCTTTTGCGGCGATTCAATGAGGTCGAGCAATTTGTAAAAATTCTTTGCGTGAGCCTCTAACTCTTGGTCTGTCAAAATTCGAATCAACATTCTCGCCGTTCCTTCGTACACATTCCCTCTTTCGTATGTTTTCCATACTTCTGGCATTTTCGGAGAAAAAACGACTTCAAACATCTTGTCCATGTCTTGTTTTGCAAGATCGTAAATGCAGGATTGCATCCCCTGAATGTACCCCTCATGCCACAAACTTCGTGTGTTTACATTGGCATTGCCGATGTCCATGATCGCATTCAGTACCAGAACGTTCACTTCCGTTTCAGTTCGCCCCTCACTGTAAAGTGATTTCAATAGTGCGATTTGGTTATGCGGACTATGACCACTCGTAAACGGAAGTTGTTGAATTTTGCCGATCAATTCGTTTTTACGAACATCACTCAATGGAATCGGTGAGCGGCTTTCGAGATTCACAAGCGTTTCCCAACGATATATTCGTCCATAAGGATTACCCCATGAATTTTCTGCCCATTTTTGCATCTCTCTGATAGTATCGGCAGCATCCGGCTGGTCATGACGGTAAAAACTCGCATAAAGATTGAACTGCTTATCCTTGTCCGTAATGCTTCCGATAGAAGCAAAAACCGGCTTTCGCATTGCCAGCGCTTCGGTTTTCCAACCATCGGCTTCAAGGGCATCATGAATTTGCAACAACAATTCTGTTTTTTGTAAATTGTCTGGTAATGGTATGAGCAATTTCGTTGCATCTTGAAATATTTTAAGACGCTGTTCTTTACGTTCCGGTTTTCGTATAAATTCCGTCACTTGGTAAAGACCTTCCGCTTTTTTTAGCGGCGATTGCACAAGATCAACCATTGAACGAATCAAATTTTCATTTTCCGGCGTTCGATTGCTTTCGAATTTGTTCTGCCAAATACTCGAAGCGAGATTCATGAGTGCGGCATCGCGGTTTATGACGTTTTCCATCTTTTTCAGAAATTCAATGGCAAGATCAAACTTGCCCGCTGCGAAATGTTTTCGGGCGATCAACAAGTATCCCGAAGACCGAACATTAGAGTCTTTCATCTTTTGGACAAATTCTATCGCGAGGTCGAATTTATCCGCTGCGACATGTTTTTGGACGATAGACAAATATCCCCGAGACTGAACATTGGCATCTTTCACTTTTTGTAAAAATTCCGTAGCGAGGGTGAACTTGTCGATAGAAGTACATTGTTGAGCAATTTCTAAATACCCTCCGTCGCCGACCAGCATTGCGGTTTTTTCTGCTTCGGCAATCAGCCGATTAAATTCGTCTGGTTTATAACGTGCGACTCCACACTGATTTCTCAGGATGGTGAGCAGGTGTGAATTTTGCGACCACGGGTTGGCAATACATTGAGCCGCCGTGATGGCATTGTCGAATTGTTGCTTTGTGATAAATTCGCCGACAAGTTTTTCGAGTGCCGTGTCTTTGAGATAGAAAGTGTTCGTCGAAACATCGGTATCTTCGTCGTAGATATCGTATTCCGGCGAATTCGTTTCCGTGGCGATTGGCGTGATTGCCATGAGTGTTTCGAGGGCTTCGATGAGGTTTTCCTGCGATTGTAGTTCTTTGGCGGTTTTCAAGGCATCTTGCAGGTCGGCGGACTGTGCTGACGCGATGGTACTCCAAAACGAGACAACACTGACAATTACAGTGATAAAAATTTTTTGCACGGTATCCTCCGGTAGTGTAAGAGCATGATGCGTTTATGATAACATTTACAGTCTGTAAACACAACAGAGTTTTACGATTCCCCTTGTCAATGTCTGTAAACGGGGTACACTTAACGCATGGCACATCTCACTGTTTCGAGCAAAAAAGAATTGAACGAACTGTGCCGACGATTGCAGTCGGCGGAGACGATTGCCTACGATACCGAATTCATTTCCGAAGGGAAATACGAGCCGGAATTGTGTCTCGTTCAAATCGCCTCCGAAGGACTCTTGGCACTGGTCGATCCGCTTTCCATTGCCGACTTGTCTCCGCTCTGGCAACTCTTCTGCGACGGTAAGCGGGAAATCATCGTTCACGCTTGCCGAAGCGAAATGGAATTTTGCCACCGAAGCATCGGTCGAATGCCGCCATTATTGTTCGACGTGCAAGTTGCCGCCGGTTTTATCGGAAACGAGTATCCGCTCGGTTTTTCCTCGCTGTTGCGCCAATTCCTGCGGGTATCGCTACGGAAAACAGAGTCGAGAACAACTTGGAATCAGCGTCCGCTCACACCGCTTCAAATTGAATACGCACTGGACGATGTTCGCTATCTCGAAGCCCTGCGCCGAGTCATCAAGACGCAACTGACCGAACAGGAGCGAGTCGATTGGTATTACGAAGAAATCGAACATGTGAAAAAGCATTTGCAGACTCATTTTGAAACGCCGCAGTGGCAATCGTTGCCGAAAATATCGGGATTGCCGCCGCGTGAACTGGCGATCCTTCGAGAACTTTGGTTTTGGCGAGAAGATTTTGCCCGGCAACGAAACATTCCGTCGTCTCGGGCTTTTCGGGACGATTTGCTGGTCGAACTTTCCCGGCGGCGGACAAGCGAAGAGAAAAGAATTGCCGCTTTACGTGGAATGCAGCGGCAAGACCTCGCACGGATTTTACCCGACATCGTCGTTGCCATCACGCGGGGACTGTCGCTCGAAGAACATGAATTGCCGGTGCCGCTCTTGCGAACATCGTATCCGCAGTACACGGTGTTGACGCAGGTATTGTATGCCGTCCTCGGTTCGATTTGCAAGCGGAACTGCATTGCCCCGCTTCTCGTCGGCAATCCGAATGATGTTCGGGAATTGATTGCGGCGGAACTCGGTACTTTGCCGCAGTCCGTTACGCCGCGACTGGCAACCGGTTGGCGGAATCAACTGATTGGAACGCTGCTGTTCGATCTGCTACACGGTCGTAAGACCTTGCAGATCAATCACAACGCTGCCGATGAACCGCTGATCGTTCGATAAATGCAGTTCAATTAGAAATCCCTCATCGCCGGTCGAACAATATCTTCCGGCATCACCGCCTTGACCGCCGAAATCAGTGCCTGAATCGCCTTGCCGGAAATGCGTGTACCACCCTCCATCTTGTCAGGCTTCACATCGGCATAAAACGTTGCCGTCGCATCATTTCCCGCCGATGCAAGAATGTCAAACACCTTTTTGGCATCCGCAAGGTCAGGTGCTCCCCCTTTTTCCGCCGCCGGATAAATCGTCTGTTGTAAAAACTTACCCAACCCTTGAACGGAGAACATTCCTTCCGGTTTTTGCACCGGCGCAGGTGTTTTCGTCTTTTCCAGTGCCGACTTGAACGCCGACTCCGCTTTGGCAAAGTCCAGTCCCGCCGCAATGGCAATCGCTTGCTTGCCGCCAGCATCTTTTACTGCCCAGAACACGCCCGGCGAAAAATCTTTCAATATCTTTTCGCTATCAGGATCAGGAATGAGTGGCACCAATTTGTCCATCGGGAATTTGAACGACGAAATCTTGAAACTTTCGACGGTTACGTATTCCTGCTTCACTGCCGCTACGAGATCGATACCGAAATCGTTTACAAGGGGACCGAGTTTTGGGCTGGCAAACTCCACGACTTGTGCGACCAGTTTTTGGATTTCCGAAAGCGATGCCGTATCGAATGCAACCAAGAGTGTGCCGTCGGTGTTGAACGAAAATGCTGAATCAGAGGCAGCCCGCTTCGACTCGGTCAGGACAATTTTTTTGACAGAATCGGCGAGTTCCTCTGCGAATTTGCTGATCTCGCCGGTTTCGTCTTCCATTTCAATTTGTTCGAGAAAACCGTCGAGCATTGTTTGAATGGGTTCCCAAATCGCATCCAGTTTCTGTTCCGTAAGCGGCGTTTGCGTTGCCGAGTCGCCGAACGAGGCAATGATGTTGCCCGGCGTGCCGCGAAAACCGTCGAAAATCGTCGGCTGCTGTTTGTAACCGGCGAGTGCTTTTGCCGAGTCGGAACCCTTACGTGGAACGATGGTTCCCGAAAGTTCGACATCGGCTGTCTGCGGATTGAACGCAATTCCGCCGAAAACGACGGACATTTCGTTGTAGAATTCCCTCGCCGGTTCAATGATGCCTTCGATATTCTCTGCAACATCAGGAGCAAACATCATTGCCATGAATGCCAGCGGTTGAAAGAATTGTTCTTCGAGGATTTCAAACTTTACTTTTTCGAGGTCTAACTTCATGCCGAGCGTGTATTTGTCGAGGTCGGCAAAGAGTTTTCTTGCATCCGCCGGAATCTGATCGACGGTGTTTTCGGGAACGACAACCAGATACCCCTGTTTTTGCAGAGCAACGTAGGTTCCCATCGGTGTATTGATATCGATTCTTCCCTGTCCCCTTGGTTGAAGGAAGGGGCGAAGTGAGTCGAAAATTTCCGGTTGACTGGGAATTTCCGCTTTCATCAGATCGGTGATGGGCAGCAGAACGATTTGGACTAATTCATCGTTTTCGTTAACGGCGACGGCAACGCCGATGATGCTGTTGAAATCAAAGCCTTTGATGTCTCTGACATTTTGGATGAATTCTTTGAATTCGGCGGTGTCGGCAAAACCTGCCATGTTACCGACTTTTTCGGCAACGGCGATGAGCGAATTGATGCTGGCGACCTTCTGGATATAGAAGGGTTGCAGTTCTGCGGCGCGGAGCGAACTCGGCAACAGAAGGAGGGCGGACAATAAAAGTCCTGATACGAAAGTTTTGATGGCTCTCATGGGTGTTTGAGGGGTAAAATTTGCAAAATCCAAAATCAAAAAACGGTGTGTCATTCTATCACAACTACCGCGTTGTAGCAATAACCGGTGAAGACGTGTCCGCGTGCGCCCGGCGCAAACCCTTGTTATACCACACAAGTTTTTGGTGTTGGCGATTTCGCTTCTATCCGGTACAATCGCGTTTTTGGAGAACGGAGTCCCCGTGACGGACGGTCGTTCGAGATGCCACCTTTTCTCGGCAACATGAAATTTCGCTCTTGACACCCTTTCGGGAAATCACTATCGTTCCCCACCGATTAGAAAAATCGGCAGCACTCAATCAACACAACACGATGAAGGGAAACTTTAATTGTCAAACAGGAGACACGGAACATCAAAGCGTTGCTCTTCTCGATCTCAAGCGGCAATACGAAACGATCAAGGACGAAATTGCCGAAGCACTCCGAAAGGTTTGCGACTCCGGTGCCTTCGTTCTCGGTCCCGAAGTCAAAACACTCGAACATAACCTCGCCCAGTATTCCCAGACCGAATACGCCATTGCCTGTGCCTCAGGAAGCGATGCCGTCTTACTCGCGCTCATGGCAGCAGAAGTCGGATTCGGCGACGAAGTTCTGGTGCCAAGTTTCACCTTTTTCGCAACCGCAAGTGCTGTCAGCCGACTCGGAGCAACGCCCATCTTCGTCGATATTGATCCGGTCTCCTATAACATTGATCCCGAAGATGCCGCTCAAAAAATAACGCCTCGAACCAAAGCAATGATCCCGGTACACCTTTTCGGTCAAATGGCGGAGATGGATTCCTTGAACACGTTGGCGAACCGACATGGCTTTGCGGTGATTGAAGATGCGGCGCAGGCAATCGGAGCGGAACTGGAAGGTCGCCGCGCCGGTTCGTGGGGTGATATGGGCGCGTTCAGTTTTTATCCAACGAAAAATCTCGGCGGTGCCGGAGACGGCGGATTGGTAACAACGCGGGATGAGCAACTTGCCAAACGGTTACATTTATTGCACGTTCACGGAATGGAACCACGATACTATCACAGTATTATTGGAATCAATTCGCGGCTGGATTCATTTCAGGCGGCAATCGTTAACGTTAAATTGAAATATCTCGAAGGTTGGACGATGATGCGTATTCAAAATGCACATCGGTATAACGATTTGTTTGCGGAGTCGGGACTCGATCAGGTTCTCGGTTTGCCGACGCAACTTTCGCATCGTCGGCATGTTTGGAATCAATATACGGTGCGTGTGCCGGAGGGACTTCGGGATGATCTACGGAAGAGTTTAGCGGAGCGAAAAATCGGATCGGAAATTTACTATCCGCTTGGTTTGCACGAGCAGGAGTGTTATCGTTATTTGGGTTATTCGGCGGAGTCGTTGCCGGAAACGTACAAGGCGAGTCGAGAAGTTTTGGCACTGCCGATTTTCCCGGAACTCATGGAAAGTGAACAGCGTACTGTTGTTCGGGGAGTAAAGACATACTTTGACGAGAATCCGATGCGGCAGTTGTTTCCATCGGCAATACCCGAAACGCAAAGAGAAGCAGCATAAAGACCGTTTCCCGACCGTCATTCACAAAAACCGGAATGGAGCGCAAGGGCTGACGACATATTCAAACCGTTTTAAGTCTATTTGGAGCAGCGTCCAACGCTTTCTGTCGTACCAGGCGGAATTGGGCGGAAATGTCAGGATGTCCCAAAAGTGCGGTGCCAGCAACGAACAAGTTTGCCCCAGCGGCGGCAATCTCGGCAATCGTCGCTTCGCCGACTCCGCCATCGACCGAAAGGAGTTTGTCCGAATCGGCAACTTCCCGAATACACCGGATTTTTTCCAACGCGCCACGGTCAAAAGTCTGTCCGCCAAAGCCGGGCATCACCCCCATCGTCAAAATCAGATCGCAATCGTTGACAAACGGCAAGACCGCCTCGACTGGTGTCGGCGGATTGGAAACCAAGCCGGGAATCGCTCCGAGTTTCCGAATCGCGTCGAACATCGGTCTCGGATCGGGGACAACTTCGATATGAATCGAAAGAAAATCGGCTCCTGCCTTGCGGAAAACGGGCAAATAGGGTTCCGGGTTTTGCAACATCAGATGGACATCCAGTGGCAGTTGCGTCGTTCGCCGGATGGCTTCGACGACCGGCACACCGAAACTCAGATTCGGCACGAAATGTCCATCCATGATGTCGAGGTGCAGAATCTCTGCACCCGCCTGTTCCAACGAACGGATGTCACGCTCCAAATGAGCGAAGTCTGCCGCCAAAAGCGAAGGATTAATCAGCGGGACAGAATGAAGAAGGAAGGAAAAATTCATGACCATTATCTCGTGGGACGCAATTCTACCATAAACCATGAAAGCCGGGAGCGCAAGCGGATGTTCGGCACTGGTTTACTGGTTTTGAACCAAAGCAACTTCTGGGAATCGTGAGAGAGTTGGGAGGAGCCCCTGTTCAATCGATCATATTTTCTCCAGTCCCATCCAGAGTGCCGCCATTCTTACGGCAACGCCATTCGTTACCTGATCCAAAATCGCGGATTGCGGTCCGTCGGCAACGTCCGGCGTAACTTCCAATCCCCGATTGATCGGACCCGGCGCAATGATCAACACATTCGGTTTCGCCTTTGCCAAGCGTGTCGAATCCATTCCGTAAAGATGAGCATACTCCCGCGTCGATGGAAATGGTCGTACCACTTGGCGTTCAAATTGAATCCGCAACAGATTAAACACGTCAACTTTGTCCAGAATTGCGTCCAACGAATACGACACTTCGACACCCAATTTTTCCCAATTTTTGGAAACGAGCGTAGAAGGTCCGCACAGGATCACTTTCGCACCGAGTGCTTTCAATCCCCAAATGTTCGACCGTGCCGTTCGGCTGTGAGCAATATCGCCGACCAGTGCCACCGTCAAACCGGCAACATTGCCGAAACGTTGCCGAATCGTCAAAATGTCGAGCAACGCTTGCGTCGGATGCTCGTGCGGACCATCGCCGGCATTGAAAACGTGACTGTTGATGTTTTCGGCAAGCAATTTCGCCGCTCCCGGACAGGAGTGCCGAACAATGACCGCATCGACTTGCATCGCTTCGATGTTTTTTGCCGTGTCAATGATCGTTTCCCCTTTTGCCAAACTGCTGGTTGCGGCGGCGAAATCGACGACATCGGCACCGAGCCGCCGAGCAGCGAGAGCGAAACTGATCTTGGTTCGCGTGGAATTCTCAAAAAAAAGATTGACGCACGTTTTTCCCGTGAGCAATGGAATTTTTCGATCCCCTTGCATGAGTACGGCATGGAACCGTTCGGCTTGGTCGAGGAGCAATGTGATTTCCTCGGTAGAGAGTTCTTCCAATCCGAGCAGATGTCGGCGAGTCCATGTATCGGGAACGTTCCCCCAGTTTTGTGTCAGCGTGTCGATCATTATCGAACGTGGAGTTTATACGATTTGCAGGAAAAGTCAAGAGATACTGGACTCCATAACGAGGTGTCGAGGTTTGGTATTCGCTCTGCGTGTTGTGGATTTTTTGCAATTCCGCCAAAAATCCACAAAAAACTTCTCGACGGACTGATACGTCGGACGGACAAAAAATTCTTTCAACTTTACGCCCCCCAGGCAGTCCTCGTATCTTGTCAAAAGACTTTTCGTTGTTTACAATACGCAACGTTGAAAAATAACAAACCTTTTAACCCCGTTCATCCTTCGCCATGTCCGATAAACTTGTTTTTCCCCATAACCGTCCGTCGCATACCAAGATCGTCGCCACCGTTGGTCCCGCCAGCGATCCTGAAGAAGTCCTTGCCGAACTCATCAAAGCCGGTGTCGATGTTTTCCGGCTTAATATGGCACACGGCACCACCGCCCCCGCCCAGGAGCGGCTCGACCGTATCCGAAAAGTCAGTAAGGAACTCGGCGTAACCGTCGGGGTGCTTGCCGACCTTGCCGGTCCGAAAATGCGGCTCGGTGAAATTCCCGGCGGCGTTTACCAATGTACCCCCGGTACGCCGATGACGTTCATTCGCGGGAAAACAACCGAAGCACCGAATACTTTCACGACGACCTACGAACCGCTCATTGACGACGTGAAAGTCGGCGACCGGATTATGCTCGCCGATGGAACGATTGCCTTGAGAGTTGCCAAAAAGAACAAAGACGACATCGTTTGCGAGGTCGTGCAAGGCGGACCGGTACGGAGTCGACAGGGGATCAACCTTCCCGGCACGAAGTTGAGCATCAAGACCTTGCAGCCCGCCGACATTGAAAACGCCAAGTGGGCAACCGGGGCGGGTGTCGATTTTCTCGGTCTCAGTTTCGTGCGGTGCGTGGAAGACATTACCGAACTTCGGGAAATCCTCGTTGAAACCGCTCATGCCAATACAGGGCTTTGGACGGACATTCCGCACATCATCGCGAAAATTGAAAAACCGGAAGCGGTCGAAGCCATCGAAGAAATCGTGCAGGTATCGGACGGTATCATGGTCGCGCGCGGCGATCTCGGTGTCGAATTCGACATTGCGCAGATTG